>Ga0164318_10005542_pt1 | contig 12202 bp, 9 predicted proteins | sample GuaBasSedimGuay9_FD_113734 | JGI IMG/M metagenome (GOLD analysis project Ga0164318, IMG submission 113734) | Subseafloor sediment microbial communities from Guaymas Basin, Gulf of California, Mexico - Guay9, Core 4571-4, 0-3 cm | ecosystem: Environmental > Aquatic > Marine > Hydrothermal vents >... | reverse complement strand
GGCTTGATAATTCATTTTTTGGAAGAAGTTTGTGAACAACTTATGGCTTTGTCTTCTTTCAACTCCCAGTCCTAACCTGAAATATTTTGCAAACAATTGGTCAGGCGTTTTGCTTTCTATTTTGTAACCAGATTGCCAATCTTGATAAATCAAATCGCTACCAATCGAAGTCCGTCTGTTAAAATCATAACGTAAACCAAATCCATAATAAGCTGGTATCGTCAGCTTTTTCAGTTTGCTTTCATTTATGATGCTTGAATTGGTATTCGGTTTAATTCTAGCTCTTAAAGTAAAACCCGGACGATAGACCAACCCTATAGACAAATTTTCCAAGGGCCTTGAAAAAGCGCTTACTTCCATTCCATGTCCGTAAAACAAGTATTGGTACTCAAAAGTTAAAGGATATTCACTTTTATCTAATTCAAAACGATAGGATCGGTCAATACGACCGAAATTATATTCATAGCCGATGGCAAGATTAAAATTACGATTAAAAGAATAGGATAAATTGAGTGTCCCTTTACTTAATCCGCCTTTTAACAGAAGATGTTTTTTGACACCTTCATCATAAACTTCAAAACGTTGTTCCACATTCGATAAGGGTTGTAATCCAAAGCCCATCACCAATCGCTTTTTTAAAATAGGAATACCAAGATAGCCGCCCTGAAAGTTAATGTAATCATTAAAATAATCAGATTTTTGCCCATCTTTGCTAAAGGCAGCTGAATAGCCCAGGGAAATGCCATAAGTGGGATTGGCAATGTTGGGCCAGCTGGCAAAATTCATAAAATTCAAACGCAGCGAATCATAATGCGCGATTTCATAACTGCGCCCTATTCCGGAGCCCGAATAAAACGTATGAAGTAAACCGATGGAATAGTCATTAATGCCAAAAATGCTCTCTCCGGCAATTGAAAAACTAAAGACCCCACACACCAATAAAAATGTTAAAATCCGTTTCCTTATCATTTAAAAACCTTCACTTTTGATCAAATAATAATAAACCCGTAAGCGCACTCCGTTTTCTTTAAATGATTTTATTCTCCGCACTGCAAGATCCTGATATTCATTGGCAAATTGCAAATAAAACCAAATCGAATCATAAGTACCGTTCAAAAACCCCTGAACATAACTTTTGCCAAACCTAACTTGATCTGACTCGTTGATAAAATGTATTTTATCACCATCACCGTAAAGTGAATATGAATAATAACTATTATTGGCAAAGCTTGAATCAATATCGATTTTTGAGCCATCCTCAGAAATGGACGAAATCCACCTTAAATAATAGCCATTGGGATGATCTGAATTTTTTAATCGATTTTCCTGGGCCGGGTCAAAAAAATCCTGGTCATTGAGATCCAATTCTACATCTGCTTTGTAGATCAGACTGTTAACGGGTAATTGTTGTAAGGCATTGAATTTTAAAATGGCCCTGCTAGCAATACCAGAGGCAAGAATTAATTCCTTTTTTTCTTTGGCCATAGAAAAAATATTCTCTGGATTATCAAAATTGTAATCATATACCGCGGACGCTATTCCAATATTGGTGGTGTCATGTTCAATGGTTGTATCCAGCACTGTTCGGTACACTAACTTGGGCCAGTTTTCCGGATTCTCAGAATAAAAATTATGAAATTCCTTAAAAAAACCTTCCGATTCATACTGAGCCTTAATCACCAAACCAAAGTTCTCGTTGCCGGCTTCTACCCAACGATTAAACGTATTTACATCAACAGGAATAATTACCTGATTTGTGTCATCAGGTGATAGAGAAAAAGTATAAAATGGTGTCGGAGCCTGATAATCGTGAAATTCTGGTAAACTGTTCACAGAATCTGGCCAGGCTTCCTGCAGCTCACTTACACTAAGATTGATGGGATTGGAATTTTGCGGAAAGCTAAATCTTGGTGTTAAAATTACAAAAACAGAATCATAAGTGGCACCGGAATCATTCGGCATACGTGTAAATTTCATAAAAATTGAAGCTTTGAAATCATTAAAACTGCCGACACTTAAAACAGCTGAATTTTCAGTGTTTATATATTTATCGATTTGAAAAAAAGCAGTATCAGCATATATGGTGGTGTCAATAAAAGTACCCAAACGATCCAGAGCCTTTAGTTCCTGAGGCGGATCAATCGAATTCAAATTTTGACAGGCAAAAACAAAAATTCCGATTAAAAACAAATTTAATATTTTTTTCATTTTCCTTCTTCATTTTAGTTAAAACATGCAAATATAAATATTCAAAAAACAACTGTCAATTCAACAATTTTACAATCGTCTGCGCAGCCTGAAGCACATTATTGAAAATGAGCTTTGGCTTAACGTCAAAGCCACCTTTTACCTTCACATAGTCGCCCGTACCATAACCGGTTAGCACATAAGTCGCTTCTATTCCGGCGTTTTTTGCTAATTCGACATCTGACATTCGGTCGCCGATCATCCAGGCTTTATCCAATCTTAAATTTAATTCTTTAACGGCTTTTTCGATCAGACCTGTTTTGGGCTTGCGACAGTTACAATCAATCCTGTACTTTTCAACCTTTCCTTCCGGATGATGCGGACAATAATAGAGCGCATCAATTCTGGCTCCTGAATTTTCAAATCGTTGCAACATGTAATTATTCATTTCAATTAAGGCCTCTTCTGAAAAATAGCCGCGCGCAACTCCTGCCTGATTTGTCAAAACAACAACCTTAAACCCATATTGACGAAACAGCTTTATCGCTTCTATTGCCTCTGGCAAAGGTCTTATTCTGCTGAAATGATTAATGTAACCCATCTCTTCTATTATTGTTCCGTCCCGATCCAAAAAGACTATTTTATCCGTCATTTAGCTTAAAAACCACCTCTTTAATACGGTTCCCTGAAAACTTGAAGGATTTCTGAAACAAAATTGCAGGCAATCTAATTAAATAAAGATTTTAAAAATCTTCTCCACTGATAACCCTATCATAAATATCCACATATCTTTTAGCGGAAATATCCCAGGAAAAATCTTCTTCCATGATTCTTTTCTGCAGCTCCGTCCACTTTTCTTTATCTTTAAAATACCCTAAGGCCCTCTTTATTGCATGCAACAAGCTTTTTGAGCTAAGGTCTTCCATGACAAATCCCGTACCTTCACCTGTTTCTTCATCAATATCTTCTACAGAATCGAATAATCCCCCCACAGGTGAAACAATTGGCACTGTACCATAACGCATACTATAAATTTGATTCAATCCACAGGGCTCATATTTTGAAGGCATCAAAAACATATCAGAACCAGCCTCAATTAAATGCGCCATCTTTTCATCAAAGGTTACGCTGACGCTCAACTTTTCCGGGAATTTTTTGGCATAAGAAAGCAACGTTTCGGCAATATCTCTTTGGCCGTCTCCATGTATCACAAGCTGTAAATCTTCCATCATTAAATCATCAATTATTTCTAAAAGTAGATCAAAGCCCTTAAGCTCTATTAATTTTGATATCATGCCAATGACCGGTGTGTTTTCTTTAAAAGGCATTCCTAAACGCATGAGCAATGCTTTTTTGTTTTCCTGCTTTGGAGTTAGATCTTCCTTAGAATATTTGAAAGGTATGTATTTGTCTTTTTCCGGGGACCAGACTGAATAATCAACCCCATTCATAATGCCTTCGAATTTATTTTCTTTTTCTTCCAGAATATCTTTAAAACCAAACCCTATACGATCATCTGTTAATATTTCATGGGCATAATTTTCAGAAACAGTTGTAATAAAATCTGAAAAAAGAATAGCGGCCTTGGTTAAATTCAATTTTCCATCTTTGTAAAACATGCCACCTTCTTTAACCTGGCTTTTGTCAAAATCAATTTTTTCAGCCACATTAACATCAAACTCTCCCTGGGTTGTCAAATTATGAATGGTGTAAATGGTTTTGACCCCCTTAAAGAAAGGATCTCCCATGTACAGTGTTTTTAAATAGACCGGAACAAATGCGGTTTGCCAATCATTGCAATGGATGATATCCGGTTGCCAGGAAAGTTTTTTTAGTGTTTCAATAGCCGCTTTGCAAAAGAAAGCATAACGTATCGCGTTGTCCGGGTAGGGTTGATTCGTTTTAGGGTCGTTGTAAATGCCGGGACGATTGAAATAGTCTCCCACTTCAATGAAATAGACCTGCACCTTGCTGTCCGGTAAAAATGCAGATTTAACAGAAGCGATGGCTGTTTCTGAACCAAGCGTTACCGGTATTTCACGCAAGCGAATGACTTCTCTTAAAACATATTTTCTTTCATTAATAGATTTGTACTTTGGAATCATCAGGCGCACTTCTTGATTCAAATTTTTCAGCGCCTTGGGCAGTGCGCTGGTTACATCAGCAAGACCACCGGCAATAGCAAACGGAGAAAGTTCACTGGCTAAATACAATAATTTTAACTGTTTCATTGTTCCCCCAACACTCTTGGAACCCAGGAAATTTAATATAACTTATTTATTTTGCTAAATTTAATTATTTTTTAGATTTTAATCAAAAATTATTTTTACCTTTATGGATTTGCACTTGTGTTTCGCCGGCTTTTTCTAAAAGGAATTTAAAGAAGACGGGACCCAAGAATTCATTGATGACTACTGTGGCGATTAGGATGGAAATCAAAATTTTCCCTGTTTCACCGGGAATTGATCTTTCAATGATGTTGGCCAATCCAACCGCAATACCGGCCTGACCAACAAATCCCATCCATGAATAATGCGTGACTAATTTGTCTTCTTTTAACCATTTACCAGCTAAATAATTACTTAAAAATAAGAAAAGCATCCTTAAAAGGATCAAGAACAAAGTAATAAAAAATGCCTGTTTTACTGTTTTCATATGTAAACTTGCACCTGCAAAAGTAAAAAAGATAATGTACAAAGGGAGTGAAATCTTATTTATTCCTGTTAATAACTCTTCCCCTTTTCCCGAAAAATTTTCAACCACAATGCCTGCCACCATGGCGCTAATTAAGATTTCTAATTCAAATAAATGAGTTAATTCTGTAATTAGAATTCCTGTTAATAAAAGGAATAACGCTTTTTCCACTTTCAAAATCCGTAGAAATAGAATAATAATGGTTCCAATAATCAATCCTAAAAGAATTGAACTGAAAATAATTTTACCAGAAAGCATGAAGTTTTCAAAAGTAAAAACAAAACCTTCAATTAAAAAAGTTTTGGAATAGGTAATGGCTAAAGGGAAAATAATGACCACAGCTATGGCCTTTAAAACGGTTACTGCTAACACCAAATCTGTGATTCTGCCTCTGGCCTTCATCTCTGTAATGATGCCCATGGTTGTAGCTGGCGATTTGGATAAAGCGGTTACAGAAAACAATATTGAAAAACCAATTAAGATTTTCTCATTTTCTACCATTGAACCTAAAAACACTTTTGTTAGCGGGAGCAAAACAAGAAACAATCCTCCAAAAACCAGAAATATCTGGTTGAAGAGAATTGCTCCTAATTGTTTTAAATTATTTCTTACCTTTTTAAACTTTAGCTCTCCCCCCGCAGAAATAGCAATAAAGGATAGCGCTAAATTTTCGAAAAAGTGCAAATTTTTTAAAACATTTTCGGAAAGGATATTCAGTACTTCCGGTCCGATTAACACTCCTGTTATCATGTAACCTGTTAAACCAGGGAACCTTACTTTTTTTAGAACTGCTGCTAATAAATAAGCGCTTAAAAGCAAAACCCCCAGGACAAATAATCCTTCTGATTGAGAAAAAATTTCTTTTTCATAGAAAATTGCTTTAAAAAAATAAGCCCAGATTAATAAACAACAAACAATGAAAAATTTTTTCATTCAACTATCATTTCTCTTTTCTTTATAGAATAGATTGAAAATAGGTTAGTAATGAAATAAACAATAACCACTGTACTAAGAAATTCTATTTTAGCCCCGGAAAGGTAGGCATCCAATAAAATCGCCAAAGAAACGGTACTTAAACCAAAGGTTTGAAAGCCAATTTGTTTTGAAATCTTTTTAAATACGATTCTTTCGCTAATCAAATTCCCAATTATAATTATTGCCATAAATAAAAATATTAAAATAACAATGATACTTGTATCAAACCTTAAAATAATTCCAATAAAGAAAAGCAAAATAAAATTCAATGGCTTTTCCCATTCCTGAACTGCAAGATATAGTTTTTTAATATTTACGTTTTTAAAATTAGCCACGGTGGTTCCCAGCAATGCAGACAAAAATAACACACTATTTTGTAAAATTTTTGATACCGCCACCACGATTAAAATGATGGCTAAAATTACAAGTAATTCTGTTTCAAAACTTGTTATCTCTTTTGACAAAGCCTTGTAAACTAAAGAAAATAAAAAGACTATCAGATAAGCTGAAACTAAATAGAAAAGAGCCTCTTTCTGAGATGATGTTGAGAGTTGAAAAGCGGCAAACAATATTCCTAAAGTCAGCACCCCTAAAACATTATCAAATGCAGCTAAAAATTCCAGAAAATGCCCTGACTTTGCATCAAATTTTTTAGTTCTTATCAAAAGACTAATGGTAATAGTAGAAGTCATACCACCAGCCACGGCCAACAAAAGGATTTCTAACCAGGTTAACTTTTTAATTATCAAGTAATTAGAGACATAAAGCAGGGCAAATATTATTGCCAGATTAAGTAAAAAATAAAAAAGTCCTTTAAAATAGTAAGCAGATTTAAATCGACTCACTTGTTTGAAATTCAACTGCAGGCCAATTAAAAATCCGGTCCAACCAAGAACAAGGCTAAACACAAAATAGGACTGACTAATCACATCTTCTGTAAAAACATTTAAAAAATAAGGTCCAAGGAGAACACCAAGAGCCAGATAATAAAAGCCGGAATAATTCAAAAAATTATGTATTAAATTATCAACCGGTATTTTTTGAAAAACGTATTTACCAATAACGGCAATGGTAACCAGAAAGAGTAACGTTAAAATAAGATTCATACTCGCCCTTTAAGTGACCTTTTCCAAACAATAAAATAGAAAAATTCATTTTAAATTTAAAGTTTTTCTTCTACAATCTTATTTTTAACGTTTACCTATTATTATCTCTTTCCCAAGCTTGTAATGCTTTTTTAAGAAATCCTTCGTTGGCGTCAATGTATTTCTTTGCTACTGCAACACTTTCATCTGTTTTGGCAATAAAGATCGCTGTTTTTACATGTCCTTTAGCAATGCGCAGACACTCACTGGCTTTTTCATAATCAACATTAGCAGCCATCATAATAATTCGTTTTGAACGTTCCACCAATTTTTTGTTATTCTGCTGCAAATCGATCATCATATTTTCATACACTTTTCCCAGCTTGATCATGGAAACGCTACTGATCATATTAAGCACCATTTTAGTGGCCGTGCCTGCCTTAAGACGCGTTGACCCCATTATGACTTCCGGACCGGGAACGGGACAAATAGCCACATCCACATCGTATTGCAAATCTTCCCGCGGATTACATACCACAGCAATTGTTTTCGCGCCTCTTTTGCGCGCTTCTTTTATTGCCCCAACCACATAAGGTGTGCGCTTACTGGCAGCAATTCCACAAACGACATCCTTTTCATTAACATCTAATTCTGCCACATCCTGAGCGCCATATTCTTCATGGTCTTCGTAGCCTTCTACTGCAATTGTAAGCGCCTTATAACCGCCGGCAATGCGCCCAATAACCATACTCGGATCTACACCAAACGTGGGCGGACACTCTACCGCATCCAGCACACCTAACCGGCCGGAAGTACCAGCGCCAAAATAACACAAGCGTCCCCCTTTTTTAAAAGCCTCTGTTACAATTTCAATTGCCTGTGCAATGTAAGGCAACTCTTTTTCCACAGCATAAGCTACCTTTTTATCTTCATCATTAAAAACCCGCACTGCATCTAATGTGCTCATAACATCAATTTCCATTGAATTCAGATTTCTGCTTTCTGTAACCAAACCGGACAATTCTTCAAACAGCTTTTTCTCATCCATAAGCTTTCTCCACCTTTAGTAAACATTTATTTTTAAAACTAATTTCATTTTCATTCGACAACTCTTCAAAAGCACAGGAAGCAATTTGGAATTCATCTAATTCACTTCTCTGCAACTCATCGGAAAAATTTTTTCCTTTTAAAGTTAGTAACTTTGTTCCCTCTCTTAACTGAGGAGCAACTAATTGAATCAATTGTCCTAAGGGGGCTACCGCGCGGGCGACAATCCAATCCATTTGCTGTGTGTTATTCTCAACATATTCCTCATACCTGGCACACACAACGGAAAAGCTTAGCTTTAATGTTTTTTTGACCTGCTTTAAAAACAAGGTCTTTTTCCTTGATGAATCCAGCAAAATCACAGACCAATCTTGTTTTAAAATTGAAACTACACATCCCGGCAACCCTGCCCCGGTACCTAAATCCAGAATTCCTTTTTTACCAATTGATTCATCGTTCTGCAAAATTTTAACGAAAAACAAAGACGGAACAATATGGCGCTCTAAAACAAAATCAATATCATTTTTTGAAATTAAATGTACGCGTTTATTCCAATCCTTTATCAAATCAGCGTATTGTAATAACTTCTCAATTTGATCAGCAGTAATTGGGATTTTTAACTCTGCTGTTATGATCTGTAAAAATTCGATTTTTTGTTCCACGTGAAACATCAAAAATAATTTTTCTTTGTTAAGTAGATTAACAACACCGAAATATCTGCCGGCTTTACTCCCGAAATTCTGGCCGCCTGCCCAAGATTCTCCGGACGAATTTTCATTAATTTTTCCCGCGATTCAGCCGAAAGTGCTTTTATATCCTGATAATCTAAACTGTCTGGCAGTTTTTTGTTTTCCAATTCCTTAAATTTTTCGATCATCTTTCGCTGCCGGTTTAGGTAGCCATCGTATTTGATATTGTATTCGACTTCCTGAACAGCTCCCGAATGGAACTGATTTTCTGAAATCAATGACAATAATTGTTTTAACTTTATTTCCGGACGCTTCAACAAAATTTCTGCTTTTGCATTATTTTGTAATGGAGTGGAAACATCCTTAAAGCGTTCATTAAAATCTGTGGCCTTTATTACGCTTTTCTTTATTAAAGCCTCTAAGCGCTGAATATCTTCTTTCTTTTTCGCAAATTTACCATAAGTAAGGTCATCAATTAAACCTAAATTCCGGCCGGTTTCCATTAATCTTAAATCGGCATTATCATGCCTCAGCAGTAATCGAAATTCTGCACTCGAAGTAAACATGCGGTATGGCTCCGTGTGTATTTTATTGATTAAATCATCAATCAAAACACCTATGTAAGCCTGTGAACGATCTAAAATAAGGGGCGCCTCCCCTCTCAGGTTCAATGCCGCATTAATTCCAGCAATAATACCTTGCGCGGCAGCCTCCTCATATCCAGAAGTACCATTAATTTGACCGGCAAAGAACAAATTTTTAATGGCTTTTGTTTCCAGTGTGTGTTTTAATTGATGCGGGGGAAAGAAATCATACTCAACCGCATAACCAAGTCGTAATATTTTTACGTTTTCAAGTCCAGAAATCGTCCTAATGGCTTTCTCCTGCACATCTGCAGGTAAACTGGTTGAAAAGCCATTGATGTAAACTTCTTTTGCCCGGTATCCTTCAATTTCTAAAAAAATTTGGTGTCGCGGTTTGTCAGAAAAGCGGTAAATTTTATCTTCAATTGAAGGGCAATAACGAGGCCCCACACCTGAAATCATCCCAGTAAACAAAGGCGAACGACTAAAACCGGTTCTCAAAATATCATGTGTTTTTTGATTGGTATAGGTGATGTAACAATTAATTTGAGATTGTGTAATTTTTTCTGTTGAAAAAGAAAATGGCACCGGTACTTTATCTGGGGTTTGAATTTCCAAAACATCGTAATTAATAGAATCTCTGTGAACTCGCGGTGGCGTTCCGGTTTTTAAACGACCTGCTTCAAAACCAAGGGCAATTAGGTTTTCGGTCATTCCTTCTACCGGCATTTCCCCTGCCCTACCAGCCTTTAATTTTGAAAGTCCAACATAGATGACGCCATTTAAAAAAGTTCCTGTTGTCAGGATGGCGGCAGAGGTTTTTAACTCAATTCCGTCTTTTAATTTAACGGATTCTATCTGATTATTTTTAACTCCAATGCCAACAGCCATTCCTTCAATTATTGTCAGATTTGTCGTATTTTTAACGACTTCCTGCGCCACCCGGGCATAAAGCAATCGATCCTCTTGTGCCCTTGGAGATTGAACGGCCGGCCCTTTGGAAGTGTTTAGCATTTTGAAATGAATGCCTGCGCGGTCGGCTATCTTGCCCATCACCCCACCAAGCGCATCGATTTCACGAACTAACTGACCTTTTGCCAGACCACCAATGGCGGGATTACAGGACATTAAGCCTATTTTACTGGCTTCGAGTGTGATGAGAGCTGTATTGAAACCCAACCTTGCCGCAACCACGGCTGCTTCAATTCCGGCATGCCCCCCGCCTACCACGACTATATCAAATTTATTCATATATCTCTACACTAAGTTTCACGTGAAACATCATTACTTACCAATACAAAAATGAGAAAAAATATTTTTTAAAATATCTTCATTGGTTATTTCGCCCGTAATTTCTAATAATAAATTGATCACTTCCCTTAATTCCATGGCGACAAATTCGTGACCAACCTGTTTTTGTAATGTACGTTTTGCTTCCAACAAGCGTTGTTTTGCTTGTTTTAAAAGCTGGTATTGCCTTTCATTGTTGACAATAACCTCTTGTTTGTCTGTTGTGTGAATTAAATTTTTGATTTCGTTTTTAATTTGTTCAATGTTAATTTTTTCTTTGGCGGAAATCTTTATTAACGGGCGGTCATTTAAATGTTTGAGATTTTCTTCTAAAAAGGCCAAATCAATTTTATTCGCCAAATATCGTACTTTTTCTTTAAAATTTTTTAAACGATCGATTAAATAAAAATCTTCCCGATCCAATGGCCTGGATGCATCAAATAAGAACAATATTAAATCCACTTCATCAAAAAGCTGCTCTGCGCGACGAATTCCTTCTTTTTCAATTTCATCTGAAGAAATTCTTATACCTGCTGTATCTATGAACTTTACCAAAACATTTTCCAGATAAATTTCATCGTGCACAAAATCGCGCGTTGTCCCGGGAATTTCAGAAACAAGAACCCGATCTTTTTCCAACAGGGCATTCATCAGGCTGGATTTTCCCACATTGGGTTTACCTGTAATTAGTACTTTTACCCCGTTTAATAACAGTTTTCCCTGTTGATAACTATTTAAATATCTGTCAATCTTCCTAATAATTTCTTCTATTAAAGTAAGCACCTGTTCATCTTCGATGACTTCAATATCTTCCTCAGCAAAGTCTAAATTTAATTCCAGCAATGAAATTGCTTTTACCAGGTTATCCCTGATGCTTTTAATCTCCAGCGAAAAGCTGCCTTCTAATTGTTTTATTGCATTCTGAAGCGCTTTTTCTGATCTCGCCGAAATAATAGAAGCAATAGACTCGGCCTGAACTAAATCGATTTTTCCATTTAAAAAGGCCTGTTTGGTAAATTCACCCGGTTCGGCTAATCGGCAATGATTGCGTAAAAATAATTCTATGATCTGTACTGTAATCAGCAAATTGCCATGGCAACTTATTTCCACCATATCCTCACCGGTATAAGAATGGGGCTTTTTGTACAACAAAACAATAACATCGTCGATTAGTTCGTTCTGTTCGTTGACTAACTTCCCATAAAAAAAACGATTCTTTTCTCCTTTTTTAAAATTTTTATTTGAAAAGAATCTACTGGTGATATTTATGGCTTCAGGTCCACTAACCCTGATTAAATGGACACTACCACCGCTTAAGCCACTTATGGGTGCGATAATAGTGTCCTTGTTTAAAAAATCATTTTTCATTTACTTATTTCTTTGATTTTTTCCCCTTGTTTTTTCCGGCAGTAGCAACCGCAACTTCTGTTTCTTTAGAGCCACGGTTAATAAAAATCTGTTGAATAATGGTCAGCAAATTAAACATCGTATAATAAAGATTTAATCCTGAGGGCAAAGTATTAAATATCAACAGCATAAAGATTGGCATGATGTAAATCATGGCCTTTTGCTTCGGATCCTGTGTGGTCATTTTGGATTGAAAAATCATTGTAATGGCCATTAAAATCGGCAATACATTGAATTCATTGCC
>Ga0164318_10005540_pt1 | contig 12204 bp, 9 predicted proteins | sample GuaBasSedimGuay9_FD_113734 | JGI IMG/M metagenome (GOLD analysis project Ga0164318, IMG submission 113734) | Subseafloor sediment microbial communities from Guaymas Basin, Gulf of California, Mexico - Guay9, Core 4571-4, 0-3 cm | ecosystem: Environmental > Aquatic > Marine > Hydrothermal vents >... | reverse complement strand
CAATTTCGTATCCTTCTCCCCTAAGGAGTTTTTGGATATACTCCTTTAGCTCTGAATCGGGAGTAAAGATTAAGACACTGTTAGTTTCCTCCACCATTTTTCCCCACTTGTTCTAGTAGTTTCTTACAAGCTTCCTTTATCTCTTTTACAGAATCAGGAGTAAGAAGAAGCCAAAAAGTCCCTCTTATTTTACTTTCAGATTCTTCAAAGACACTTTCTACCACTAGTATGTAGTCCTGTTCTCCATAACCTGCAACCACCAGTTTTATAATCTCTTGAAAAGGAGCATTTATAAGCATAGGCAAAGAAGGAACGATTAATTTTTTTAAAAAGAACCCTAAAGCACTTATGTAACTAGCAATAACTACATTTCCTACCTCTTTTATTAAACTCATTCCCATTTCCGTAAATACCCCAGTTTTTTTAACTCCCTCTCCTGTGTAGCATATATCGATGAGTTTGTAGGCTTGTCTTTCCTCCAAAACAAAAACAATTTTTCCCTCCAAACCACTTAAAAGTTGAGTTTGTAAAGTCATACTCATTCCTTCCTGAGGTATTGGTTTTTCTATATTCTTGCAAGGAATTATCTCTGCAACAGGAAGATAAAGTTTTATTTTTTTCCCTAAAATTTCTGAGAGAGCAATACTACCATGAGCAGCAGCGGTGTTTCCTACCTCTTTTAAAATATCCATCTCGTCTTTCATAATCCTCCTTCCCTTTCTTCTCAATCTTATCATTTCTTTGTCTTCTCTTCAAGTAAAATTAGAAGAAATGGACTTTACTTAAGAGTTGACAAATCACCATTTGTAGTATAAATTTTGAGAAAGTGGACAAGAACATATATCTCGTAGGATTTATGGGAACAGGTAAAACCACTGTGGGTAAGCTTTTAGCTAAAAGACTAAATAGAAAGTTTATAGAGATGGATGAAGAGATAGAAAAGAGAGAAAACAAAAAAATTGTGGATATATTTTCTTCCTACGGAGAGAGTTATTTTAGAAAAGTTGAGAAGGAAGTTTTAAAAGAAATTGCTGAGAGGAAAAATCTAGTGGTAAGTTGTGGAGGAGGGGTGGTAACCGATAGAGAGAATTTACAGCTTCTTAAAACTACAGGAATACCTATATGTCTTGAGGCTAGCATTGAGGTAATATATGAAAGGACAAAAAATTATACCCACCGCCCTCTTCTTAATGTAGCTGATCCTAAGAAAAAGATAGAAGAACTTCTTGTTTATCGTGCCCCTTTTTATCAACAGATCTCTTTAAGAGTAGATACCTCTGGCTTAAATCCTTCTCAGGTGGTGGATAAAATTACGGAGATTCTAAAAGATGATAAAAAAATCACTTCTTCTACTTAACCACATAAAGGTATCGCCTCAAAAGATTCAAAGAGCAATTTCTATTTTTGCTGACCCTGATGAAATTCTAAAAATAGGCAGTAAATCTCTAAAGGAAAAGTTACTCTTTAAAGATTATGAGATAGAAAAATTTTTATCAACGAAGAAGTCACAGGAGATAGAGAAGGAATTAGAAATGGTAGAAAAAGAAGGTGTGGAGATTATAGATATTTTTTCCCAAGATTACCCCCCTCTACTTAAAGAGATAACTTTTGCCCCTGCTGTACTCTACGTTAAAGGGAAAAAGGAAGTGTTAAGACAAATATGTTTTGCTATCGTAGGGAGTAGGATACCTACCATTTACGGCCTGAGTATGGCAGAAAGATTTTCTTTTAGCCTCGCCTCTTTAGGGATAGTAATTGTTTCTGGTTTGGCTCGAGGTATAGATACCCAGGCTCACAGATCTGCTTTAAAAGGAGGGAAAACGATTGCTGTATTAGGGAGCGGCCTTCTTAATATCTATCCTAAAGAGAATAGTAAGTTAGCTTACAAAATTTCAGAGGAAGGAGCTTTAGTCAGTGAATTTCCTCTTTTTGAGCCACCGTTAAGAGAGAATTTTCCTCGGCGTAATAGGATAATAAGTGGACTCTCTAAGGGAGTCTTGGTAGTTGAAGCTTCTACAAAGAGTGGAGCTTTAATTACTGCTCGATACGCCTGTGAACAAAATCGTGAGGTTTTTGCCCTTCCTGGGCAGGCTAACTCTCCTTTAAGTAAAGGAACCAATTTTCTTATAAGAGAAGGAGCAAAGTTAGTTGAGAGTATAGAAGATGTCTTAGAAGAGCTAAACTTAAATATAGAGGTAAAAGTTAACAAAGACAAAGAAGGATTATCTCTTTCTCCTCAGGAAAGAAGGATATTAGAAGCTATTTCAGAAAAAGGAGTTTACCTAGAGGAACTTATTTTAAAAACTGGCTTAAGTTTTGATATGATAAACAAGGCTGTGGTCAGTTTACGCCTGAAAGGATTAATAAAAGAGAGGGCTCCTTTATATTTTGTAAGAACTGTAAATATTTAGTATGGGTAAGTATTTGGTTGTTGTAGAGTCTCCTACTAAGGCTAAAACTATTTCTAAAATTTTGGGAAAAGATTTTGAGGTAGCTTCTTCTATGGGGCATGTAGTAGATTTACCTCCCCACAGTTTAGGAGTGAGTATAAAAAAAGGTTTTCTTCCTTACTATAGAACTATCCCAGGGAAAGAGAAAATTATCAAGCTTTTGAGGGAAAAAGCTAAAGGCAAAGAAGCTATCTATTTAGCTACGGATCCGGATAGAGAAGGAGAAGCTATTGGGTGGCATATAAAGAATAAATTAGCCAGATACGGTAAGACCTTTTTTAGAGTAATATTTCATGAGATAACTGAGGATGCAATAAAAGAGGCTTTCACCTCGCCTCAAGATATAGATATGAATAAAGTTAATGCTCAGAAAGCAAGAAGAATTTTAGATAGAATCGTAGGTTATTTTCTTTCTCCTCTTCTTTGGAAGAAAATTGTAAGAGGGCTTTCTGCAGGAAGAGTTCAATCGGTAGCTTTAAAGTTTGTTGTAGAGAGAGAAAGGGAAATTGAGAGTTTTGTCCCTCAGTTTAGCTACGGGGTAGAAGGTATTTTTACTATAGAATGTAAGAGTTTTAAAGCAAAGCTTATAAGGTTTGGTACTAAGAAGGCTCCCTTTTCTAAGAAGGAGGAAGCTAAGGAGCTAATAGAGGAGATAAGAGGTAAGAATTTTTTTGTAAGAAGTATTAAAGAAAGAGATTATAGAAAGACGCCTCCACCTCCTTTTATCACTTCTTCTCTACAGCAGGAAGCATTTAATAAATTTAGGTTTTCTTCCCAAAAGACTATGGTTTTAGCTCAGAAGTTATACGAAGGAGTAGAGATTGCTGATAAGATGGTAGGAGTTATTACTTACATGAGAACGGATTCTTACACCGTTTCGGAGAAAGCAAAGAGAGAGACAAAAGATTACATTAGAAAAGCTTATGGCTCCGATTATCTATCCGTTAAGGACCGGAAGTATAAAGAAAGAAAGCAAGCTCAAGGTGCTCACGAGGCAATAAGGCCTACAGACGTTTCCTTAACTCCTGAGGAGTTAAAGAAGTACGTTTCTCCTGATTTAGGAAAACTGTATGAACTTATATGGCAGAGGTTCTTAGCTTCTTTCATGAAGGAAGCAATAATTAGGACTACTAAAGTAGAGATAACTTCTCAAGATGGTAAAGCAGAGTTTTTATTAGAAGGGAAAAAGATAATATTCGATGGCTATCAAAAGGTTACAGGAAAAGATGAAGAAGCCATTCTTCCTCTTTTAAAAGAGGATCAGCAAATCATTTTATCCGACTGTAGATTAGTGGAGCATAAGAGCAAACCTCCTGCTAGGTTTACCGATGCTTCTTTAGTAAAGCTATTAGAAGAAAAAGGCATCGGTAGACCTTCTACCTACGCTCCTACAATTTCTACTTTAATTAAAAGGAATTATGTTAGGAGAGAGAGGGGGCATTTTATTCCCCGGGAGTTGGGAATCAAAGTATGTGATTTACTTATGGAGTATTTTCCTGAAATTATGGATGAAGATTTCACCGCTAAAATGGAGGAGAAACTCGATGAAGTGGAAGAAGGAAAGTTAGAAGGGGTAAAAATTTTAGAAGAATTTTACCCTTCATTTAGAGATAGGGTAGTAAAGGCTACTCAGGCAATAAAAAAACATCAGGAAGTTACTAAAGAAAGATGTCCTAAATGTGGAAGCTTTCTTGTGGTAAAATGGTCAAAGAGGGGTAAATTCTTAAGTTGCTCTCAGTTTCCACAATGCAAGTATGCTAAAAGTATAGATACAGGAGTAAGTTGTCCAGAGTGTAAAGAGGGGGTTTTGATAGAGAGAAGGAACAAAAAAGGTTATTTCTTTTATGGATGCTCACGATTTCCCAAATGTAGGTATACTACAAAAAAATTACCCCAAAATTAATATGAATCTATTTTCTTATTACATTAACAAGTTTATTTCTTATTTGAAAATGGAAAAGAATTATTCCCACCACACTATTTCTAATTACCTTCGTGATCTTCAAGAGTTTGGAGATTTCTTACAGAAACATTATCAGAATAGAGATATAAAGGAGGTAGATTACTTTACTCTAAGAAAATTTTTAGGTAATTTAGCTACCAGAAATCTTAGTAAGAGGAGTATTTCAAGGAAAATCTCTACTTTGAAGAGTTTCTTCAAATTTCTCTACAGAGAAAGAATTATAAAAAGTAATCCTGCAACTGCTCTAATTTATCCTAAGTTAGAAAAGCCACTCCCAAGATTTCTTACTGAGGAAGAAGTAGCAAAAATCTTAAATGTGGTAGAAGGAGATACTTTCATCAGTTTAAGGGATAAAGCAATTCTGGAATTTCTTTACTCCACGGGAGCAAGAGTTTCTGAAGCAGCTTCTCTTAAAATAGAGGATGTAGACTTATTGGGAGGGATTGTGAAGGTAAAAGGGAAAGGGAAAAAGGAGCGTCTTCTTCCTTTAGGAGAACCAGCTATCTTAGCAATAAGAAACTATCTTAAGGCACGCAAAGACACCAACCCCTACCTTTTTATAAATAGAAGAGGCACTGAGCTTAGCGAGAGAGCGTTTAGATTGATAGTAGATAAGTATATAAGAAAAGCCGCTTTAAGTTTAAAAGTTTCTCCCCATACTTTTAGACACTCATTTGCTACTCATCTTTTAAATCGAGGAGCGGACTTACGAAGTGTTCAGGAACTTCTAGGACATGCAAGTATCTCTACCACTCAGGTGTATACCCACCTTTCTATTGAAAGTTTGAAAAAAGTTTATCAAAGAGCACATCCCAGAGCATGATGGTATTTTTACTTCCAGTTTACGAGATTCTTCTTCTTGTAGGATTAGTCGTCAATCTCTTTCCTTATATTTATAAAAAGAAGATTGACTGGGAAGGTTTATTGGAAAAATTTACCTTTTATTCAAGTCAGATAAGGAATCTATTTGCTCAATCCAGTGCTTCTATCTGGATTCAAGCTGTAAGCGTAGGAGAAGTTTTACTTGTGCGGAGATTAATCAAAGAGTTAGAGCTAAAAAATCACACAATTCTTATTACCACAACTACTTTAACAGGAAAGAGAGTAGCTAAAAAGTTTTATCCTCATATTCCTATAGTTTATTTTCCTTTTGATTTTACTTTTTTGCTTTTAAGAGCGCTCAATTTATTTAAGCCTAAAATCTTTATTGCTGTGGAGACGGAAATTTGGCCTAATCTTTACTATCATTTAAAAAGAAGAGGGACTAAGATATTAATTATTAATGGAAGAATTTCTGAGAAGGCTTTCTTTTACTATAGAAAAGTTAAGTTTTTTATGAAAAAGATTTTTTCATTGATAGATTATGTAGGAGTTAAAGATAATATTTCTCGAGAAAGATTTTCCTCCTTAGGTATGGAAGAAGAGAAAATTTCTGTTGTAGGAAATTTGAAATTAGCCAGTTTATACGCTGAAAAAAAGGATTTGGATGACTTTTATCTAAAGTATGGCAAGCTAAAAAAGAAAGGGGAGATACTTTTAGTAGCGGGCAGTACCCATCCCGGAGAGGAGGAAATGATTATAGAAATTTACCAACAGCTGCTAGAAAAATTTCCTAATCTAAAGTTAATAGTTGGGCCTAGACACTTACAGAGAATTTCTTTGCTGGAAAAAATGATAGAGCAAAAAGGGTTTTTACCTCAGAGGATAAGCAGAAAGGGGTGGGAAAATCCCCAGCCACCAAGTATTTATATTTTAGATACTATAGGAGAACTATTCTATTTCTATAGCTTAGCCGATGTATGTTTGGTAGGGGGCAGTTGGGTAAAATTTGGAGGGCATAATATTTTAGAGCCTCTCTATTTTTTGAAACCCACTCTTTTTGGTCCCTATATGGAAAATTTTAAAGAAATCGAAGAAGTAGTATTAGAGAAGAAGGCAGGAATAAAAGTTAAAGACAAAAAGGAGTTAAAGGAAATTTTGGAGAAGTTGATTGGCGATTCTGAAGCAAGAGAGAAACTTTCTTTGAGGATTTCTCGAGTATTTGAAGAGGGGGAAGTTATATTAAAAAGGAATATAGATATTATTAGCAAGTACTTATGAGTTCTTATTTAGGTATAAAAAGGTGGTACTTAACTTTTCTAGAGAAAGAGAAAAAAAATTGGTTAGAAAACATTCTTTTTTTCTTTCTTTTAATCCTTTCTTATCTTTTTGGCATGATAGTGAGCTTGAGGAACTTTCTTTACGATAAACGTATCCTTAAGGTATATCACATAAATAGAAAAGTAATTAGTATAGGGAACATCTGTTGGGGAGGGTCAGGAAAGACTTCTTTGGCAATTTACCTTTTCCGCAAGCTAGCCTCTAAATTTAAGGTAGCTGTAATTACTAAAGGATATGCTGAGGATGAATATCGTCTTCTTAAGGATAATTTAAAAAAGGTTTTTGATGATAAGAATAGAATCAAACTTATTAGGAGGCTTGTTAATGATTTCGATATCTTTATTCTTGACGATGCTTTTCAATACAGAAAGTTAGACCGGGATTTAGATATCGTTGTTATAAGGAAAGATGAACTGCTAAGAAGTAAATATCTTTTGCCAGCTTCCTCCTTTCGTGAACCTCTAACTTCTCTAAAGAGAGCAGATATAGTGATTATTACCTATAGTGAAGCTAAACGTCAGGATTATTATAGAGAGAAGGTTTTGGAGGCAAATAGCAAGCTAAAAGTCTTTTTTGCCGACTATATATTTAAAGGATTTTTAGATAGAGATAAAAAATTGGTTAGTTTAGAGTACTTTAAGGGGAGGAAGCTAGGCGTTTTGACTGCTATCGGATATCCTCAAGGGTTTTTGGGGAAACTTAAAAGTATTGATCTCTGGATAGGGAAGGTGGAAATTTTTCCTGACCACTATTGTTTTAGCCCAGAGGAGATTACTCTGCTTGAAGAATCCTTCATAAAAGAAGGGATAAAAGATATAATAATTACTTACAAAGATTACTACCATTTAGATTTTACAAGAGCAAATCTTAACTACTTTATCTTCTGTGTAGAGTTAAAAATCTTGGAGGAGGACAAATTCTTAAGGTATATAGAAGATGTACTTACTGATAAGGTTAGTTTACAGGTTGGTTAGATTCTTGCCTTTATTTCTTTCTTTATTTTTAGGGAAAGTAGTAGGTTTAGGGTTTTACTACTTTGATAAGAAAAAAAAGAGAATTGCCTTTATAAACTTAAAGCAAGTGTTTCCTAAAAAAACTAATAAGTTTATATTTTCCATCATCAGAAAGAGTTTTATCTCTTTTGGGATAAGTTTTATAGAAACACTTATCGTAGATAGGTTAAAAAATAGAGTTCGCATTCAATTCCGAGAAGCTTTGCCTCCTTCAGGAAATATTTTAGTAGGCATCCATGAGGGCAGTTGGGAGTTTTATAATAGTTGTTTAGCAGATAGGTTTAAATACGCTATCTTTGTTAGAGAGCAGAGAAACCTTGCTATGGATAAATTTTTAAATGAACTTAGAGAAAAGAGTAGTTTAAAGATATGCACTTCTTTAAAAGAAGTTGCAAAACTACTTAAAAAAAACTGGTGGGTAGGAATGGTAGTGGATCATGGAGCAGAGAAAAATTCTGAGATTGTAGATTTTTTTAATATTCCTGTTCCTACTCCTGGAGGAGCAGTGTATTTAGCTAAGAAATTTGGGAAAAAAATTTATCCTGCTTTTGGATATAGAGAAGGTAGCTATCATATAGGAATTATAGATAAGCCTATAGATTGTGGGGGAAAGGAGACTAGGGAAATTTTAAGAGAAATAAACAAAGTTTTTGAAGATTTTTTAAATTCTTACCCTTGGACCTATCTTTGGTGGTATAAAAGGTTTAAAAGAAAAAAGAAGAGGAGAATTCTCATTCTTAGCGATGGGAAGGCCGGTCATCTTAAGCAGTCTTTGAATTTAGTAGATGTGCTTGAGGAGTCTCCTTATTCTATAGAAAAAGATATATTGGAGATAAATTATAAAAATAGATTTGCTAGATTCTTAGCAGAAATTTTTGCTTCTTTCTCAACAAAGAGTTGCTTAGGATGCGGTAGATGTCTAAAATTTTTTCTTGATTCTCGCAATATTGAGTTTATGTCGAAGAATTTTTTCGACTTAGTTGTGAGTACTGGTTCTTTGTGCGCTCCGGTATGCGCCATTTATTCTAAAAGTTTAGGAGCAAAGTCATGTTGTATCTTAAAACCCAATGTAACTCTCTCTAAATTCGATTTAGTTATAGCGCCTCATCATGATGGAGTTAGAGGAAAGAATGTAGTGCAGATAAAAGGAGCATTAACCCATTTCAAAGATCTTCAAAAAAAAGTGGAGGAAGGCAAAAGGCTTCTTAATTTAGGAGAGGATAAAAAAGTTTCTTTGTTTTTAGGGAATTTCATTTATAAAGAGAAAGAGTTCTGTGAGAATTTGAAAATTTTTCTAAGTAAGTTAAAGGAATTCTCTCTCACTAAAGGTTATAAGCTACTTGTTTCTACTTCAAGGCGCACCTCCCTCTCTGTAGAGAGGATGCTTAGAGAGAGTTTAGCTAATTTTCCTAACCTAGAATCTTTAGTAATAGTTAGGGAAAAAAATTATCCTTTTGTAATGGAAACCTTTATTTCTTTAAGTGAGATTGTCTTTGTCTCTAGCGATAGCGTCTCCATGATTTCTGAAAGTCTTAGCATAGGCAGACCCACAGTGAGTGTTTTTCTGGAAAAGATGAGGTGCCGTCATCTGAATTTTTTGAATTCTTTAAAGGACGATTTTCTAAACTTTTTAGTTTTTCCTTACAGTGATTTTACTTTCCAAGCTCCTCAGAAAAGTTTATGGGAGTATAATTATTCTCAACTGCAGAAAGCAAAAGAGGTGCTTCTTTAAGATGAAAGTTATTCAAGTTCTTCCCAAAATGGATTTAGGAGGGGTAGAGCGAGGAGTTTTAGATTTGGCTAAGTATTTTAAGGAGGAGATGGTAGTTATTTCGGGAGGAGGAAGGTTAATTGCAAAATTAAAGGAGGAAGGAGTATCTTGCTATAATCTTCCCATACAAAAAAAATCTCCTCTTACTCTTCGGCTGATAAGAAAGGTGAGAAAGATTATTCAGCAAGAGAAGGCAGAGATAGTTCATGCTCGCTCTCGTGTTCCCGCATGGGTTACTTTTTTTGCTACCCGAGGGGAAGATATTCCCTTTATTACTACAGCTCACGGAGCTTACTCTAAACATGTCTTTAGTAAGGTAATGGGATGGGGTAAATTTGTTATATGTCCTTCCAAGATGATTGCTCGTCATATGATGGAAAATTTCGGTATCAGTGAAGAAAAAATTAGAATAATTAGTCGGTGGGTAGATTTGTCTCGGTTTACCTTTAAAGACCCTTCTCAAAGGTTAGCTTCCAATATAATAGTAAGTATAGGAAGAATCTCTCCCTCTAAGGGCTTTGAGTACCTTATTCAGGCATTTCATAAAGTTATAAGAGTGAAGCCTTACTTGAATCTCCTCATTGTAGGAGAGGCGGAGAAGTCTAAATGGGCTTACTTTGAGTATTTGAAAAATTTAGTGAGACGCCTGTCTTTAGAGTATCATGTGGAATTTTTGGGATATTCTCCTAATGTAGAGGAAATATTAGAAAAAGCTTCTCTTATGGTAGTTCCTTCTGTTGCTAAAGAATCTTTTGGAAGAGTGGTAGTAGAGGCATTTGCTAGTGGAGTGCCAGTAATTGCTACCAAGGTAGGTGCTTTGGAGGAGATTGTGGAAGATAAGAAAAACGGCATCTTAGTTTTACCTGGTGATTCCAATCAGATAAAGGAAGCTATTTTAACTTTGATAGATAACCCCTCTTTAGCAAGAAAGCTTGCTTATAATGGTCGCAAGAAAGTAGAAAGGCTTTATACCCTCGAGAACTGTTATAGTAAAATTATTCAGACTTACCAAGAAGCCATAGAGTTTAAAAGAATTTTGGTTATAAAAGTTTCTTCCTTAGGTGATGTAGTGTTAGCTATTCCTTCGCTTAAGGCGATAAAGGAGAGTTTTCCTAAAAGTAAACTGGCAATTTTGACTTTAAAAAAATACACTTCTCTGTTTTATGAGTCTCCTTTCGTGGATAAGGTAATAGGGATAGATAGAGATTATAAGAAAGTAAAGAAAATTATCAAAATTTCTAATAGTTTACGGAGAGAAAGTTTTGATTATATAATAGATTTACAGAATAATCTAGCTACACATCTTATTGCTTTTTTAAGTTTTCCTCAGAAGTCTTTTGGATTCTCTCGTAAGCTGGGTTTTCTTCTTACATCTTCAGTAAAGTTTCCCAAAGAAAGAATTGATCCTCTTCAGTCACAAAATAGAATATTACGCCTATTGGGAGTCAAGATAAAAGAGAGAAAATTGGTTATGTGGAGGCCACCCATTACTTCTCTGGAGAAGTTAGGGGTATCCGGGGAGAAAAATTTGATTGGGATAAATGTTTCTGCTTCGGTGAAGTGGAAGACAAAGAATTGGCCTGTTGCCAGTATTATTAGACTTATAGAGCTTCTAAGGAGAGAATTTCCTTCTTATAAGATAGTTTTAGTAGGAGATTCTCATAGTAGGGAAGCGGCAAATCAGATAAGAGAAAACTTTAAAGATGAAGTTATTAATCTCTGTGGTAACACCAATCTAAAAGAACTAATAGCGCTCTTAAGTCTCCTTAAAGTATTTATATGTCAAGATACTGCTACTTTGCATATTTCTGTAGCTTTAGGAGTAGAAACTATTGCTTTATTTGGCCCTACCGATCCTAAACGTCACATAGTAGAGAGTAGAAATCTTTATGTATTATACAAAAAGCTTCCCTGTTCCTTCTGCTATAAACCAAAATGTCGGTTAAATACTTGTATGAAAAGTATTAGCCCCCAGGAAGTTTTTAGGAAGATAAAAGATATTATAGAAAAATGAGAATTCTCCTTCTTACTACCCATCTTAATGTAGGAGGTATCCCTCGTTATGTAATAAATCTAGCGAAATTTTTAGCAAGGAAGAATTTTGTTGTGGTAGCAACCAGTGGAGGAGAGTGGGAGAAGGAGCTGGTAGGAGTAAGTAATACGGTAGTCTTAAACCTTCCTATGGCTACAAAATCCATTCTTTCTCCCAAAATAGCTAAATCATTCCACCTATTAAGTAGATTCCTTAAGAAGAGAAAAGTGGACATTATTCATGCTAACACTAGAGTGACCCAATCTTTAGCTCATCGTTTATGGGTAACAAGAAAGATTCCTTACGTATCCACGTTTCATGGATGCTATCGCCCCCATCTATTTAGGAAATTATTTCCTTTTGCTGGGTTAAGAACCATAGCGGTAAGTAATTATGTAAAAGACCACTTAATCAGAAATTTTAAAATTAATCCTAAAAACATACGAGTGATTTATAATGGCATCGATATTAGTTCTTTTCCTCAAAGAAGTGATTCTATTAAGGAGAAGGTTTTACCTATAAGCTTTAGTGGTTATCCTGTTATAGGAATGATATCTCGCTTAGCTCCTGAAAAGAATATTTCCTTTTTTATCCAATCCATGCCCCTTATTCTAAAAAAGTATCCGGAGGCAGTTGCCTTAATTTTAGGAGAAGGAAGAGAAGAATTAAGACTAAAGGAGATAAAGAAAAAGTTAGGTTTAGATGGTAGAGTGTTTTTTTTAAAGAAACTTCCATCTCTGGTAGTGCTGAGAAACTTAGATATTTTTCTTTCTTTAACTGAAGGAGAACCTTTTGGATTTTCTGTTGTTGAAGCT
>Ga0164318_10005539_pt1 | contig 12204 bp, 11 predicted proteins | sample GuaBasSedimGuay9_FD_113734 | JGI IMG/M metagenome (GOLD analysis project Ga0164318, IMG submission 113734) | Subseafloor sediment microbial communities from Guaymas Basin, Gulf of California, Mexico - Guay9, Core 4571-4, 0-3 cm | ecosystem: Environmental > Aquatic > Marine > Hydrothermal vents... | reverse complement strand
CTTTGTTGTTTATTCTTAAAAAATAAGGATTATGAAAACTATTGTTAGTGGATTATTTATGTTGCTTTTTATTGGTGCACAGGCACAAGAAATGAATCAGGTAATTTTTGATTCCGATGTGAACAGAGATATATTGTTTGGTTGGGTTAATAGGGAAGGAACCATATCGCAAGACTTTCTTGAGGATGAACAATTAAAATATGATGCTTATGTTGCCGATACGGAATCAATAGCTTTTTTGAAAAATGCTTTTGAAGCCGATGAAAGTTTGAATATTCTTGTAGTATTTGCCACTTGGTGTGGCGATTCTAAAGCCCATGTCCCTGATTTTTATAAAGTGGCTGATCTAGCTGGTATTTCAAACGTTAAATATTTAGCCGTAAATAGAAAGAAGAATGCGGGAGCTATTGATATGAGTGCGATGGATATTCAACGTGTTCCTACTTTTATTGTTTATAAAGGCGATGAAGAAATAGGTCGAATTATTGAAAGCCCGATATATAGCATAGAAAAAGATTTAGTTACAATTCTTAAAAAGCAGTAGTTTTATGTATGTTTTTGAGCAAAAGGCTGAATTAAATAAATTTATCAATCAAGCAAAAGCCGAGGGGAAAAGTATAGGATTTGTCCCTACAATGGGAGCTTTGCATGCGGGTCATATCGCTTTAATTACTGAAGCTGTGGGGCAGTGCGATATCGTAGTTGCAAGCATTTTCGTTAATCCCATACAGTTTAATAATCCCGATGATCTGAAAAAATATCCCCGTACTTTTGAAAGTGATCGTAAAATGTTGGAAGAAGCGGATTGCGATGCTGTTTTTTATCCTTCGGTAGAAGAGATGTATCCGACAAAAGTAGTGGAAAAGTTTAATTTCGGGTCTTTAGAAACTGTAATGGAAGGTGCAAAACGTCCCGGACATTTCAATGGTGTTGCCGTGGTGGTAAAAAGATTATTCGACTTAGTTCAGCCTGATTTCGCTTTTTTCGGTAAAAAAGATTTTCAGCAGTTAGCGATAATAAGAGCTTTGGTAAAACAGATGAAAAGCGATATTCATATTATTGGATTAGATACCGTTCGCGAAAAAGACGGTTTAGCTATGAGTTCGCGAAATACACGACTATCAAAACAAGAGCGTAAGACTGCCGTTGAGCTTTCTAAAGCACTAAATTTTATAAAACAGAACAAAAATGCTTTCGATCCGGCTCATTTGGAAAGCGAAGCAATTAATATGTTAAAGACAAATTTTAGTGTTGAATATATTCAAATTGTTGATGGAAATAATCTTCACCCCATAAGTGATTGGAATCAAACAAATTATCCCGTAGTATGTGCTGCTGCCTTTTTGGGTGATGTTCGTTTAATAGATAATTTGGAGCTTTAGAGCTTTTAATACTAAGAAGTTTTTAAAAATCATTTCTAAATAGTGTTACAGCTTGACAATATTATAAAATAATGGTTAATTTTGCAGCCTTATGTATATTGAAGTTTTAAAATCTAAAATTCATCGTGTTGGTATTACAGAAGCCAACCTTGAATATATTGGTAGTATTACCATAGACGAAGATCTTATGGATGCTGTTAATATCATTGAAAATGAGCGTGTTCATATTTATAATATTACTAATGGAAATCGTTTTGATACTTACGTAATTAAAGGCAAACGTGCTAGTGGTGTAATTGGTATTAATGGAGCTGCTGCCCGTAAAGTTGCCATTACAGATAAGATTATTATCGTTTCTTATGCCAGTATGGATTTTGAAGAGGCTAAAAAGCATAAACCTTTGATTATCTTTCCCGATGATAATAACAAAATTCCGCTATAGGTGAAAGGAATAGTTATTTCTGTTTTAAAATATTTATTCTTTATTGCTCTTGGAGTAGCTCTATTATTTTTAGCTTTCCGTGGTTTGGCTTTTAATGAGCTTTGGGAAGAGCTAAAGACAGCAAATTATTGGTGGTTTTTGGTTGCAATTATTTTGGCCATTCTCAGCCACATTTTTAGAGCCCTTCGCTGGAATTTACTCATCGAACAAATGGGATATAAAACGCGTACTTCAATCACTTTTTACTCTGTTATGATGGGCTATTTGGCAAACTTAGCTCTTCCACGTTTAGGAGAAGTTACCCGTTGTGGCTTTTTAAGTAAAAAAGAAAATATACCATTTAATGCATTATTCGGAACAGTAATAGCCGAACGTGTTTTTGATTTAGTGGTTTTACTGTTTATTATTGTTATGGTAGTAGTAACCCAAATTCAAATAATAGGTGGCTTTTTAAACGAAATTCTTGTTAAACCATTTTTGGGAGCATATTATGGCAATTTTATGGTAATAATTGTTGTTGTATTAGGCTTGGTTTTACTTACTTTACTTTCTCTTTTTATTTTCAGAAAACTAAAGCCTTGGTTAAAAACAACTACAGTTTATGGAAAAATAGAATCGTTTATCGATGGTTTTATGGATGGCTTGAAGAGTATTGCTAAACTCAAACAAAAGATACTGTTTTTCCTATATACTTTTGCTATCTGGTTTTTCTATCTTTTAATGATTGTTTTACCTTTCTACGCTTTTGCCGAAACTTCATTTTTAACTTTTACAGATGGGATAACCGTACTCGGAATAGGTAGTTTGGGGGTTGTAGCACCTGTCCCCGGAGGTATTGGGTCTTATCATTTTATTATAACTGAATTGCTAAGTCAATTATACGAAGTGCCGGTAAAAGCTGCGGCAGCATATGCAACGGCAAATCATGCCGCTCAAACAATAATGATTATAGTTGTTGGGTCGATATCTTATATTCTGTTAATTTTGGTGAAAACAAAACCCCGAAATGAGTAAGCTAGCAAAAATCAAATCAAAAATCCAATGTCAGGAATCTTTAACTGTTTTGTTAAATAAATGGGAACAGCAAAAAAAGAAAATTGTTTTTACTAATGGTTGTTTCGATATTTTGCATAGAGGTCATATCGAATATCTTTCTAAGGCAGCCGATTTAGGCGATATCCTTTTTATTGGGGTAAATACCGATGCTTCAGTTAGTAAGATAAAAGGTAATAACAGACCCTTGCAAGATGAGGATAGCCGATTGATTATTCTTGCTGCTTTAGAATTTGTCGATGCTCTTATACTTTTCGATGAAGAAACTCCTTTGGAATTAATTCGTAAGATACAGCCACATGTTCTCGTAAAAGGTGCCGATTATAAACCCGAGGAAATTGTGGGTTACGATATTGTAAAAGCTCGAGGTGGAGAAATTAAAACAATAGAATTTTTATCGGGTTATTCTACCACTGCCATCGAACAAAAAATCAAAGAGGGATAATCGTTTTACATTTATATATTGGTATTTCAGGTCGAATATCATACCTTCGTACATTCAAGAATAATTTTTCATGGCTAAAATTAAAACAACATTCTTTTGTCAGAATTGTGGTGCCGAATCACCAAAATGGGTAGGAAAATGTACTTCCTGTGGGCAATGGAATACCTTTGTTGAAGAGGTAGTTCAAAAAAATCCGACTAAAGAACAATGGGCTATTCCCGAAATGCAGGAGGCTAAAACTCAACCTAAAAAAATCTCAGAAATTGAGTTAGGACAAATAAGACGTATTGATACTCAAAATCAAGAATTGAATAGGGTTTTAGGTGGCGGACTTGTTCCCGGATCAATTGTTCTTTTGGGAGGAGAACCAGGAATAGGTAAGTCGACATTACTGTTGCAAGTTGCCTTACAGATGAGAAATCAAAAGGTATTATACGTTTCCGGAGAAGAAAGCGAACAACAAATCCGTATGAGATCAGAACGTTTGAATTTAGAAATGTCTGAGACTTTTATACTGACAGAAACAAATACTCAAAAAATTGCTCAGGCTATTCGCTTAATCCAACCAACGGTTTTAATTATCGATTCTATACAAACTATGCATACCGAATCGGTAGAATCTACGGTAGGAAGTGTTTCTCAGATTCGCGAATGTGCCGGCGAATTTCATAAATATGCAAAGCAAAGTAATACCCCTGTTTTATTAATAGGTCATATTACAAAAGACGGAAGCCTCGCAGGACCAAAGGTTTTAGAGCATATGGTTGATAGCGTTTTGCAATTTGAAGGGGATAGAAATTATGGCTATAGAATTTTACGTTCTGTAAAAAATCGTTTTGGGTCAACTTCTGAATTGGGAATTTATGAGATGCAAAATACTGGGCTTCGTCAAGTATCCAATCCGTCGGAAATATTACTTTCTCATCGCGAGCAGATGCTAAGCGGTATCGCCATAGGATCTACAATGGAAGGGATGCGCCCGATGTTAATAGAGATTCAGGCTTTGGTGAGCACTGCCGCTTATGGAACACCACAGCGGTCGACTACCGGTTTTGATAGCCGTAGATTGAATATGTTATTGGCCGTTTTGGAAAAGCGTGCAGGCTTTCGCTTGAGTACAAAAGATGTTTTTGTGAATGTTGCAGGTGGCATAAAAGTAGATGACCCTGCCATAGATTTGGCTGTTGTTTGTGCAATCTTATCATCGAATGAAGATATTGAAATTGATGATAAAACTTGTTTTGCTGCCGAAGTGGGTTTGTCGGGCGAAATACGCTCAGTTAATCGCATTGAACAAAGAATTACCGAAGCCGAAAAGTTGGGTTTTGAACGAATAATTATTTCTAAATTTAATCAGAAATCACTTCCCAAAAACGGAAAAATACAAGTAATTGCCGTTAATAAAGTAGAAGAAGTTTTCAAATACGTTTTTGCATAGTCTATGTTTAAAAAAATAGTTTTCTCTTTTTTGTTTTTGACTTTCAGCTTGCCTCTATTCTCGCAATTTGATTATAGTGATGATTGTAAAAAAGCTTACAGTTTAATTGTTGACTTGAGATTCGATTCTGCGAAAAAATATATCGAAAAGGTTAATACCGATCATCCTGAAAATTTGATTCCTTTGGTCTTAGAAAATTATATCGATTTTTTAAGTATAGTTTTAGAGGAAGATAAAGAGCTTTTCGAAAAGCTCAGATATCAAAAGAAAAACAGAGTTAATAAATGGGAAGAAGGACCTAAAGATAGTCCGTATTACCGCATGGGAATTGCACAGATGAATATGCAATGGGCTTTTGTGCGAGTATTATTCGGTGAGTATCTTACGGCTGCTTTTGAAATAAATCAAGCTTATCATCTGTTAGAAGAGAATAAAGAATTTTATCCCGATTTTTTACCTAATGCAATGGGATTGGGGGTTTTGCATGCAATGATTGGGCTTGTTCCGGATCAATATCAATGGGCAATTAATTTCTTAGGATTATACGGAAGTGTGGATCAGGGTTTGGGCGAATTAGAGGCTTTGTTGGATAGTGATAATCCTGAATTTCAACATTTTAAACCAGAGGCTTTATTTTTATATACTTTTTTAAAACTGAATCTTCAAAGTGGGGAAGAGCGTTATGGTGAGCTTAAACTGAGATATCAGCAAAAAGAAATGGATTTGGTGAGCAGGCATAGTCCTTTACTTAATTTCTCTCGTGCCGTTTTACTGATGAAAGAAGATAATGATAGTGTAATTTCTTTTCTTGAAAATCGACCTGTACTTGGAGATGCTCTTACATTTTATTATCCCGAATTTATGTTAGGACAGGCAAAATTATATAGATTAGATGCAGATGCTTATCAACTATTTGATAACTATTTGAAAAACTATCCCGGAAACAATTTTAAACGTTCGGCAGCACAAAAAAAAGCTTGGAGTGCCTTTGTTCAAGGCGATACTTTAGTTTACAAACAAAGTATGCTTAAAATTTTATACTTCCCAAGTACTCAGCTCGATGGTGATGATGCTGCATTAAAAGAGGCAAAAAAAGTGTCAGATGGTTATTTGCCAAATCTGTATTTATTGAAAAGCAGAATTTTATTCGATGGAAGATATTTAAAGGAAGCTTTAGCGGTATTTCATAATCTTGATTTGTCTAAGTTTAATAAAAAGGAAAAGATAGAACTGTCTTACCGAAAAGCACGCATTTACCATCATTTAGACTCTTTGGATCAGGCACTTACTTTTTATCAGATTGCTTTAAAGGAGGGCGAAAAATTTAATTCCTATTTTGCTGCTAACAGCTGTCTTAAAATGGGGGAGATATACGAACAAAAAGGTATAAATGAGAAAGCGAAATTCTATTTTGAAAAATGTCTTGATCTTGATTTTGAAGAATACCGTAGAAGTATTAGAGCAAAGGCTAAGGCAGGCTTACAGCATGTGAAATAGAATTATGTCATTTTATACCGTATATATTCTAAGTATTTTTTCTGTACGGCTAATATCAATTCATACTCGGAAGCAGTAAGTAAAAAGTTAAAATCGAATTTGCAAAATTCAATAAAAGCATCTAACTCATCAGTAGTTTTTATGGGAACAATTTTGGCGACTAAGTTTCTGGTAAATCGTTTTTGTACTATTTTACTATTATAATCATTAGTCATCAGCGATTTATATTTTTTCATCATCTTACCTCTATGACTAAAGGTATTGTAAATTGCAGATATCGGACTCGTAAAAGAAACGCCTCCCAAATCATCTCCGTTATTGTCAGGCGGACGTACTTTATAAAAAGGAAGATTAAGCTCAGGTGTAGGTTTGTCTTTTGGTAATTCTAATTGAACAAAAGCGTTTTTAAATTGTAATATTGTTTTATAAGGCGTAAGCGTAAATTCCTTTAGCTCATAGATTTTAGATTTTAGTTGTATGGGAAAATCATTAACGATTTCTGATGTGTCGTTAATAATATAAAACCCATCTTCATAGCCAATGGCGGTAATCTTTAATAAATCCCCCTGTTTAAAAGAAATAGTATATCGCCCTTGTTCATCAGCAATAATCTTTGTTTTAAGCATTTGGTTTTTTATAAGAGCAAAACTGATGGGCTCATAATTTCTGCTATCGCGAATAGTTCCCCTTATAATTTGTAGTGATTCTTGTGCTGAAAGTGAAAGATTTATTCCGATAAATCCAAATAGAAGAATTATAATTAACCTATTAATGGAATTAGAATTCATAAAATTATTTTTTTGCTAAGATAAAACACTGAGACTAAGCAAATTGTTAAGAAGCATTAATAGCTGTTAAGTCTTGTTAATTTACCATATTTACTGGGCGATATTTTAGGTGCCTCTCATTTCGGCGGAACGCAGTAGAGGAGAAATCTCCACATAACACAGTTCATTTCGAATGCAGTGAAACGGAATGAGAAATCTCATTACTTATTAGTAAGAGATATGAGAGATTTGTTGCGCTCCCCTTATATTGGTTCAATGTTAACGTATACTTAAGCTAAAAAAAAGGTTACCTCAGGGAAAGCTGTAAACCCCAAGATAACCGATTGAAAAGGATTTTCTTATGTATTTTTAGTTTAGAATTTATATCCTACTGTAAAAACGTAGTTTGATGTTGCATTAGAAATACTTGCCGGATTAACATAGTCCGGATTATACATATAGAATAAATTGTCGGTTTTTCTTTTTGAATAAGCAAAATCAAAATATGCACTGCCTATGCGATAGCCGGCTCCCCACGAAATGGTAGAACTAATAATATCGTTAATATCCGGATTCATAGGTGAGCTGGTAATATTATAACCTCCTCTTAAAGTAAGAAAGTTCAGTTTCCATTCAGCTCCTATACGCAGAGTATGTGTTACTTGAAAATCAGTCATAATATCCTGATTTTCATCTATAAAAGAGTAGGAAGAAGAGGATAAATTAGATTTTCCATAATCCATATATTCGTAATCAATACTAATAAATCCGTTTTTGTAAAAGAATGAGCTAATACCAAACATTAAACGGGAAGGGGTATTCAGACTATAAACCATATTCCCTATTGGCGATTCGCTATAATAATACTCATCGTCTCCCATAATACTTTCAAGACTGGTATCATATTCGTCAATTAACTCTCCATAATATGTTGGAGTGTGGTATGCTCCACTTATTCTTACACTAGGTGATATAACATAAATAAATCCAATTTTGGCATTTATGCCGCTTCCTTCTGTTAACAACCTTTCTTTATAATGAAATTCACTAAATTCATAATCGGCAGGGCTTTCTAAAGCATACTCATCATATCTTATCCGACGCTCATAATGTAAACTTGGAATTCCTAAACTAAAACCAATAATAAGCTTATCGTTATAGTTTGCTGATATAGCAAAGGACATTTCATCAATATAACCTTTAGATTCTTCCCAATACATTTGTGAAACGCCACTTATAGGAGCTCCGCTATAATATTGATATGGATTACCCGGAACAGTATCTAAGATATAAGTTTCCCAGGCTAAGCCGTCGGAAAAAGAATTTAAATTTTCATAAAATGTACCATTAGCATTATCGCGCCACACATTAGCTAAAGAAGAGCTATAAGAGTCTCCTGCCATAAATAATGTATTGTTAAAGTTTTTTATTCTGTTTATGGAAAAACCATAGTTAACAGCTTTCCATCCCGAATTATTTCCTCCCGCTCTATTGCGAATACGACGGGTATTTACCATTCCAAACATACCGTAATTAAGATTTGTTTTAGAATCTGTTCCTATGGTACCGTTATAAGTAGCATTAGTAGAGGAATAATTTAATGTAGGTGAAAAACTAAATTCCGAAGATTGAAAAATCCCTAAACCTGCCGGATTGTAATTTAAAGTGCTTAAATCGCCACCAACAGCACCAAATGCGCCTCCAAGAGCCACAAATCGGGCAGAGCCTAAAACATCATAAGATGAAAAGCGAAATGCATCAGTGCTATTTTGTGTATAAGATGTTTGAGAAAACAAACTTATTACGAGTAATAAAATTAAATATCGAGTTTTCATTTCTTTATTTTTTTAAGTTAATTTTAGTTATGGCTTATCGTCTGCTGCTTCTGCTTGATCCTCCGGAGCTTCTGCTTGAACTACCACTTGAGCTTCTACTCGAGCTTGATGAAGATCTAAAATAGGATCCGCTGCTTCTATTACTGCTTCTACTAGGGGTGGATATAGAACGGTTAGATCTTGATGAACCCGAGCTTTTTATGGATTTAGAAGAGCCGGATGGTCGACTAATATGATTGCTTCTTGTATTTGTGCTTTTGTATGTTCTAGTGCTTCCGCTACTTTTTGTGGGCGAATAAGTCCTATATGAACGATTATTATTAGTAGTTGCAGGACGTTGATATCTGCTGTTATTTAATCGACTAGTGGAATATTCCCTACTCGATCTCATATTTGTGTTTGAGGGCGTATTGTACTGGTAAGTACGACTTGTATTTGGATTTCTAACTGTTGAGGTTGATGGTTGAGTAGCTCTGGGCCTTTGATATCTTGATCCGGTATTTGTGGTTGTCGTTTTCCTATCAAAAGAATATCTATGACTATTTGTTTTGGTTGAGCTGTTAGGCTTACGGTAAACATTTTGCCGTGAATCAGAAACTTTCCGACTGGTAGAACTACCAACTTTTACGGTTCTAGATTGATTAGTTCCTCTGTTTTCGGAACGTAAAGAAGAAGAGCTGTTTCTATCGGCTTTAATGCCGGAAGATTGACGACTGCTTGAAAAGTAACCGCGATTTTCTGCTGCTACCTTATTATTACGTGAACTTGAAACACGGCTGCCTAAATTGGAGCTGCCGGAATTTCTAACATATGATGAACTGCTAAGAGGCTTTTTAAGTGTATTCGATGATCTTGAATTACGACTTCTTCCTAAATTTGCAGTACTGTAGTTGCGATGTCCGTAATAACGTGAATTCAAATCATAAGGATTACCATAATTGTAGTGTCCTGAATAATATCCGGTCCAGTAACCATTATAATAACCGTTTCCATAAGAATAAGGACTCCAATAATTATATCCGTAATAAGGATTGTAAAAGTTATAATACCAGAAATTATTGTAAGGATAATAATTAGAATAACGATAGTAGCTTGAATATGGAGAGTAGAAATTATTGTATGCATAAGGATAACGGTAATCATAACCTATATAGATACTTGTTCCCCAAGCATAAGGATTATAATCGTACCAATAAATATTAGTATAATACGAATCGTAATAACCGGCACCATACAGTGGATTATTAAATCGTCTTATACGTGAAGAATAAGAATAATCGTAATAATCATCATATTTAAAATTATCTTCATAGTAATAATTATCATCAATTAATACTTCACCATAAGTGCTGTCTTGGGCTTCTGCTTGGTTTTCGTAATTTTGTTCTTGAGAAGCAGGAGAGACGTAAGTTGTTTCTTTAACAACCTTCACGGGAGTCATCCCTTGCGACTTAGCTCCAAAAGAATAAACGTCATCGTTGTAAATGCCGGAGTATTGCGGAGTAACACAGGACGCTAACGGAATTAGTAGAATGGTTAAAAGTTTAATGAGCGTTTTCATAATTACCTCCTTATTTGTTATATTTCAATTTTTCAAATGCCAATTTTCAAATTTTGCTTAGTTTTGCACAAATTCAATCAAGAAAAAAGCAAATACTATACCACAATTCAATATGGCTAAAAAATTTTCAACACGTGCGGAAGATTATTCGCAATGGTACAATGATATCGTGAAACATGCAGAACTTGCCGAGAACTCTTCTGTTAGAGGTAGCATGGTTATAAAGCCCTATGGCTATGCGCTTTGGGAAAATATGCAACACGAATTAGATAGGATGTTTAAAGAAACAGGTCACGAAAATGCGTATTTCCCGCTTTTTATTCCAAAATCTTTTTTCTCAAAGGAAGCTAGTCATGTTGAAGGTTTTGCAAAAGAATGTGCTGTAGTTACTCATTATCGTTTAAAAGTTGATGAAGATGGTGGAGGTATAGTTGTTGATCCCGATGCTAAATTGGAAGAAGAACTGATTGTTCGTCCAACTTCGGAAACAATTATTTGGGATACATATAAACGCTGGGTACAGTCTTATCGCGATTTACCTATTTTGATTAATCAATGGGCAAATGTTGTACGTTGGGAAATGCGTACACGATTATTTTTACGTACTGCTGAGTTTTTATGGCAAGAGGGTCATACTGCTCATGCAACGGAAAAAGAAGCTATTGAGGAATCAAAACAAATGTTGGAGGTATATGCTGATTTTGCAGAAAATTTTATGGCTATTCCTGTTTTAAAAGGAACAAAATCGCCTAACGAACGTTTTGCAGGTGCTGTTGAAACATATTGCATAGAAGCAATGATGCAAGACGGAAAAGCATTACAAGCAGGTACTTCGCATTTCTTAGGACAGAATTTCGCAAAAGCATTTGATGTTAAATATGTAAGTAAAGAAAATAAGCAAGAATATGTCTGGGCTACCAGCTGGGGTGTTTCAACTCGTTTGATTGGCGCTATAATTATGGGTCATAGCGATGATAAAGGATTGGTTCTTCCTCCAAAATTAGCTCCAATTCAAGTTGTAATTGTTCCTATTTATCGTGGTCAAGATCAGTTAGATGCTATTACTAAAGAGGTAAAAGAGATTACTAAAGCTCTTCGTGCAAAAGGTATTAGGGTAAAATACGATAATCGTGATACACAAAAACCCGGTTTTAAATTTGCCGAGTATGAATATAAAGGTGTTCCTGTCCGCTTTGGAATAGGGCCACGCGATTTGGAAAACGGAACTATTGAAGTCGCTCGTCGCGATAATCTTACAAAAGAAATAATGCCAATGGAAGGCATTGAAGATAAGATAGTTGTTTTATTAGAAGAGATTCAACAAAATCTTTTTGATAGAGCCTTTGAATTTAGAGCCAAAAATTCCAGAAATGTCGATACTTGGGAAGAGTTTAAAATTGAAATAGAAAAAGGTGGTTTTCTTTATGCGCATTGGGATGGAACTCCCGAAACAGAGCAAAAAATTAAAGAAGAAACAAAAGCCACTATTCGTACTATTCCTTTGGATGCTAAAGAGGAAGAAGGAAAATGTATTTATTCCGGTAAGCCATCAAACAAACGTGTAGTTTTTGCGCGTGCGTATTAACAAGACGAACGGAGTGAATAGATAGAGACAAATTTTCTTAGTGTCTCAGTGCCTCTGTGGTTTTGTTTTACCACTAAGACACAAAGAGTAACGCAAAGGCAACACTAAGGAACTCAAAGCGTATTTTGAATAGCGAATTACGGCTCAATCTTTTTCACTTCACCACTTCCCGTGATAAATGTTCTTAAAATTACAGGAT
>Ga0164318_10005538_pt1 | contig 12204 bp, 7 predicted proteins | sample GuaBasSedimGuay9_FD_113734 | JGI IMG/M metagenome (GOLD analysis project Ga0164318, IMG submission 113734) | Subseafloor sediment microbial communities from Guaymas Basin, Gulf of California, Mexico - Guay9, Core 4571-4, 0-3 cm | ecosystem: Environmental > Aquatic > Marine > Hydrothermal vents >... | reverse complement strand
CAATAGCATATACCCCACCGTCCGATGCAGCAACAAATGCAACATTTCCGTGTACCTCTATGGTTGATTTTGATTCAGCAGTTTCAGGCACTGGATTTTTTATTGGCAAAGAGGTAATGCAACTTCCAGAGGTATCACATTTATACAAAGTTGGAGTTGCATGGTCAGGCCCCTGATATACAAGAAATCCGGCAACATCACCATTACTATCATAATAAGTAGCAACTGCTCTTGTATCATTCAAATTATTATTAAGGGTACTAATAAAATTAGCAACATTTTCATCTGTAATATCACCGGTACTTCTTATTTCAACTCCTCCACCATCTGCACCAACAGGAACCAGTACCTCATCATCCATAATAGCAGCATCGTTTGCTGCCCAGCTATGTAGAGGGACCCCTTTTGTAACAAGACTCCCGGCATTCACCTTTATCTTTTTATCTGTATTAAGTTCAACTGATCTTAAATATGCTCCATGGTAGTCACCGGTTAAATCATAGGCACCAGGATTAACATGAAGTCCTAAAAAAAGCTTATTCGTTGAGCTATCATAGGTAACTGAATTGACATCCTCCTTCTTTGTTAAAAGCCTGCTCTTAAGCTTGGGGAAATAGCCCCTTTTCAACTGCAGTATATCTGTACCACCATAAAAACTATCACCAGCCATTGCATAGGTTACATAGGCATACGAGAGATCACCATCCCCAACAATCGCAACATCCGTAGCCTGAAGGGTATTCCCATCGAGAGTTGGTGAGTTTATATGGGCCACCTTATACATAATGAAAAAATCAGTTTCTTTAAGGCTCAGATTAATACCCCCCCATGCTTTGCTTTTGGACGTTAGCTCCTCTCCAGAAGGTTCAACTTGTGTGGTGTAAAGCCATGCCTCATCGTTGATAACTCCAAAGTTTTCATCGTCAACGTCATAGATAGAGCTTGTGGTACATCCGAATACCGCTATCAATATTCCTAACGCAAGAACCAAAAATGATGCGTACTTCATCATATTTTATACCTCCATATTATTTTATTTAATTGCTCTAACCATTAACAATATATCACAGAAAACTAATATATCTAATTTTCGGCAATTTTTTTTGAAAAAAAACACAGCCATGCTATCTTTTAATAAATAAGCAGGCAGACTTTTAATCATGATAAAAATCTCACTCTGCCTATTCGTCTTATACTTATAAAAAATTGATAAAAAATATTATTCGGTTAAAGTAATTAATACCGATAATAAGATTACCAGTATATTAAAATTATATTACCCTTTTGTAATAAAATCAAATTTTGCTTTATATAAAAAATTTAATAAATATTATGACCATGGAAAAACTAATTTTAATTGTGGAAGACAGCCCTGAAACGCTGGAGCTTTTAAGAAGAATTGTCGAAAATAGCGGATATAAAACCATAGTTGCCAATGATGGCGAAAAAGGCTACAAATACGCAGTTGAACATAAACCTGATTTTATCATTCTTGACAGGCTTCTCCCTTTTATGGACGGCCTAACTATTTGTAAAAAGCTAAAAGAAATACCCGAAACAAGAGATATTCCAATTATGTTTTTGTCAATCCTTGATACAGAAAGGGATATTATTGAAGGTTTAAGATGTGGTGCCGATGACTATATGAAAAAACCTTTTAGCCCCGATGAGCTTCTTGCAAGGATAGAAACAATTATGAGAAGGTACAAAAAAAGCTTTTATAACATGAATAACTCGAATAATCTGGATAAATCAAAAGAGGTTATTTAAATGATCCCTAAAAATAAAATATTTTCTATAACAGTTACACTTTCAATCTTTTTGCTGTTTTTTATCACTTCTTCAATTTTAGTGTATGCTCAGAATATATCAAACACCAGTTTAACACCTGAACAGAAAAAAAAGATAGAGCTACTAATAGATATGGGAATTAGATATGAGCATGATGATAAACTTGACAAAGCTGCGGAAACATTTAAACAGGCTCTTAAAATAGATCCAAATAACATTCTTATCAAGGTACGTCTTGCCAAAATATTAAGCTGGCAGGGAAAGTATGATGAGGCACTTAAGTACTTAAATGAGGTGTTGGAGAAGGTTCCAAATCATCCTGAGGCTCTTTTTAGAAAGGCCCAGATATTAAGCTGGCAGGGCAAATATAACGAAGCTATCGCTACGTATCAGATATACCTGCTTGAGGAAAAAAATGATGCGGATGCTCTTATGGGAATAGCCAGGGTATGCTTCTGGTCGGGGAAGTATGAAAAGGCAATTGAGTATTTTAATAGAGCCATTAAGGCAGGTGGAGACAAAATTGATGCTTATCTAAACCTTGGGAAAATCTATCTTGCAATGGATAATAAAGAAAAAGCCAAAGAGACCTTTAAAAAAGTGCTTGAAATAGATCCTACCAACGAGGATGCAAAGAAGTTTCTGGCCGGAATCAGGACTATGAAAACTTTTGAAATAGAACCTCTTACTTTAAATTGGTACTACTATACAGATGGCAATATTGGAATAATTACAAATACTTCTCTTCTTTACCATTATAAGCAGAAGATAGATTTTCTTTTTAAGTTTGATGACAGTGCAATTAATAGTCAGCACGACCAGAAGTTTACAGTCGGAATAACATACATGGGGATAGAAAATCTCTATCTGGGTACCGAATATAGGATTACCTATGATCCGGATTTTTCAGAGTACTACTCTGGAGAATTAAGCCTTCACTACAATTTTAAAAAAGTAATTACTCCAGGTATAATGATTGATTACTACAGGTTTTCCGATGATACCATGTTAGCGGTAAAACCGGAACTCCAGAAGGATTTTTCTGATGTCAGTTATGCAAGGGTGCGCTTCAACCAGTACTTGTTCTCGGATAATTATAAGGCTTCAACAATTGAACTATACGTTCAATTTGAATATTACAACAAAAACACCATTTATCTTAATGCTACTTATGGTGGAGATTCAGAAATCAAAGATCCTGGCAGAAGGATATTTGACTTTGGTCTGGGAATATCATACGATATAACAGATAATTTAGGTATAAAATTCGGATACGGTTGGCTTGAAACCCAGTATGGCAAAACTCATGAGCTTACCTGGCAAAATACTGTAAAATGGTAGAACAGTTTATAATAGAACAGTTAAAAGAATATACATTCAGGATCACCATCTATTTATTTTTATCGATTTTTAGCATATTTATCCTTTCTCTAATTATACACTATATCAGAAAAGCAATTTCAAAGCTAAAATCAAAAAAAGCACAGAGGTACTATAGTATTATATATGATTTTATATTGGACAAAATTCGACTCAAGGAACTACAGAAGAAAAAACTAAAAAAGACAATCCTAACAGATGTTTTTGTTAAAATCATTTCAATAATAGTAGGAGAAAAACAGCTAAAACTTAAGAATGCAGTAAAAGAATTAGAACTAATAGAAGTTATAGAAAAAGGTCTTCACAGTATTTTACCTTCAAAGAGAGTAAAGGCATGTTATCTTCTTGGGCTACTGGGTATGAAGGAGCACTCAAGGCTCTTGATTCCCGCGTTAAGGGATTACAATCCAAGAGTTATATCTTCTGCAATTATTGCATTAGGGGAAATAAGGGATATCAATACAGTTCCAGAAATAATTTCTATCCTTCCTTTCTGCCTGGAAGCTCATGCATGGCTAATATCTGCAGTCCTGCCATTTTTTGGACCTGATATATATGAATTTATAAAGCCGTATTTGAAAGCTAATATCCTCCATGAACGTAAACTCATTCTGTTAATAAAAGTTGTTTCAAACCTTAGAATTGCACATAGTATAAGGGACCTTGAAAATATATACCTAAACACAGAAAGCCTTGATGTAAAGATTGCGGCTCTCAATGCAATAGGAAAAATCAACGATGTAATTTCTATTAAAATTGTATTTAACGCTTTAAATGATAAAACCTGGGAAATAAGGGCCGTCGCAGCAAATATCGTTGGGAGTATGTCTTTAAAAGGAGCTTCATCGAGGCTTATACCACTCCTCAATGATAAATCATGGTATGTAAGGAGAAATGCGGCAAATGCCCTTGCCAAAATGGGGAAATTGGGTATATATACACTTCTAAACTATATGAACCAGAAAGATAAGTTTGCCAGAGATATGATAGCCCAAACCCTTGAAGAAACAGGTGTCGTAGATAAGGCTCTCGTAGATATTCAGAGTGAGGATCCAAAAATAAAGAAAGATGCCGAATATATAATAAAGATGCTCATCCAGCATGGATATGTAAAGTATCTGGAAAATTATAAAAATCAGATCCCACATGTAGATGAACTGATAGAGAAAAAGGAAAAGATAAGGATATGATTCATATTGCCCTGTACGCAGTAATTATAACAGCCCTGTTCTTTTTTGTTTTAAACACAATCTACCTTTTTATTCTGGCCATAGCTATATTCTCCATAAATAAGAAAAAAAGACTTCAATTCCCCTTCGATACCCAGCAGGCATTCAGATACAGGCTTTTACCTCCTGTTACAATTATTCTTCCAGCCTACAACGAAGAAAAAACGATTGTTCAGAGTGTAAGATCTCTGCTTTCTATAAGATATCCCGAATATGAGTTAATAGTTGTCAATGATGGTTCTAAGGATAAGACTCTTGAATTATTAAAAAAGGTTTTTAATCTAAAGAAAACAGACTATGTCTTCAGAAAATCTATTGAAACAGAAGAGGTTCGTGATATCTACATATCTGATTCGTTCAAATCCCTTATAGTAATAGACAAAAAAAACGGCGGTAAAGCTGATGCACTAAACTCCGGAATAAATGTTTCGAAGTATCCCTACTTCTGTGCTATTGATGCAGATACAGTACTTGGTGAAGATGCACTTGTAAAGCTGATACATCCATTCATAGACGACCCGGAAAGAACAATTGCTGTTGGGGGCGTTGTTAAGGCTGCCAATGGCTGTCAGTTTCATCACGGTAGATTATTGGATGAATCACTTCCCAGGAATCTTCTTGTGTTGCTTCAAATGATAGAGTATGCAAGGTCTTTTTTCATGGGAAGAATAGGACTTGCCGCAATAAACTCCCTTTTAATAATTTCCGGTGCCTTTGGTTTATTCAAAAAGGATGAGGTTATTAAGGTTAAAGGCTACAAAAAGAGATCGCTTGGTGAAGATATGATGCTCGTTATGAAACTGCATAAGCATAAAAGAAAAGAAAAAAAGAAGTATAGAATCACTTTTGTCCCTGATACTGTATCATGGACAGAGATGCCATCAAAGCTAAGAATACTAAAAAAGCAAAGGGTAAGATGGCAGATGGGTCTTCTTGAAAGTATCTTCGATAATATCGATATGTTCTTTAACCCTAAGTATGGCATAATAGGGATATTTTCCGTTCCTTTCTACTTTTTCTCGGAAGTAATTCCTCCGTTTTTGGAATTACTATCCTACATTGCTATCATCTTTGGACTGGTTTACAGGTTATTACCCATTTCTTACATCTATTATTTTATAACTGTTACATGGATATACAGTATTGCCAATTCTCTGATTGCCATACTTCTGGAGCATTACATTTTAAGCAGTTCTCCAAGGTTTAAACATATAGCAATAAAGTTTATATCTTCATTTATAGAAAACTTCTTCTACCGACAATTGAATATATTTTACAAGATAGTCGGCGTCTTCAAATATATTGCAAAAAAAAGGGAGTGGGGAGAAATGGAAAGGCAGGGTTTCAATAAAGGCTCAAAAAAGTAGAAGAACAATAAATTATTTTCCTAAGTATCTAGGCTATAATCGGTCGAAAATCCCATAAAATAACACATGATAACAAACTTATTTGAAAAAACCCGTTATCAAAATTAATTTTTTCAGTTAATTCTAATCATCAATCAAATTTTTTTATTACGAATATCCATAACCGAATCCCAATTTGCGTTTATTGAAAACTCAACCTTTTTTGCTTTAATACAAAATAAATCCATTGATATTCCAATCATCGAGTGAAAAACGAACAGCGCCCATATCGAACCTGAAAGTATCACTATATATGGAAAAATAACACCCGAAACGATAGATCCAATAAGCACAATCCCTGGAGAACTTAGATGAGTAACCGATGTAAACACCATACTTGCAATAACAGCTATAAAATCACCTGTGTATCTCCGAAGTCCAAAAACCAGAAATCCCCTGTAAAGACTCTCATATCCGAAATAGTAAAGAATATAAGTGATAGAGCTGAATATCAAAGACCAGTTAGATACAAATGCTCCTCTAACTTCAGGATAATGTGAGTTGATTCTATCCTTTTTTGAGAGCAAAAGCATAATTGGTAAAACCATTGATGCCATTAAAATAAAGTAAACAGGTTTAAAATTTGCGTGCCCTATTGCAAATCCGTAATCCTGTAACCTTTCATGAAAAATGTATTTAATGATAATTATCGGCATTATCCCATAAATTAGAAAAGCCAGAATTCTTTTTCTGTATGTTATACCATCCCTTCCATTATTCAATTTTCCCTTGAAATTACCCCTATTCAAATTTAATCTATATATCAGATTTACCAATATACGGAATAACAGATATAGTAAAATTGTAAACAACACCACTGATACTGGAATAATAAACTCTTTCTTTTCAATAAACTGTCTCATACAACCCAAACCTTCTCTACCAGATTCTCATTTTTAAGCTTACTTATTAGACTTTCCTCAGGTTCGACTAGAAGAAAAGTTGATGCCTTTATACTACGACTTCTTTTCTCAAGTTCCGGGATATGGATAAATACATTACATTTTCCCTTATGTTTAATAAGTAAATCTCTAATTTTCACAAGTTCTTCTTCTTTTGCTTTGTCTTTTATCAGGAGATGAAGCTGAGTTACAACATTTCTTTTAAAATCCTCTGGATTACTCAATCTATCAGCAAATATCTTTTCTCCCTCAAATTTTCCAGTCACAATTATTACCTCCGAACTTTCTATGTAATTTCTAAACCTCTCAAAGACTGATGGAAAAATAATCACCTCTATACTACCTGTTAAATCTTCAACTGTTATAAAGGCCATTTCTTTGTTGTCTTTAGTTGTAATCTTTTTTTTCTGTGATACCACTCCCATTATGGAAACAGCCATTGTTTTACCGTACTGCAAACAATCAGATATTCTCATTATTCCGTTTTCAAATAGAGATTCATACTTTAAAATTGGGTGGGACTTAAAGTAAAAACCCAATGCATCTCTTTCATAGATTGAAAGTTCTGCACTATTCCATTCTTTCTCTTCTTTTATTTCCGGTTGATTTATCAATGTAAACTCTTCATCTGACATATCAAAAAGGATATTCTGGCCTTTTTGTCTGTCTATTTGAATTGATGATCCATAATCTAGAACTCTGTCTAAACTGTTGAAAAGACTCTTTCTTGTTGAAGAAAAGCAATCCATAGCTCCGCTTTTTATTAGACTCTCTATAACCCTGCGATTGACAAGTCTTAGATCAACCCGTGTGGTAAAATCAAATATCGATTTGTATGGACCATTTTTAATCCTCTCTTCTTCAATTATTTTCGCCGCGCTCTCTCCCACATTTTTTATCGCCGATAAAGCATAGAGTATACTTTTACCCTCAGCTTTAAAATATGCACCGCTTCTATTAACATCAGGAGCAAGAACATCTATTCCCATCTGTCTTGCTTCAGAAATATACTGGGATATTTTTCCCGTATCGTTAAGCTCTCCTGTTAGTAATGAAGCAAGATAATGAACCGGGTAGTGAACCTTTAAGTAAGCTGTTTGGAAAGCAATAATGGCATATGCTGTTGAATGAGATTTATTGAAACCATACCTTCCAAAAGTTCTTATCATTTCAAATATCTCTTCAGCAACTTTTTTTGAAACTCCCAATTTAATCGCGCCCTCCATAAACTTTCCTCTTGCCTCTTCTATCAATTCGGGCTTCTTCTTTCCCACTCCCTTCCTGAGATTATCGGCCTCTGCTAGGGTAAAACCGCTTATTACCTGAGCAATTTTCATTACCTGTTCCTGATAAACAATAACCCCATAGGTCTCCTTTAGAATACCTTCAAGTTTCGAATCGAGATATGTTATCTTTTTTCTACCCTGTTTTCTCTCAATAAACTCATCCACCATACCCGAATCAAGAGGACCTGGTCGGTAAAGAGCCAGAATTGCTATGATATCCTCAAAACATGTTGGCTTTAATCTTTTCAATAGATTCTGCATCCCACTGCTTTCAAGCTGAAAAACCCCCATACTTCTGCCATTGGATAACAGATTATAAACATCCCTATCGTTCAAATCAAGATTGTCCATGTCAGGGACAGGCAAACCTGCTAGCTTTATACTTTCCAGGCATCTCTGAATCACGCTCAGGTTTTTAAGACCAAGAAAATCCATCTTTATTAAGCCTACATCCTCAAGATTCTTTCCCTGAAATTGGGTTGAAATCACTCCGCTCTTAGGATCTTTATAAAGCGGTACAATTTCTGTTAAAGGTACAGGTGATATTACAACCCCTGCAGCATGAGTAGAAGGATGCCTTACGAGCTTTTCGAGTCCTCTTGATATTTCAAACAGTCGGGCTACTTTTTTATTATTTTCTACAATATCTGATAGCTCCCTTGAAGTTTCCAGTGCTTCATCTAAAGTTATATCAGGACGGGAAGGTATAAGTTTTGCTATCCTATCACTCTCCCTTAGATCTATCTCAAGTGCCCTCGCCACATCCCTTACCACAGCCCTTGCTTTCATTGCCCCAAAGGTAATAATCTGAGCTACCCTATCTTCCCCATATTTTTTTCTAACGTATTTTATAACCTCATCCCGCCTATCTCCATCAAAATCTATATCAATATCTGGCATTGAAACCCTTGATCTATTTAAAAATCTCTCAAACAGAAGCCCATACTTTATAGGGTCCACATTTGTGATACCAAGAGAATATGCAACTATCGACCCTGCTGCACTTCCTCTTCCTGGGCCCACAGTTATCCCAACGCTCTTTGCAAATCTTATAAAGTCCCAGACGATTAAAAAGTAGGTACTAAAACCCATCGATTTGATAACTTCAAGCTCCATTTTGAACCGATCCTGAATTCTCTTATCCATATTCTTGTATCTTTCTTTAAGCCCCTTTTCTGCTAATTCTTTTAAATAACTCTCAGCAGTGTAGCCCTCAGGTATCGGAAAGTTTGGCAGGTGAAAAGTTCCCAATTCCAGATTTAAATTACATTTATCCGTTATTTCTATTGTACTCTTCAATGCCTCCGGATGTTCTGAAAAAAGAGTATACATCTCCTCGGCAGTTCTAAAGTAGAACTGATCAGTTTTGAATCTCATTCTTCTGGGGTCATTAACAGTTTTCCCAGTCTGTATACAGAGAAGAACATCATGGTTTTTTGCATCTTCTCTGTTTAAATAATGAATATCATTTGTAGCAACTGTTTTAATCCCTATCCTCGATGCTAACTCAATAAGCCTTTCATTTACGATTAATTGTTCTTTAATCCCGTTGTTCATTAGCTCAAAGTAGAAATTATCCTTGCCAAATATATCGATGTATTCCCCCGCTGCTCTTTCGGCTTCTTCATGCATATCATTTCTTATGTAGTATGGTACTTCACCACTCAGGCATGCACTCATACCAATTAGACCTTCGGAATGGGCACTTAGGAGTTGTTTATCAATTCTGGGTTTATAATAAAATCCTTTAAGGTATGCCATTGAAGAAAGGTATATCAAGTTCTTATAGCCTTCTTCGTCTTTAGCAAGAATAATAAGATGATAGGGCTTTTCTTTAGGCTCTTTATTTGTCATGCTCTTTGGGGCAATATAGAACTCCTGACCAATTATGGGTTTAACGCCATGCACAGATGCTTTCTGGTAAAACTCCAGTGCCCCAAACATATTTCCATGATCCGTCAAAGCCAGGGCAGGCATTTTAAGGCTCTTTGCCTTATTGACAAGATCATCAATCTTAGAGGCTCCATCCAATATTGAATATTCAGAATGTGTATGAAGATGAACAAAAGGTACGTGATCCATCATTAGATGTCCTCAAATTGGTTGTTTTACCAGATTAATCTAATACAGAAGTTTCTGTTGCAAATTATAAATCCAGATTATAATCAAAAAATAAATTTAACTCATAAACTATAACTCAACTTCAAGTCCTTCTCTTGCAAAAAAAACATCAATATCAGTACTTTTAATTCTCCTAACCCTATTTTTAATAATTCGCTCAAGTTTGTCAAGCTCAGCATCTTTCCTTGTGGGATCATGATGAAACAACGCTAGTTTTTTAACCCCCGCTTTTATACTTGTATATAAAACATATTCCATAGGGGAATGACCCCATCCAATTTTGGATTCTAAATATTCCTTGTTTGTGTACTGGGCATCATGAATTAAAAAATCTGCCCCTTGCATAAACTTAGTAACCCTGAGATTATTAAGTCTGGCTGACTTTTCTCCTTCTATCTTGGCTATTTCATCAAAATCATCATCACTTTCATCAACATCTTCAAAAAGATTTCTGAACGGTTCATGATCGTAAACCGTAACAAAAACAGCACCATCCGCTTCAATTCTATATCCAAGATCAATTATCGGATGATTCAATATCTTTGTTGTGACTTTAACATCGTCATACAGGTAAAATGTCTCTTCTTTTAAAATATTGTACTTTATATCTGCAGCAAGCTCATCCGCCTTAACTGGAAAATAATTGTAAGACATCTGACCTGCTACGATTTTTTCAAGATCTTCATCCCCAATATTAACCGGCCCGTGAACCCTTAATTTATTTCCTGGTATAAATATGGGAGTAAAAAATGGAAAACCCATGATGTGGTCCCAATGGGTATGACTAAGCAATAGGTCAATATCAAGGGGGCCTTTTTTCATATCCTCAAAAACAAGCTTATTCCCCAATGCCCTAATTCCGCTACCGGCTCCAATTATTATTATTCTACCATCATTCAACCTAACTTCAATACAAGTAGTATTTCCCCCGTATTTAACAGTTTCCGGCCCCGGTGTTGGAATTGAACCTCTTACTCCCCAGAATCTTACTTTCATTACACGTACTCCATGCGAGAAATTACATACCAAAATTAAAAATAGACAAATAAGCTTTCAGTTAAAATTAATAATATTCATATACCTATCCATTATCCCGGGCTTGACTCTGTGTCTAAATGTTTCTATGATAAAAAATTCTTTAATTTGTATTCTAATTTGTATTCAGTATAAATAAAATTCAGTTATAGAATACTATTATTTTATAAAAAATATAATTCAACATGGCAGTCAGCTTTAATGTAATGTAAACACACATTATTGTGAGATTTTAAGAAAAACTGAGGCTTTTTCAATTTCCTGCGAAATAGTATCAAATAATTCGTCAAGAAAATCTTCTGTTATACCTATGGAACTCAAAATATAATCTTCTATTTTGTGTCCATACCTATCACCAGAAAAGCCAATTTCATTTAAATTACAATAAGCATTTGCAGTATAAACAACAGCGACAAGTTTATAGTTTTTTTCAGAAGCCTGACTGGGGTCATGATGATACATTATACACTCAAATGTTTCATCAGTTAAATTCCATTTTTTTGCTATAAGCTTCCCAACTTCTGTATGAGTAATTCCTATTATCTCTTCTTCTAATTTAATTAACTCTTCCTTTTTAAAATCTGCAGTTCTAATAACCTTCAAATACTCATCAGGGAATATTTCGTTTAGTGGGATTTTCCCAATATCATGGAGTAATCCACCAATAAAATACTCCTCCCTTCTATTAGCTGGGATACCTATTTTAGCCGCAATCAACTTTGATGCCACACCCACACCAATTGAGTGGCGCCAAAATCCATCTACATTTAGAGATTTAAACCTGTCCTTCTTTTTCATATTGCCAAGAACTGCTGTGGAAAGAGCGAGATTTTTAATTGTATTTATACCAAGCATAATGATTGCATTTACAAGGGACGTCACCTTGTTAGGTAAGCTGTAATAGGCGGAGTTTACCAACTTCAATACCTTCCCTACCAGGACAGGATCAAGGCTGATCACCTTGTTTAGGTCCTTTGCAGTAACTCTCGGATTCTTTGTAACCTCGAGAATCTTTGAGACTGTAATGGATAAAGAAGGCATTGTATCGATATAT
>Ga0164318_10005537_pt1 | contig 12207 bp, 13 predicted proteins | sample GuaBasSedimGuay9_FD_113734 | JGI IMG/M metagenome (GOLD analysis project Ga0164318, IMG submission 113734) | Subseafloor sediment microbial communities from Guaymas Basin, Gulf of California, Mexico - Guay9, Core 4571-4, 0-3 cm | ecosystem: Environmental > Aquatic > Marine > Hydrothermal vents... | reverse complement strand
CGTCACGAGAACTAAACGGCGATTTTCTTTCAGGCATACCTCCGCAACTCGCTCAATCAGCGTTGAAGAGATGCCATTCGCTATATTTCCGAGCGTTTTCATGCTGCAAGGCGCTATTATCGCACCTTCAAATAGGAAAGAGCCGCTGCAAACAGGTGCAGTAAAATCGTTATTTGCGAAGACATGTGTTGCTTTCGCCTCAATCTCTTTCAAATCATATCCTGTTTCTATCTCTATTACTTGCTTTGCGTTTTCAGAAATGATTAAGAATGTCTCTGCGTTTTTAAGAAAATCCAAGAGTCTGATGCCGTAGATTACGCCACTTGCACCTGTGATACCCACGACAATTCGCACTTCACACTCACACCTCTCTCCCTCTTGTATTTTCCACCACTTACTCTCAATTCGCAGCATCCATGCTTCCATATCTCCGCTCTCACGCTTTTAAATGAATATATAAATGATGAGCAAGTTTTTATGATGAGCGAGGTTTTCATAGAGGTTTGTGGCGTGGGGAAGAAGTAAAAGAGCAAGGAAGTGCTGAAAGATGTGATAACATTATTCGTTAAAAATTAGATTGCCAGTGCACTAAATTCCCCGCCGCTATTACAATACTTGCGGATGCAAATAACGTTAGAGTATGCATAAATTTACTTCTCCCATTTATAAAAATCTAATTGTTTTCCCTCTCTTTATCTCCGCTCTCACTCGCTCCTCCGCCTTCTTCACCTCTAACGCCCTCCTCGCTATCTCATACGCGCGCTCCTTTGGACCACCAATACCCCATTATCATCCCCTATTATCCAATCTCCGGGCTTTACCTCCTGCCCACCGCATCTTATCTCCGCATTTATTTCCCCAAATCCCTTCGGCTCGCCCGCATTCGGCACTACATAGCGAGCGAACACCGGGAATTTCATCCGTCTTATCTCATCCACATCTCTTACCGCACCATCTATAACTATGCCAGCGATGCCCTTCATCTTGCAACTCCATGAAGCCAGCTCCCCCATGGCGCTACATCCTTAGAACCCGAATAGACAACGATTACATCACCGGCTTTCGCTACATCCGTCGCCTCTACCGGCTTCGCCCAGTCACCCTCGAATGTTTGCACCGTTACTGCTTTCCCTACCATCTTTATACCTTCGAAAAGAGGCTTTAGCCCCCGCATCACACCCTTACGGTGCATTGCATTGGAAATATTCGGTGTAGAAACCCTCATGAAAAGCTCATATATCTCCTCATCTTTGCTTCGCCTCTCTATCCTTACCTCCGCACCACTCGCGGTGTCTATGCTCCGTCTTATCTTTCTCGTAGACCCTCTTACATCCGCAGATCTTATTATCCTCCCACGATGAAGATCTCGGCACTTAAACTTGCGGCAGCCGCCGCACTCTCCGCATCCAACCCCCCCTCCCACCGCCAACGGTATACTTACTTCTTTGGAAATTTTCTGCAAAAGGTCAAGCGTATCTATACCTACCATTTGTTGGTCTATACCAACATGTACGCATATATAGTCAACGCCCATCTCCTCCACCTCCTTCGCCCTCTTCACTGGGTCTACATGATTGATTATGTCCACCATGACCTCCACGCCATATTTTCGAGCAGCTCTTATCGCTTCTTTTATAGTAGAGTCATCGGAGACGGCGAGGATAGCGACGACGTTAGCTCCAGATTTAGCCGCCATCTCCACCTCTATCGCACCAGTATCGATGGTTTTCATATCCGCAACGATCTTATGGGAGGGGAAAGCCTCTCTTAACGCTCTTACCGCATCCATGCCTTCGCTTTTTATCAATGGTGTCCCTGCTTCTAACCAGTCCGCACCCCCCTCTATGCTCTCTCTCGCAATCTCTATCGCTCTATCTAATTCTAACACATCAAGAGCCACTTGTAATATTTTTTTCTTCATTAATCTCCTTCCTTCTTCCTCAATACCCCTAACTCCTTTACGGGCTTCTTTCCCAGATATTCACTAACCGTAGGTTTCCGTCTTTTATACTTACTTACACTTATTATATAGCCAAATGGTAAAAAACTATCACATATCCGCCTTATCTCCTCCACCACCCCTTCTTCTTCGATTTCTATGATAAACTTACCCACTTTTACCGATGGTTTTATAACCTGGTCACCTATCTTCATGGTGCGAGTAATATAACTTGGACCCTGTATGATAATACCTCTTATACCTTTTACATTCCGAAGCTCAGAAAGGATATTTTTTGTAGTTGTATCCCCTAAAAGCCTCTCCGGTATCACGACTACTTCCGTTACCTGCTGAAAATCTTCTTCCACATGCATACGCCTCCCTTGTTCTCATTGAATAGATTTCCTATGGAGGCTGGGAGATGAGGGGGTGGAGGTTGAGATTCTAAGAGTTGAGGGCGTATCTAAGAGGTTTGATGATAAAACAGTGCTCGAGGATACAAGTTTTAAGGTGAAGGAGGGGAAAATTTTGGTATCTTAGGTAAAAGTGGCTCAGGGAAAACTGTATTAATGAACATGTTGCGCGGCGTCCGTGAATATGAACCTACGAAGGGCACGGTCATATATACGGTAGCGATGTGCCAGAATGAGGAATGTGGGTGGGCGGAAATGCCTTCTTTAGCGGGGAGGAAATGCGAAAATGCGGTTCTACCTTAGAATTAGAGGAGATAGATTTTTGGGGCATTCAAGGGACTATAAAATTCAGAAACTTGTATAACAGATTAGCGATGATGCTACAGAGGACTTTTGCGATATGTTCTGAAAAGACGGTCATAGCGAATATAGAAGAGGCGCTAAAGGATATAAGATTATCCTAAGGAGAAGCGAATAGCGAAGATAATGGATTTGATAAGCAGGGTTAAGCTTGTGCATCGTAGCCTTCACGTGGGAAGGGATTTGAGTGGTGGTGAGAAGCAAAGGGTGGTGCTTGCACGGCAACTGGCAAAAAATCCCATAATTTTGTTCGCAGATGAACCTACTGGCACTTTAGACCCGATAACAGCGGAGGCTGTGCACGAGATATTAAAAAATGAAGTGGAAAAGAGACTTACGCTAATCATGACTTCTCATTGTGGAAGTAACAAGTAGAGGGATAGTGTTGGAAGACGGGCATATAATAGCGGAGGGGCAGACGAGGGAGATAGAGAAAGTGATGTCAGGGGGATAGAGGAGTTTGTGAAGCCGAAGATAGAGACGGAGAGGGTGAAGATAAAAGTAGAAAATTGCAAGAAGTATTATTATACGATAGACAGAGGGGCAATAAAAGCCGTGGATGGCGTAGGATTTGAGGTAAAAGAGGGGTAGATATTTGGGATAATGGGTGTTTCAGGAGCTGGTAAGAGCACCTTAGGAAGGATAATAGCCGGCATACAAGACCATTCCTCCGGAAAGGCGTATATAAGGATAGGAGATGAATGGGGAGACATGAGTGTGCCGAGGATGAGAGGCAGAGGAAGAGCTACCCCCTATAATCCATATTGCATCAAGAATATGGGCTATACCCCTATAGCACGATCTTACAGAATCTATAGGTTTAGCTTTACCTATGGAGATAGCGGAGAAGAAGGCGATAGAGATGTTAAAGGCGGTGGGCTTTTCGGAAGAGAGGGCTAAAGAGATGCTCAATATGTATCCAGACGAGCTTGGTGAGGGCGAAAGGCATAGGGTGGCGCTCGCGAGAGCATTGATGACGGAACCGGAAGTATTAATCCTCGACGAGCCTACAGGAACTATTGATTCCGTCACACAAAACGTGATCGCGAAAGCTATACTCTCCTCAAGAGAAAAGTTAAACCAAACTTTTATAATAATGTCGCATGACCCGGAATTCATCAAAAAGGTATGCAACAGGGTGATGCTGATGCGAGGAGGGAGGATAGTAGAGACAGGTGAGCCGGAGAAGATGGTGAAACTTTTCGAAAAGATAGAAAAAACCAATGGGTTAATTTATGATATCACAGAGCTTGGGTTGAAAGGACTGAAACTTGAGAAGCATGTTACAAAGGATTGCTGAGTGGTAAGTGAGGGAGGGGCTAAAAAATAAAGATAGGTTGATGTCAAACACCTTTTATCTCCGCCTGAGCCCCAGTCCAATGCCTATTAGCACTAAAAGCACTATCACCGCTATTATTCCTGCCAAAGGAGCGCCGGTTATAGGGAAAGAGGGTGTGGGTTTCTCTATGGGCTTCTCCTCCTTCATCACTCTACCCCTCTTCTCCTTCTTTGCCATCTCCTCCGTCGGCTTCTTCATCTCCTCCCCTACCTTACTCACCCCCGCTACTTCACTCATATTTGTAACTGCTTTACCCATCCCCTTTTCCTCTATCTCCTCCACAACCTCGCGATGAGAACCCCCGCCTCCACCTCTGAAGAAGGGTTGTTGTATATGAAGTGGTTGTTGCTTGGGCATGGAAAGTGCACCTTGTATGTAATCTCGTAACAAGATATTACCACAGGTGTGATGACAGCATGTCACCCCATACTTATCAACCGCTTCTTGATATATTTCCGCAAGCTCTCTCCTCATCTCCTCAGAAGGACTCCAATATCCTTTCCTCGCAACCTCAAGCATCCTCGCCACGATGGATTGCAGTGCATACGCATTATGACCGTCAAAGAAATCCTTTAGACCGAGGTTGTATCTATCTTGGATATAGACATCATATACTTGATTCCACATATCCTCCGTGATAATGTCTGGTGTGACGACATCCCAGCCCCATAGGTATTCAACGAATTTCATCATTTCCCTCGCACCCGCATAATCATGCTCCATCATCCCTTGTATCCACTTAGGGTTGAAGTAGCGGGAACGCAACTCTCTTCGTAAGAAGCTGGCTAACGTCTCCGTCTTCGGATTAAATGGATTTCTTAGGTTTGTAACGTATAACTCCGGCGTCCTTCCTGTTACACTTCTCACCGCCAATGCTAACCCTCCTAAATACTGGAAGTAATCATCATTATCGAGAACACCATACAGATTAGAGCTTTGACTATGCACCGCCACCTTCACATGCTGTAGATTCATACGGAAGATGTCTGCGTTTGGTATGCCCCAGTTATCTTCTCCATAAACGAATCCCATTCTTCTTATATAGAGGTCAGCAAGCTTGCCTTCGTCCCCCCATGTGTCACTCGCCGCTATTGCATCTGGTAATCCGGTGCCGTAGTTCCCTGGCGATGCGGAAAATATCCTCGCCATCGATAAACTCCTCGCCTCATCTTCGCTATATCCTTCACTTAACAACCATTCATATATCGCCTCTGAGTCTTCCTTTACGTAATTCGCATATTCTTCATCCTCCGCCTCCGCAGCTAAACGAATGGCTTTGTCAAGTAGCCTCACCTTATCCGGAAAAGTATCCCTATAAAGACCGGAGGTGGTGATAAGGACATCTATTCTTGGTCGCTTAAGCTCACTCGAAGGTATAAGCTCCACATCCTTCACCCTCCCCTTGGAGTCCCAGACAGGTTTTACACCCACAAGATACAATATTTCTGATTCCATGACCCCCCAATGGCGCATCGTCTCCGTCGCCCATAATACGAAACCCACTTTCCTTGGATATTCTCCATATTTCTCTTTGTATTGTTGCAACAGACTTTCCGCCATCTCCTTTCCTACCTCCCAAGCTTCCTTTGTAGGTATCAATCGTGGGTCAAAGGAGTAGAAGTTATTACCTGTGGGGAGGGCGTATGGTGCTCTTATCGGGTCGCCTCCGACCCGTGGCGGTATATATTTTGCATTCAGTGCATCCAACACCCGTGGTATCTCTATATCGCATCTGCATATGTTTTCTGCATACATTTTTGCGATATTTAGGTCTGTTGTTATGTTAGAGGATACATTTCCGAGTATTCTCCTCTGTGCATCCTCCGGGGAGGTGTTATTAAAGATAACTTCTTCGAGGAGTTCATCCAGTATTGTGCGATTATGAGCTTCTGAAGAGATGTCCTCCCCATAAACTTCCCTCATATGTTCTGCGAATTCCCCTCCAAGCATTGACCTTACAAACTGTATCAATTTCCAATCCGAAGGGGGTGAGCCGAGTATGTGCAACCCGTAAGGAATGAATTCGTTCGCTAATTCATGTAGATACTCATGTAGCTCTTTCTTTAAAAACTCCTCAAACTCCGTATCGTCCATTGCTTTAACTTCCGCCACTGACACCCCCAAATCCTCGTATAAGTGGAGTTGCTCATATAGTTGCGTTATTGTTTCTCTTGTCTTCTTCTTGATTGCTTCTTCTGTTTCTGGGCTTAGATAAATATGTATTTTCTCATGCAAGACAGAAAGGTTACCATATAGTCCTGAGTGTATGATTGGAGGTGTAAGATGGTCAACTATAACCGCATTTCCTCTCCTCTTCGCCTGCGTCCCCTCCCCAACGTTATCCATTATGTAAGGATACACTACTGGAAGGTCTTGTATGAGGATAGCGGGCCAGCAATCCCTCGAGGATAAACCCGTCTCCTTCCCCGGTAGCCACTCCTGCGTTCCGTGCTTCCCGAAATGAATGATAGCGTCTGCACCAAACTTTTTCTTTAACCAGAAGTAAAAGGCTATATACTGGTGATGAGGAGGTAGTTCTTTGTCGTGATAGAGGATAGAGTTATTTTGTAGCCATCCTCTTGTGGGTTGAGGTGTTAAGTAAACATTTCCGAATCTGAGCCCCGGAATCACGAAATATTTTCCCGTATCGTTTTCGTAAACCATAATCTCCCCCGGTGGCTCCCCCCATTTGTTTATAACTTCTTCTTGTTTTTCCTCCGGCAACTCCCTAAACCATTTTTCGTATTCCTTTACAGGAATGAACTCCACACTGTAATTGCTCACCATCCTTTTTAGCTCCCCCGGTGCCCACGTCCCTATATTTACGCCTTGATGGAGCATCATATCCAAAAGTTTCTCCTTATCTAACCCGCTAATGTTCCCGACATTATAGCCTCCTTCTCTCATCGCCTCCAGCAAATTCTTAAGGCTTGGAACAATGTCCAGATATGAGGCACCAAGGTTATCTTTACCACCGCCGTGATTGTAATAGATTATAGCGATTTTCTTTTCTGCATTTGACTTCCTATGGAGTTTTGCCCATGCTATTGCCCTTTCCGCCACCCAGCTTATTTGATAATCAACGGGTTTATAATAGTATTCATCGCTTATAGGGTCTTTTTCTTTACCACCGACATAAATAAACTCGGTAAAGCCATCTAACTCAGGTAGTGCGATTTGCCATGCTATCTCTGAAGGCTGAAGCCCATTACTCTTTTCCCACTCGCTACCATTCATATAATATGACATGATTGCTTTAAGAGGGGTTACGTTGAGTTCTTTGAGATATTCGATGCCTTCGTCCTCGTTATGATACCATAGTCTGAAAGAAGTGAGGGTGATGATGCTATCTACTATCGATTTGTTATCTTTGATGAAATAGGATGTGGAGTTAGGGTCTTTGTAGGTGAAGGTTGCGAAGATGACATTTGCTCCTTTCTTTTCTATCTCCCTTATCAAGGCATCTATTATCCCGTATGAGCCATATTTTCCCGAGGCGTAGTAGTAATGGATGCCTATGGTGGGAGCACTCTCGTTGTATTTCCCCCTACTCTTATACCACGCCAAGTATTCATCGGTGGAGGAGAATATACCAAGACCTCCTATACCAGCCCCTTCTCCCTTCGCATCTGGATGATATAACCCAAATAAGGGAACTTCAATAGGCGGTGGTATCTCTTTTACGCCAAATTCGCTCACCGATATATTGCATAATCTGACACCTATGAAGATGAGCATCCTTCGCATGTTCTCCGCTCCACCACTCTTCCAATATCTTGAAATATTTTCATACCTTGGGTCAGAGGCATTTACTGAAGAGAGGTTATATAAGTCGGTGAAGCTGAAAGTGATCACAAAAGCACCCTTCTCCTTAGCAAGGAGCACCGTATCCTTTATCGCATCCTGCACCGGGTATCCTATCATGTATAAGACGATGACATCTTGCCCACTTAGGTTTATATTCTCGTATGTTTCGGGCTCGTCTGAAATATAGGTAATGATAGAGACATTGAGGTTTTTGGAAATATAGATGTCTTCCGCAGCCTTTTCAAGCCAAGGCTTGTAAGCGCATCTTTCTGAGAATACGAAAGCTATCTTTTTCCTGTCTATAGGCGGTTTTGGCGGCTCCACTGGCGTATTCCCCCCATAAAACGTGTTATTCATGTATAGAATCATGTTTATTATGTTCTCATCGCCACCATAGACCCAGTATTTGGTGATGTTTATGTCATCTACGCTGACTATGCTTATATTTGTGGTTATGTTATAAGCGAAAACGCAAGCGCTTCTGTTCAATGTCTTATTTATGCTTGCGACAGTCTCATTGTCTAAGGATGCTAAGAATACAACCCTCTCATCGCTGAAATTCGCAACCCTTGCTTCAGTCGCATTGTATATGCTTATCTCTATGGTTGCATTTATCGTGGCGTTCATCGATGCGTTTAACAGCAATGCCAGATTTTCCTCCGTGCCGAGGACGAAAGTTATCCTGTTTCTTTCATTATTGGCTGCGCTACTCACGCTTTCCGTGGTGTTGGTAGTGTTTGTGATATTCGCTGATAATGGCACGAACGCTTGAAAGACAAAGAATACTACGATCGCTAAACATACAAAGCTTTCCCCTTTCATGGGTGATAGATTAGGGGGTTTGCATTAAAAATTTTCATTTTAGATAATAATTATAATCTAAATAGATAAAATCGAAGAGGGTTGATTTGTTGGTTAAAAAGTCTCGTTCTCCGGCACATATATTATTTCTCCACTCTTCAGCCTATATGCGGTCCCTAACTTCACGCCTTCTCCGCTCGCTACCTCCTTCGTCATGTTCAAAACCTTTATCTTCATCCCCCTCTTTATGACTACCTGCATGTTCTCCTTACCCGGATTCTTCACTATCGTTATGTCCGCATCTGGCGTAAGTAGCTCCGGGATGTTCACTGATATCACCAATGCCACAAGAAGAGCCACTGCAAAGACCATCGCCGCATCGAATAAGTTCGCTACTCCCCCTAAGGGGTCCTCATCTTCCTCCAAAATATATCTCCTCCTCATTTCAACACCTCCACCACATACTCCATATCGCTTAAATCCTGCATATACCACCTCCGTTTTATCAACAAGATAGCATAAGCTATTCCACTTGAGAACAAACCGAGCACAGTCGTGCTAAATGCTACCGTGAGGTTTGTCGCCAATTGTTGAATATTTCCCGCCGATAACCCCATCAACGCAGGCCCCAAAGGTATTAAGGTCCCCATGAGACCAAGCATAGGTGCAAGCTTCACTATCAACCTCAACTTCTCAAACTCCTTCGATATCCTCAGCTCATAATCCTGAAGCAACTTCTCCGCCTCCACCCTAAACTTCGCATCCCCTAAAAATTCCACAAGCTCCTCTATGAAATTTTTAAGAAAATCGTTAGAGCCACTCATCCTTAAAGCCCTCTTAGCCTCCTTAAGGTCCCCCTCTCGCATATACTTTTTCGCTTTCATGCATCCCTCCCGCAACTTCCTTATGTCACGGTTTCTTGAGGCGAACTCCGATAAAAATTGCCCCACAAGAACCAATGACAAACATACTAATGCAAGTAGCATAATAATCACGGGATAAAGTAATGAGTTCGATATCCAAAACATCACCTCCATCACCCATGATGAGGCGCTCATCTCCCCCCTCTCCTCTTATATGCATCTATGACAAAACCGAGAATTACAAAAGAAGACATTATTATGGACGAATGTATAACATCACGCATATTTATCGTCATATTTGGAATAAGAACATTTTGAGTCTGGATATATGCTGGTATTATTAGGATGGATAGCAGGTAAAACAAGCCAAATAATAGCATAACATTTCCGAGCACGGAGGGGTTTTTGATTCTTAGGGTGTTAGATACGGAAGATATCACGAAGGAGAATGAAAAAATGCTAAGAAAGAACATCACTCCCACGAAAATACCTATCCAGAGGTTATTTATGGTGGTGAGCTTGGAGAGGGCGAGGCAAGCGAGGAAGGTGGCGATTAAGCACATAGGACATGGTATAGAGAGCCAGAGGAAAGTTTTCCTTGATATGTCTTTTCTATGTGAAAGCCACTCCTTCTTCGTATGTATTCCGAAATATATGAGACCGAGAGCGATGATAAGATGCATCGTAACCCCTAAGGCGAGAATATTTAACGTTATATCAAGAGGGATGACATCCACTAAATAACTAAACATGATGGATAAGATGAGATAGACGAAAGCGATATAAACAACTTCTATTTTTCTTAAATTTGCGAGACCGCACCCTAAGCCCGTCTTTAGAGCGAGGATTATTATACCTATGAACACGCTCAGCAGGAAAAGACCGCTTATCTCCACCATCTTTCTTATATACAAGAGGTTAGTCATAAAATAGTTTTGTTTTGGGTAACAATTATAATCCTCATGGGTGATCTTTAAAGGGGATGGCGCGGTAACGAAGGAGAGATTTGAAAGCAAAATATTTTTAATTTTTCAATATAAATCTGTGGCGTAAAAAATGTCTATACGCGGGAAAATAACGCTTATAACATGCATTCTTATCCTTTTGGCACTTTCCTCCCCTCTAAATGCCTCCTTTTCCTCCATCACAATAACAAACGTAAAGCCCACAGAGTTGCACCCCGGTGATACGAAAGAGGTAATAGTAACGGTAAAAAATAACGGGGGGATGGATGCAAGGGATATTAGGTTGGCTTTCCAAAATAATTAGATTGTTTCTCTCGTCGAACCCACCGTCATACACATATAATACAACATAAATATACTAAATGCGTGGTGCTCAAAAGAAGTAAAAATTACAGTCCATGTAAAAGAGGAAGCACCCATGGTATTCATTCTATTCCGATAATATGTTCGTGGCGTGGATATTACTTTGATCCTACAAGGGTTATGTTTCTACTGAGCCGATGGTGGCGAACCTGGGCATTTCCTTTAACGTAATAGGAAAAATAACGATAAATGTGGGCAATGTAACCACTGACCCTCCGGATATAAGACCTGAGGATGAGGATGTGGAGGTGAGGGTGGCTATAGAGAACAGTGGGGAGGCGGCAGCAAAGGATATAGAGGCAAAATTACTCTGTAACAACTCCTTCAAGCCCTCATGGTCCGGAACAGACCGCTCATATATAGGGAGATTGAATTCTGGTGAGAAAAGAGAGGCTCTGTTTCACATAGATATCGCTGATAATGTAGCATCGGGGATATACAAAATACCTTTGCAGATAAGGTATAAGGATACGGGAGAGAATGAATATGAAGTGATGCGGATGGTGGAGATATTGGTTAAGGAAAAGCCAAATTTCGAGATAGTTTCCTATCATACGGAGCCTGCAAGCCTCAGTGCCGGCGATAAGGGAGTGAAGTTGTATGTAAGGATAAGAAACATAGGCTCTGAGAAAGCGGAGCCCGTAAGCGTTAGGATTACAGGTGAGGCGGATGTGCCTTTTGACTATGATGTTAAGAGTGATTACGTGGGTAATTTGGATATAGGTGAGGAGGGTGAGGCGATATTGAAGTTTGATGTGGACAAAGACGCATTACCAAAAGTGTATCCACAGGGTATAGAGATAAGGTGTAGTGGTGACCGTGACTTAGGTGACGATAATGTATATGAAGTCTCCTCAAGCCATTCCTCCACCCCTGGTTTTGAAGCTATATTCGCGATTATATCGACTATACTTCTGATATATTTCTTGAGGAAAAACCTCCATCACCTACCATTCACCAATCCTTTGTAATTTCTCCTTTGAGTTAATACCGAGAGAAACCACTATCCCTACCAAAAGTAAAAGCACATGCAGTAACCTATGTAATAGCTTTTGACGAGGAATATCCCCTATTTGGACCCTCTTCGGTTCTTCCCTCTATTTGAGAAAAGAATGAGCGTAAATACGCAAAATACCCGTTCAGGTTTGTATACTATAAGTCGGGTTATGGAGGTGGTTAAAGAAGATATGCGGAATATAGGTTTTAACCTGCATGTTTCATTTTATCGCTCCTCCCACCAATATTTTCTTGACGCGGATGTGCGGTGCGAACTCTGCGACGGGCACTTCTTGCCCCTCTTTTCCGCAGAAGCCGATTGAGCCTCTTCGCATATCTCTACCAACGGCATCAATATTTT
>Ga0164318_10005536_pt1 | contig 12208 bp, 10 predicted proteins | sample GuaBasSedimGuay9_FD_113734 | JGI IMG/M metagenome (GOLD analysis project Ga0164318, IMG submission 113734) | Subseafloor sediment microbial communities from Guaymas Basin, Gulf of California, Mexico - Guay9, Core 4571-4, 0-3 cm | ecosystem: Environmental > Aquatic > Marine > Hydrothermal vents... | reverse complement strand
GATAAAGATATACAATATTCTTGGCAGGAAGTTAACAGAGTTATCAGGACCAAATGAAGAGCATAAGATAATATGGTATGCGACTGACAGTTCAGGCAAGCCTTTACCAAGAGGAGTATATATAGCATTAGTTGAAGACAGCAAAGGCAATGTAAGATACATAAAATTTGCAATTCAACGATAAAATAGAGGGACGGTGCACAACTTTATTAACTTTATAATTTCGCTATAAAATCAAATCCTCCAAAAATAAAGTTTATCCAATCTTTGCGAGCTTTTATAGACAAACAAAAACTAAAAAACGCGTCCAAAGTTTTCCGCTGTCCCAATTTTTTCTTTTTCTTTACTACACCTTACCCCTTTCATTAGCACTTAGCACTAAAAACTATCCACAAAATTAACAAAGTTGTGCACCGTCCCCAGCCCCCTGGCAACTCAAGCCATAAACTTTAAACCTTCAACTTCTCATATTCTATCACTTCCTCCCCTTCCTTACGCTCTACCTTAAATCCTGCTCCTATCAACACTATCTCCTTCCCTTTACCCTCATACCTCTCCCAGTACCTTTTCTCCTTTATCTGCTCCATTGCCTCCTCTTTCCTGCCTCCTATCTTAAACTCAAATATATACACCTTATCACCATACTTTATTACCGCATCTATCCGTCCTACATCCGTCCTTACTTCTGTATCTATATCCACCCCTATCAATACGAATATCAAATAAAATATGCTCTGATAATATTTCTCCGCCTTTACTCTTATCTCATACGGTATCTGATGAAATATCCTTTCAAGTATCTCAAAAAATTTATCCACTTTCCCATTCTTTATGCTATCTACTAAATCATCTATTATTGCTCCCCTTACCTTTCCCTTGTATATGACTTCAATAACACTTCATTAAATGCTTCCCTTACCTCCTTGTTCGGATAATCAAGTCTATACCTATTATGCTCCTTATCATACCCTACTATGGTCAAATACCCTGTCTGAAATAATAATGGAAGCACATCTAATTCTTCCACCTCATACACTGTAAATTCTATCTCATTTATCTCTATTGGTATCTCTGTTACATCAAATTCTTTCTCCTTCATTAACTTTATCAGAAAACTCGGTGTCCCACTCTCAAACCAGTAATTTGTAAATACTTTCTCCTTAAATAACCTTAATGTTGAAAATGGATTGTATACCCTCTCACAATTCCTGCTAAAGCAATATCCATTGTACCATTCCCGTATCTTTCCCAATGTCTCTTCTTTGCTTAATCCTTCCACCTTGCCAAGTTCTTCTATATAACCTTCAAAATACTTCTCCATCTCTTCCTGCGTTATCCCAAGCATTATTGCATATCTGTCAACCATTGTGATGTCTTCTAAATTATTCAAACCACTGAATACTCCTGCTTTGGAAAATTTGCTCACCCCTGTTAATAATACAAATCTTATGTACTCATCCATACCTTTAAACACTGTGTAAAATGCCTTCAATACTTCTCTCATCTCTACTGCTTTATCCACATCTTCTATGTGGTCTATTATTGGTTTATCATATTCGTCTATAAGCACCACTACTTTCCTACCACCGTTCTTCTCTATCAATCTCTCCAGTAAATCCCCCAGCATCGCTGTATAAATACCATCTTCTAACTCTATCCCATTCTTTCTTGCTATGCTATGTATCCTCTTTTTGAGTAACCCCTTTAACTCTTCTTTCGTATCTGCTATCATTAAAGAAAAGTCAAACTTGATTACTGGATGTTTCTCCCACTTGTAATCACTTCCGTATATCCATAACCCTTTGAATAATTCTTTATTAGCTTCAAATATCTCTGCAAGTGTGGATATTAACAAGGACTTACCAAATCTCCTTGGTCTGGAAAGAAAATATACCCCTTTTGGTGTCTTTACCATCTCATATATATATCTTGTCTTATCTATGTACAGATATCCCCCTTTTATAATATCTCTAAATGTCTGTATTCCTACTGGTAATGGTTTTAATTCTTTCATATTACTTATTTTATTCAATTATATTTTTTTGTCAAGATAAATACTTACTTTCAACCCTCCTCCCCATAACTCCTTAAAGTATAATTATTTTATAATATCCAGACAGCCTCTTTTATTATTGTATCAATCCAGCCATTTTTATATTTACCTTTTCTTTTCTCTATTTCTGCCTCTGTAAAAGGAAAAACTTCACATCCCACAGATATATTATCAACTATGTAATCATCTATTCGCTTAGGAAATATTTTATTACTTTTACTTATAATCAAGATTATATCAAGGTCGCTTGCAGGTGTATAATCACCTCTTGCATATGACCAAAAATAACCTATTCGTTTTATTTCCGGTCTAATAATAACAATATTTTTTGCCCATCTCTTTAATTCAGCAATAACCTTATCTGGACTTATGGATTTTATTTTTACAGAATTCAATAATCTTTTCGGCATTTTTTATTGCCTCCTCTGCATCATCTTCATCAAAAAAATCAGAAGGTTTACCTGCATCAAATCCATTCGGATATCGTGTTAGAATATAAAACTTATCCAGTTTCATCCCTGATTTAATCAATTCCTCGGGTACTTCCATTTCCTTTTTTAACTCCTCAGGTAGTTTTTTTATTACATGCCCCCAACCTTCCATATTCATTGAAAGATATAATGCTTTTACAGCTTTTTCACCTGCCTGCTGCGAGACAAAACAACTCCAGTTAAAATCTCTCTGCAACTTTGATTTTCTTGCATGTTCTAAATCTAATAATGCCTGTTCTAACCAATCATTTGCTCTATTCATAGCAACTATTTATAAGATAAGATAAATAACTTATATTGTCAAGCTATACCAAAAGTGTTCAGAAGTTTTGTTTTATGTTTTAAGTAAGACAGTTTCTCATATTCATAAAACAAGAAAAAGCTTTCCTTTTTCAAAAAATATATAATAGATGAGATAAATGAAAGAAAGGATAAGAAGATACGATTTAGAGCTTTCTTTTCTTTTTATTTTTAAAAAAAGGAGGTGATAATTCGGTTTTTTTCTTTATAATTAACCACATAATATATCGGAACAACTTAATTCATATTGCTTAAGGAATACGAGAGGAGAGCAAAGTATCTCCTGATTTATTTAATCTATATAAATTTTTTCAATTACTTGAATATAAATTTAATTTTTCTCAACTTATCAATAAATTTCTTATGGATGGTAGAGTTAATCCTGAAATACCTTTACAAAAAATTATTCTCTCCATTACCTGTATGCTACTTTTAGGTATAACTTCTTTATTACATTATTACAATTAGACCAAACTAATTGGGAAGAATTTCAAAAATCTCTATTCAAAAGTGAAAAAAGAGATATGATAGTATCAGATAGTGGAATAAAGACAACAGGTAGTGAAGTAATAGTAAAAACAAAGGAGAGAATAATAAAGTAAAGAGAAAAATTAAATCATTATATCATTACAAACTATTGGTGGCGAATACATATAAAGTAGGGGAAGACGCACCGCAGCTCTGGCATTTTAATTTTAAATTGTCAGTGATAATTTAACACTATCAATAGTTTAACCATCCATAAGAAATTATATACTTATAAATATTAATTGTCAATACCTTTGCAAGAAATATGCCCTTTTATTTTTTCTTTTATATTTCTTTATTTTTATTTGGATATGAAAAATTTCTGCTGTCCCCATAATACATAATATAATTTTCTTGACATATAATTTTAAATTTATATAATTTAAAACTTCTTTATTAATTATGTGGTATTTAGGGTTAAAAATTAGAACATTCCGTGCTGGTGGAGTTAAACCTAAAGAGCATAAAGAAATTACAGCGGATAAAGAGATTGTTAATTTTCATATTCCACAAAAAGTGATAATTCCTTTATTACAACATACTGGTAAACCTGCCAAACCTGTAGTAAAAAAAGGCGATATTGTATCAGAGGCACAACTTATTGGTGAGAAAGATGGCAAAATTTCTGCGAATGTTCATTCAAGTATTCCTGGAAGAGTAGTAGATATTGGGAATTATCCGGTTTTAAATAACTTAAAAACCCCGTGTATTGTAATTAAACTTGAAGGCGAATTTAAAATAGGGGCGCCTCCAAAAGATGATTGGGAAAGACTGGACAGAAAGGAAATTCTTAAAAGAATAGAAGATGCTGGTATTGTTGGAATGGGTGGAGCAGCTTTTCCAACTGATGTGAAATATTCACCACCTCCAGATAAAAAGGTTGATACCCTTATAATAAATGGTGTTGAATGTGAACCTTATCTTACCACTGACTATAGACTTATGCTTGAAAAGACTGATGAAATATTAGAAGGTATCAAAATAGCAAAAAAGATTTTAAATGTAGAAAAAGTTTTTATTGGGATTGAACTCAATAAGAAAAAGGCTATTAAAAAATTTAAAGAAAGTATTCCTGTAAAAGAAAATATATTTGTTGTGCCTTTAAAAGTTAAATATCCTCAAGGAGCTGAAAAACAGCTTATAAAAGCAATTTTAGACAGAGAAGTTCCGTCTGGTGGACTACCGTTTGATGTTGGTGTAATTGTAAGTAATGTTGCCACTATTTATGCAATAAGAGAAGCTGTTCTTTATAAAAAACCTTTAATTGAGAGAGTAATTACTGTGACAGGTAAAATTGTAAAAAATCCTGGAAATTATAAAATAAGGATAGGAACACCAATAAGTGATATTATTCAGGAAGTAGGAGTAACTGAAAATATAGGAAAAATTATAATTGGCGGTCCAATGATGGGAATATCAGTTTCAACTGCAGATATTCCTGTAACCAAAGGGACATCAGGTATTCTATTTTTAAGTGAGAAAGAAGCAAAGAAAGTTAATTATTCAAATTTTAAAGCTTGCATACATTGTGCAAAATGTGTATTTGTGTGCCCTATGGGACTTAATCCATCTATGTTAAGTATTTTAGGTGAGATGGAGAAATGGGATGATATGACAAAATTTAATATTTTAGACTGTATTGAATGTGGAAGTTGTAGTTTTGTATGTCCTGCGCAACGCCCTATAGTGCAATTTATAAAAACTGGTAAAGTGTTTCTTAAATTTAGAAAGGAGAGATAATGTATAGAATAAGTGTATCACCACATATTCATTCAAAAGATAATATAGCTACGATAATGTGGACAGTAGTTATTGCACTTATACCTGCACTTTTAGCTTCTATATATTTTTTTGGTCCCCGTGCTTTCTGGCTTGAAATGGCATCTGTAATTACAGCGGTTGTAACTGAGGCTATATCTCAGAAATTACTTGGTAGAAAAATTACAATATACGATGGGTCTGCTGTTATAACCGGTCTGCTTGTTGCTTTTAATATGCCACCTAATGTGCCATTTTATGTTCCAATTGTTGCCACTTTCTTTGCAATTGGTATTGTAAAACAACTCTTTGGTGGGCTTGGATATAATATTTTTAATCCAGCACTTGCTGGAAGAGTTTTTGTAATGTTTGCTTGGCTCCCTGCTATGACTACTTGGAATCAGCCACTTGACCCTAAATGGCTTGCTAATTTTTCATTATTTAAATTTAATATTGATACAGTAACTACTGCTACACCTCTTGCGATTGTAAAAGCTAAAGGAACTTCAGAATTAATTTCTCAATTTGGAACAAAAATAAATCTTTATAAAGATTTATTTATAGGTAAATGCGGAGGATGTATTGGTGAAACATCAGCACTTGCTATTTTAATTGGTGCCTTGTTTCTTTTCGCCAGAAGAATAATATCTTGGCACATTCCATTATCGTATATTGGCACAGTATTTATATTAACCTTTATATCTGGGCAAGACCCTATATTTCATTTGCTTGCAGGTGGTCTTTTCCTTGGTGCCTTCTTTATGGCAACAGATTATGTTACAACCCCTGTTACAAAAAAAGGAATGATTATCTTTGGAATAGGTTGCGGACTTATAACTGTCCTCTTACGACTTAAAGGTGGACCCCCTGAAGGTGTCTCCTTTTCAATTTTGTTTATGAACGCATTATCGCCTCTAATTGATAGACTCGTAAAACAAAAAGTATTTGGGGTAAAAAAATGAACAAACTTGATGAATTTACAAAAGGAATTATAAAAGAGAATCCTATATTTGTTATAATGCTTGGGCTTTGTCCAACACTTGCTGTTTCAACTAAAGCTATATATGGAATTGGTATGGGTGCTGCTGTTATATTTGTCCTTACAGGTTCTAATGTTATTATTTCGCTAATAAAAAATTTTATTCCTGACAAAGTCAGAATCCCAAGCTATATAGTTGTAATTGCTACTTTTGTTACAACTGTTGATTATTTTATGAAAGCCTATACACCAGAATTACATAAAGCTTTAGGAATATTTATTCCGCTAATTGTTGTAAATTGTATAATACTTGGACGAGCAGAAGCCTTTGCTTCAAAAAATAGTGTTATAGATTCATTTTTAGATGGAGTTGGAATGGGCGTTGGATTTACATTGGCATTAACATTAATTGCTACAATAAGGGAAATCCTTGGAGCAGGTACTATTACACTCAAATTACTTAATTATGGCTGGGTATTTGAGATAAAAAATTTTAATCCTATGATTATTATGATTTTGCCACCAGGTGCATTTATTACAATTGGGCTTTTACTTGGATTTTTTAATTCATTAAAAACAAAAAAGGAGTAATAAGAATGCAGCATTATCTTATAATTATAATAAGCGCAGCATTTATTAATAATTTTGTCCTTTCAAGATTCTTGGGGTTATGTCCATTTATAGGAGTTTCCAAGCGGCTTGATTCTGCTTTGGGTATGGGAATGGCTGTTATATTTGTTTTAACTCTTGCTTCTATTATTACATATATTATAAACCAGTATCTGCTTCTCCCTTATAATCTTGAATTTTTACGCACAGTTTCTTTTATTCTTGTAATTGCTACTTTAGTTCAATTTGTGGAAATGGTAATACAAAAGACATCACCACCATTATATGATGCATTAGGAATTTATTTGCCTTTAATAACTACTAATTGCGCTGTGCTGGGCGCTGCTTTTTTAAATATAAACGAAAAGTTTAATCTTTTAGAAAGTGCTGTTAATGGATTCGGGGCTGGCGTGGGCTTTACTATTGCATTAATTTTTATGGCAAGTATAAGAGAAAAACTTGAAGTTGCTAAAATACCTGAAAACTTTAAAGGTGCACCAATTACATTCATTATAGCAGGAATTTTATCTTTAATATTTTTATGTTTCAAAGGTATAATAGCGGAGTGAGAAGATGTTAAAATTAATTTTAATTTCAACAGCTGGGATCGGTGGATTGGGTCTTTTGTTTGGTTTTGTTTTAGGCGCAGCATCAAAAATATTTAGACAAGAAATAGACCCAAGAATAAAAGAAATAGAAAAGATTTTACCTGGCGCAAACTGTGGTGCCTGTGGATTCCCAGGTTGTGCAGCTTATGCGCAAGCTATTATTGAATCAAATGCTGACATCTCTTTATGTATCCCGGGTGGAAATGAAGTTCAAGTAAAAATTGCACAATTACTTGGGAAAAAGTCTGTTACAACTACAAAAAAAATTGCAAAAGTAAGATGTGTTGGAGACAAAAATACAGTAGCAAAAATTGGCAAGTATGATGGAATAAAAAGCTGTATCGCAGTCCACTTTACTATTGGTGGTGATAAAGAATGTGTATATGGCTGCTTAGGTTACGGCGATTGTGTAAAAGCTTGTCCTTTTGACGCAATTCATTTAGGTGAAAATGGCATCCCTTATGTAAATGAAGAAAAATGCACTGGATGTGGACTTTGCGTTAAAGCCTGCCCAAGAAATGTAATTGAACTTGTGCCTGATACAGCATATATGTTTATAAAATGTGTTTCAAAGGATTTTGGACCATCAGTCTCAAAAGTATGTAAAAAAGGATGCATTGGTTGTGGAATCTGTGCAAGAGTTAATAACAATGAAGGAATAAAAATAGAAAATAATTTACCTGTTATAGATTATGAACATTTTAGAGGAGATAAAACCGCTGCTGAAAAATGCCCAACAAAAGTTATAGAATTTAGAGAAGATAAGCAGTATAAAATGTTTATGAAAAAAGATGTCAAAATAACAAGAGATTAAGATACTTTCTAATAATTTATATTAATTTTAACAACTTATTTTTAAGAAGTTAAGTGAAATTTTACCTTATATGTGCATCAACAAGATGTGATATATTGATAAGAAATATAGAACTACACCTTTAGGTGTGTTAAATTAATATATCTAACAGACCTAAAGGTCTGTTTTTACAACTCATTATAACTGATAAAGGATAAAGCGATAGAGCAAATAGGATTTTTATCAGAGACAAAGGTAATATTATGTAAAAGGTGGGAAGGAATTTTAGATAAAGTCTCCATAAGGATAGTGGCAGCAGCTTTTAAATCTCTTTTACAGTAAGTTAAGTAAAGCTATAAAAGATTTTATGATTTTTATACACATAGGCAAAGATGCTATAACTCACAAATTACCAGCGACTCTAATATAAGTTTCATCAGCAATTGTAGAATTAGAGGTAAAGTGAGAGAGGTAAGAAGCAGCAGAGACAAGCTAATTATGCATAGTTTGATGAGAGATTTTAACATCAAAGATAGAGAAATGTATTATGAAAATGAAAAAGAGCTTTTTTATTATAATTCTTTTTATAATTAAGTTAAATTTTCTTTTTGGGTTATCAGATACAGAACTTTTAGATTTAATTCAGCAAAAATGTTTTAATTTTTTTTGGAACGAAGTAAATACTAATAATGGATTAATTAAAGATAGGGCAAATAATTTTAGCTCTGATAGTTATACTTGTGCAAGCATTGCTTCAGTAGGATTTGGTTTAACTGCTATATGCATTGGTGAAAATCGTGGATGGGTAAGCTATGATGATGCATATAAAAGGGTATTAACAACTCTTAATTTTTTTAAAAGTAGTGCAGCTGGAACTAATGGGTTTTATTATCATTTTTTAGACATTAATACAGGCGCAAGATATGGAGATTGTGAGGTATCTTCTATTGATACTGCATTATTTTTAGCAGGTGCTCTTTTTGCTGGTCAGTATTTTAAAGGCACAGAGATAGAAACACTTGCAGATGAATTATACAAGAAAGCTGACTGGACCTGGATGTGTAATGGAACTGATTTTATATGTATGGGATGGAAGGATGGTGGTTTTTTATCAATATATTGGGATACTTATAATGAAGGAGTACTTCTTGATGTGCTTGCAATAGGTTCACCTACGCATCCGCCTATAAATTCACCGTTTTGCTGGAAAGGAATGACTCGGCCTACTGGTCAATATGCAGAGTATAATTTAATATATTGTAGCTGGCATAATTCTTTGTTTATACATCAATATCCACAGCTTTATATTGATTTAAGAAATAAAGTTTGTGATTTTATTGACTATTATGAAAATTCAATTTCAGCTACTTATGCAAATAAGATATATTGTAATAATATATTTGGATATAATGAAAACTGTTGGGGAGTAACAGCTTGTGACGGGCCAACAGGCTACTATGCTTATGGTGCTCCTCCTTGGGATAGTGCTGCTTTAAATGATGGAACTATAGCTCCTACTGCTGCTGGTGGTTCTGTTATGTTTACACCTGAAATTTCTGTTAAAGCACTAAGATATTTTTATGAGAATTATTATAATAAACTCTGGGGAAAATATGGGTTTGCTGATTCATTTAATCCCAAAATGGATTGGTATGCTACTGATGTATTAGGAATAGACCTGGGGGCTATTTTGCTTTCTATTGAAAATTATAGGACTGGAATGGTGTGGAATACATTTATGAAAATCTCTTATATTACAAACGCACTAAATAAAATGGGATTTGTTAATAAACCTTCTGAAGAATTATCTAAACTATTTCAAAATTATCCCAACCCTTTTAACCTTCAGAAGGATGAATTTACTATTATTGGATACAATCTTCTAAGAGAATTTTCTGTAATAATTCAAATTTATACCGTTTCAGGAAGATTAGTTTTTGAGAAAAATGAAGGTCTTCAGACATCTGGACTCCATTCTATAAAGTGGGATGGAAGAGATATGAATGGAAAGTTGGTTCCGCCAGGAATATATGTTGTGATGTTAAAAACAAATAATAAAATAAAAGATAGTAAAAAATTAATTATAATAAGGAAGTAAAACTTTAAATTTTTTTAGTAAAAGATTATGGAAATTTATTTTATAAAAGAATAAAATTTTAACTTCTGAAAAAGAGCTAAAGGAACATAGATAAATGATTACCTTTTCTCTTAATCTATTCTATTTTATCGCTGGATTACAAATTTTATATATCTCTTATTGCCTTTGCTATCCTCAATTTCTGCTATATATGCTCCTCTAACAAGTGATTTGCCGTTTTTATCTTTTACATCCCATATAATTTTGTTATCTGCAATTGCATCTTTTAATTCTATTAAATTATCACCCAATATATTATAAATTCTTATTTTAACATCCTGAGGCACATTAAAAAAAATAATATAATCCTTTCCAGATTTGTATGGATTGAAAGGATTTGGTGCTATAACAATATTATTTAGAGCAGGGCTTGCAAGCGGAATGGTGCAACATACTTTATTTGAGTGCTCCTCTCCTGATTCATTTGTTGCTATAACTTTATACCAATATGTTACTCCTTTTGATACTGATTTATCCTCAAATTGAACAACATCTTTTTCAGTTGTTCCAATTACATCAAAATTTATGCCGTCTTTACTACGACATATTTTGTATCCTTCTTCATAACTACTATCCACCCATTTAAGCCCAACTGCGTCTACTTTTACATAGTCTATTATTAAATTAAATACAGCAGTAGGGGTTAATTGAATTCTTGTTATAGATATGTCATAATCACCAGCAGATAACTTATTATCAGTTTCGCCCCAATCTTGCGCAAAATTTGCATCTATACTTACAAATCTTCCTGTTACATAAATATTGCCAATATTGTCTATTTCTATATCAAGACCACCATCATGGAGACTTCCCCCCATTCTTTTTGTCCAGCCGTAAGTTCCATCTGAGTTTATCTTTGTTATAAATATGTCGCAGGAACCAGCAGATGATTTATTATCAGTTCCGCCCCAATCTTGTGCAAAATTTACATTTGTCTCAAAAAATCCTGTTACATAAATATTGCCATTCTCATCTGTTGTTATACCAGACGCCCAATCATTACAAATTCCACCAATTCTTTTTGTCCAGCCATAACTACCATCTGAATTTATCTTTGTTATATAAACATCAAACTTATTGCTATCACTTGGACCAGCATTTGTCTTAATGTCAGTTTCGCTCCAATCTTGTGCAAAATTTACATTTGTGTCAAAAAATCCTGTTACATAAATATTGTCACTATTATCTACTGATATACATTTTGCTTCATCTTGATACTTTCCTCCAATTCTTTTTGTCCAGCCATAACTACCATCTGAATTTATCTTTGTTATAAATATATCACTGGCTCCAGCATTTGTCTTAATATCAGTTCCGCCCCAATCATCTTTAAAGTTTACATTGGTCCTAAAAAATCCTGTTATATAGATATTATCACTACTATCTATTGCTATACCAGACGCCCAATCCCATTTTTCTCCCCCAATTCTTTTTGTCCAACCATAACTACCATCTGAGTTTATCTTTGTTATAAATATGTCTGCCTCACCAACAGATGTCTTATTTTCAGTTTCACCCCAATCTTGTGCAAAATTTACAGTAGTAGTGCCACTAAAATCTCCAAACGTGCCTGAAACATAAATATTACCAATACTGTCTATTGCTATACCATAACCTTCATCCTTGAGATTTCCACCAATTCTTTTAGTCCAGCCATAACTACCATCTGAGTTTATCTTTGTTATAAATATATCGTGGACTCCAGCATTTGTCTTAATATCAGTTCCACCCCAATCTTGTGCAAAATTTACATTTGTTGTAAAATATCCTGTTACATAAATATTACCATTGTTGTCTATTGTTATAGCTTTGGCACAATCATTAATATACTTCCCAATTCTTTTTGTCCAGCCATAACTACCATCTGAGTTTATCTTTGTTATAAATATATCACTGGCTCCAGCATTTGTCTTAATATCAGTTCCGCCCCAATCTTGTGCAAAATTTACATT
>Ga0164318_10005535_pt1 | contig 12208 bp, 10 predicted proteins | sample GuaBasSedimGuay9_FD_113734 | JGI IMG/M metagenome (GOLD analysis project Ga0164318, IMG submission 113734) | Subseafloor sediment microbial communities from Guaymas Basin, Gulf of California, Mexico - Guay9, Core 4571-4, 0-3 cm | ecosystem: Environmental > Aquatic > Marine > Hydrothermal vents... | reverse complement strand
ATGGTGCATCAGAAGAGGAGAATGAAGGTTTGAAACAGCAGATTAAGAGAATAGAGAAAATATGTAAAAGATGTGGTTTTGAGAACGATTTTGATGCTATTTTCTGCAATAATTGTGGTAATAGGTTAACATGAATAAAAAAATAATTTGTAAAAAGTGTGGTACTGAAAATAGAGAGGGAAGTAAATACTGTAAAAAGTGTGGCATAAGTTTAGTAGAAACTACAAAAAAGAAACAAACATTAAAGTCAAAGATTCTGCACATAAGTATAAGAGCAATTAGATTATTTTTTGCCTCTATCTTCATCTTGGGCGGATTGGCCGGTATACTTGCTGGGAAAATAGTGGGTATTTTCTGGATGCTTATGGGACTTATCTGGATTCATCCGTTTGTAAGAAAAATTAATAGAATGATGAATTGGAATCTAACCCGTAAAAAGAAAATCGTAATTACTTTGGCTCTGTTTTTTCTTATTCTTATCTGGCCATACTCCGAAAGAAACGATACTGTTACTGTTACAACCTCAACAACCACAACAACAACCACAACTTTAGAAGTCAACGAAGTTAAATCTATGAATACTAATAAAGGGTTTGAATACTATGTTAGCATGGCAATCAATCTACATGATTCTTCTTATTGTGAAGAACTAGAAACCAAGTCGGATATTTTCAAATGTTATAATGAGGTGATAAAGGGCATAATTATGCCGAAATGTAGCACAAAAAGCTATTATTGCCCAGTCTCCAATTACAATTATGAGTGTTCAAGAACTCTTTCTTGTAAATGTCTTGAATGTTATTTTAGAGAATTAAATTTCGATAAAAATCTATTAGATGATGAATTTTGTTACATATATTCCAACGATGATGAAAAACTCGAAAAGGATTGCTTATCTTCAATTGCAGTATATCAGGGGAACTTATCAAAGTGTAGTAAAATCGATGATGAAGAATTTAAAAGAAATTGTTATCTTCAGACGGCATACAGGAACGAAATTAAACTAAGCGAGTGCGATGTGCTAAGTATTGAATATTATGACATCTGTTACGAGGGTGTTGCATATAGACTTAGAAATATCTCAATTTGCGAAAAATTGCCTTCGGAGAATAAAAGAAGAGAATGCATATCTAATATAGCGACCAGATATTATAAAGTTACTAACAAATTTTCTGATAAACGAAGATTTGGATCAGGACATGGATATTCTATCTATCTCATAGGAAATGAATCTGTCATTGTCGATAGTGCACCAAGAGATATCGAAGCTTGGGATGTTGAATATGGGTGTGATATGTTTGGAAGATGCTTCTGTTACGATCCAAGTAGTAAAGACTATTATACTTGGTTGTGTATATGGGATCGATATAGAAGATCTGGATACAATAACTCCGATGTGAGTGTTTGCGATGAGATTGCAACCTATCCCAAACCATGGTCAGAACGTGTTAAAGGATATGTGGATAAGTGTTATTATGATGTAGCTATTAGGGACTTGAATATTACACTTTGCTTAAATGCGGGCAAATTTAAGAAAGAATGCTATAACAGAGTGGTGCATACATTAAATGCCAAAGGTATAGATATAGGTATGGATATACTTAATAATGCCTTTAGTAATCTGGTAGCTAGTTGGAGTTTTGATAATATGAAATGCAAGGTCTATGATGATATAAATAAAATTCGTGGAAATTTAAAGCCAAACTGCTCTTTAGACTCACCAAATTGGGTCAAAAGAAAGAACGGCTGGGCATTGTCATTCGATGGTATTAATGATTTTGTGGAAATACCCCATCATGACGTCTTAAATATAAAAACAGATATAACGCTTGAGGCCTGGGTTTATCCACTAGACCTCTCAGCGAGAAGAGACATAATAAGCAAATCAAGTTATAATGATGCGTACTGGCTTAATCTCCAAGATAGTGGAAAAGTTTCTCTTTATCTTGGAGGTGTTTCAAATAAATACTTTAAGGGTAATAAAAAGGTACCAACAAATTCATGGTCTCATGTAGTTGCTACTTATGATGGATATTCTGTGAAATTATACATAAATGGTGAAAAAGATGTAGAATTTTCTGCTTCTGGACTGATTAATACCAACAATGCAGATCTTGTGATAGGTATAAATGGTTGGGATAAGAAAAGTTGTCCCTTCAAAGGATTTATTGACGATGTTAGGATTTATAATCGAGCCTTAAATGAATATGAAATAGGAGAACTTTATGAAGTGGGCAGAGCAAATCTGTCCAAAGTGCAGAGGATTGCGAATTAAGGGAAAAAGGTGAATATGCTCTAAAAGTAAGAATATTAAGCTAAACAGCTTTGTTATTTTTATTCCCTCGATTCTATATCTAATTCTCTCTTTATATAATTGTATATCTTCTCGAGTTCTTCATTCCTAATAGCTTGAAAGTGTTTAGTTCTTAGTACTAGTGCACTATTATATACATCGCCTAATCTTTTGACCCCCTCTGTCTCTTCTATGTCATCGGGAGTTTCTATTTCAAGAGCTTCTCTAAGGTATTTATCATAACTCTTGCCTGTAGAAAATATTATCAGATCTGGCTTCAAATATTCTATCTCTTCTCTTAATGTGTTAAAATTCTTCAACAGAAATTTTATCATCTTGGAATCAGGATTGCCTTCTACCATGCCAATTTTAAATACATTCGTCCAAGCAATAGATTGAAAACACTCAAAATTGCCGTCATATGTGTTATAGGAATAGCCTATAAATTCTCCTTCATAGATGGATATAGTAAGTACATAAATACGTTGCCAAAACAAGGAGTTATAGATCCTACCTCTAGACCATCTATCATCCCTAAATCTCTTTCCCTCCTCACCTTTTAGATCTTCATCATAATATGGTTTCAAACAATTCTCGACAAATTTTTTACTCAGTTCAGCTAATTTTTCAGGATTCATGTAAGAAGGTTTTGTTAGAGGTATCGTTTCCCATTTATACTCCTTTTTACCATCTTTATCTCGTTCCTTAAGTTCACCCCACCCATAAGGTGCTCTTCCCACATAGAGAATCCTTGTTTTGACATTCCAATAATTCCTACCGACATATGGTAGAAATGGAACACAATAGTATTTACACAATAAATCTTCTTCCTTTAGTTTTCTGTATATCTCTTTGAGATACTTTTCACTACATATTCTTTTTATTATCTGATCCATGTTTTGATTATTTAAAAAAGTAATAAAAGACAAATGTTTAAACATATACTCTTATATAGTCTCTTGTGGAAGTTATAATAAGGTATTTCGAAAGACTCGACAACCATGCATTTTGTTATCACTCTTATCACTCATATTTACATTTTAATGTCATGAACTTGGTATATTCACTAGAAAATAATAATGGAATACTTTATCGCACATTATCCAAATGATCCGAAATACTGGAAAATTTCGGCTGACATGGTTGATGGAGTTCTAATGAGTCAAAAAAATCTTCATACAAAAGCAGGGAAACCTACTAGATTGATGAGGAAAATAGAAGAGAAGGGAGCTCATGAGGTCCTGGAAATACCTAAAAATATTCCATTCATGCTAGATTCAGGAGCTTATCAGTATATAGGACCAGAATGGGAAGAGCTGCCTATAACCCCTGAGGAGATACTTGAGATATATAGAAAATTAAAAGTGGATATTGGTGTGCATCTAGATTGGCCAATAGTTAAAGGTTTAAGTAAGAAACAAATTAATAAGAGATATAAGACAACTATAGAGAATGCGGAAATCACTTATGAACTAATGCAGAAGGAAAGATATAATGGATTACAGATTATTGCAGTAACTCAAGGTGATTCTCCATCAATGTATAGGAAATGTGCTGAGAGATTTATAGAGTTGGGTTATAAGTTCATTGGGATAGGTGGTTTAGCTCTGCTTTCTAGATTTTGTACAAATTATGATGAAATATTTGCGAGAATAAAGGCAGTGACTAATGTTGCCAAACATTATAAGGATGTTAAAGTTCATTTATTTGGAATTGGAAACATTAATATCCTGAGTAATGTTTTAGGTGATGGTATAATTTCATTTGATAATGCAACTCCGACAATGGCAGCGATTAAGGGAGATCTCATATTGTTTAATCCTAGATACAGGCGGTTTAACATAATAAAAAATCCTGAGAGGGCGGATAATGAAATTCCATGTGGGTGTGTAGCATGTAATAAATATGGTAAAAAATTGCTAAAACGAGGTAAGAGAGAATGGAACTTTGCTAGAGCGGTTCATAATTATGTTCATTATAGAGTTGCATTAGCTAATCATATGGTTTGTAAATAAAAAATGAAAATTAGAATTTTAAAAAATGAAAGAGAACTCAAAATCTTGGAGTTGGAGTTAGAACACATTAGTCCCAAATTTATAACGTCTCAAAATATCACAAATATTTATAACATTAAAGACTTTGAGAGATTCTATCAAGAACTGATAGAAAAAAGGGATGAAATTGAGGAAGATATTGGGGAGATCATTGTGATTAGTTCTCTAAATAAAGAATCTATGGAGATCTCTACAAAAATTTTTTTGGATGAATTAATCAATGCTCTTAATAAAATTATTGAAATATATGGCGATCAAGATGTTAGGATCATCATTGAATGATTTAGAATACTTAACAAAGAAAGAATTCGAGAAAAAATGGGAATCAAAACTTAGACATGATTTAGATATCGATGGAAAGATTTTATCAAGTATAAAAAAGAGAAAATATGAATATTTAAACGTAAAAAATATTAAACTTCGTCGAAGAGGGGATGGATATATAGCGAATTTTGAGGATATAGAATTATCAAAAGAAGATGAGAAAAAAATTAAAAATAGAAGAGATGTTAGCACTTTTCTAAATGAAATAATTCGTGACTCTGCAATGGTTAGTGGTTTACTTGAACTTGAATCTACGTCATTTATACAAAAAATAGAAGAACTTAAAAAACAAGACTACCTAACTATCGTTCCAGATACTCAGATAGTGGCTAGACAGCTTTTACATAAACAAATACTGCCTTTGATGAAGGAAGAAGTTAATTGGATCCAAGTGGTAATTCCTTCTTGTATAGTGTGGGAACTTGAAAATAGAGCAGATCAGAAAGGAAAAGAAAAATATTTTGGGTATCGTGGTCTTCAAGAAATTCAAATCCTAAAAAATCAATATCCAACATTTATTGTTGAAGATAGACCCGAAATTCATCTGACAATGCCCCGTCAGGTAGAGGGAACAAAAGAGAGGAATATAAGATACGATCACCTAATATGTAGACAAACTAAAGAATTTATGAAACATACTGAACATTTTAAAAATGTTTATTTTATAACAGGTGATCAAACACTTGCATCTATTGCAAGAGTTATGGATATAGAAACGGTATATGCTCCACCAACTGCTTTATCAAAGAGTAAATTAAACTCACCTTTCTATTCAATATTGCGTGGTGGTTGGGTACATATTCCGACAACCCATTTCCTATGGTCATTAGTACACATATTTACAGAAATTATCATTAAATCAGAAACAAAAAAAATTAGTATAAGCTCTTATTATAAAGACAAAACACCAGAGGATTGGTTAAATGGTAAGATACTAATCAAAAATTATTCAAAATGACTAAATTGATGATGAGGCCTATCAGACTTCCAACTTTGCTTAGAGTACTAGATAAAATTGTTACATATGAAAAGCTAAATGAACAATCACCAGCAGTTGAAAATATAAGAAAAGAGTTAAATAAAAGTAGAAATCGTATGAAAGAAATTATACTAGAACTTAAAAGAATGAACCTAACGTGCGTTGAGATGAAAGAAAATACAGAAATACTAAAATCTACTAGATGGGGACGTAAAATAATTCTTTCGTGGGAGAAGGGAAATATAAAAGATATCCATTCAATTCTCTTTCAGAACTGTAAACCTTATAAATATCTAATTGAAGCTATTAAGAAATACGGTCCAGTTGACATTGATACTATAAATGAAAAATTAAGAGATATGATGACTTTACCAACAATAGATAGTTGTTTAACATGGAGCATAACTTTGAATGTAGTTCAGTACCCAATACTGAGTAACAATATCAAAAAGAGATATTACTATGTATTAGATCGCGAGATCGCATATAGAGATTTTATAAAATGTCTAATAGAAAATTATAACAAACTATCTAAACAAAAAAAAGACGTCACAATTGAACTAAATATGCTCAGGGAGATGGTTTGTTTAGAACTAAAAATTTCAAGAGAACTTTTTAGAAAATATTTAGAAAGATATTATATAGAAAATCCAAAAAAAGTATATCTATATGGTGGTCCCCCATCATTAGATATTGGCGGTTCAATGAAGAATAAGATAATAAGACTTGAATCTAAGAAAAAAATTATTTATATAGATTACCAAGAGGGTATAAATATTTTTGGAATTAATAAAAAGTATATAAGAATTAAAAGGTGATGTTTGTGGTTACTCTTGAAGAAAATATATCAAAAATTATTGGTGAAAAAGAAAAACCGTATGAAAAGTTCTACTTTAAAGCAAATCCATTTCCAGTACAACAAATTCTATATCCTGATAGATTTATTGGATTTAAAAGATTTAATGAAATGCTATTAAGTTTGATTAAGAAATATAAAGAAAGCGGAAATAGTAACTCTCTTGTGATATATGGTGATAATAAGGGGGGCAAAAGTCATGCATTAAGATATATTGAATATGTAATAAATACTTTTATCTTTTTACGATCCAAACTATTAAGAGCTGTATACATACACAACCCACCAGATGTAAAGGGAGGTGAAAAAGGAACTTTCCACGATACTTATCGTGGGATACTAGAGGAATTGAGTATGGTGTTTTTTGATGAACTTATTAAGGAAATAAGTAAAAATCCTGAGATAGAAATAAAAAAAGATAAAGTTGGTGAGGTACCTAATATTAAACATTTTCTAATGGATAGAGGTGTGACAAAGGATCTTTCCACATGTTTCGATGTTTGGTATAGTGAAGACAAACGTGATTTGGCATGGAATTGGCTTTGTGGCCATAAGTTAAATAAATTTGAGCTGGAAAAATTAGGTGTTATGAGAAATATAGAATCCTCATCACGTGCAATATATATGTTAAATGAAATTATAAAATGTGGTCAATTAGTTTTTAATAAAAATTTTGGTATATGTATCCTTATTGACGAATTTGAAGAGCTTGAAAGACAAACTAAACGTGATAGAATTAGATACTATGCAGATATAAGAAACCTCATAGATAGTCTACCTAGAGGGCTTTTGTTGATAATAGGTACTGCTCCAAGTGGATGGAATAAACTTGAAGACTATGTAGCACTCCTAATAAGATTAAAAAAAAGGGTATTATATTTAAAAGAACTTGATGAAAAGGATGCGCTTGAATACGCAAGAAACTATTTGAGGTGGGGCAGAGAAGAGTATTGCAAAATAAAAAATAAAACTCTTGAAGAAATAATAAACGAAATTAAAAAGTTGAACGGAGATCCTGAATTTTTTCCATTTACTCGTAGAGAGATAATTGAAATTTTCAATCAAAGTAGGAAGGCAGGGGAGGATGTAAGTAAGCCGGGTATATTTCTGGAGATACTACATGAAGAATTAGAAAGAAAATTATAGAAATAGAATGTAACTATGTCAAAATTAATAGAAGAAGATAGAAAGTTAATATCTAATTTAGAAGCTACTACAAAACAATATCTGGATTTAAAAAAGGAACGAGCGAAAACTGCAAAGCAACTGTATGATGAATTTCTGAAGAAATATATATTTCAATTTAGCAAAGACAAAAGTAAATGTGCAGAAGAATTAAAAGAATTTTTTAAGAAAGATAGATTACGAATCGTAGCAGTTGATGGAACATTATATAAAAGGTCTCGAAGGGGTTGTTTAGCATTCTATGTCCTTGCAGCCCCTTTAGTTTATGAACTTGATCTCAACTCTCAAAAGATTTATAGGATAGAGGAAGAAATGTCAAAGAAAAATGTGATGGCATTGATGCCTATTCCTGTTTCTGAAATCTTTCTATTAGGCTCGAATGTTGTTGAGGAAGAGGGATCAGAACATAAAAAATTATCTGAAGAGGAACTAGAAATTGAAGAAGGGATTGGAGAAGCTGGAGATACATATGTGTTTGAATCTCTGAAAATAGGGAAAATAGATCTAAAATTAATGAAATTGGCTGAAGTTTATGCTTTGTATTGGTCAGCCTGCAATTTAAAACCTGATATTATGATGTATGATGGATCATTATTTAAAGACTATTCATTCTCCAACAGAGAAGTTGATAAAATAAATTTATACAAAGGTAAGATATTGGGTCATAAATTTGAAAAAGAGTTCTTTGAAATCTTTAAGGCATGTCCTATAAATGAGGATTTGAGGATTCCTTCACCACATTTTACTAAAAATTTCATAACAGCAGAGGTCATAAGTTATGGTAAAGTTGAATTACGTAAGGTTAATTCGTCTTTTGAGTTCCATAGTAAATTGGTCAATGAAAAAATATTGCTAACAAAGAGAAAGATTGAAAATTTAAAGCAGAGGAAATATTTTGATTTTGAAGAAGATGATGAGTCGATAGTTATTACTTTAAAAAAAGAATATAAAGGTTTCTTAGATAAACTAAAAGAGTTATTCTTAAAAGTTTGTAATGAGGGATTTGATAAACATAATTTGGATGCATTTAAGATATTTTTGGACTCTCCTACTCAGCATTATAGATATTTTTCTGAGGAGGATATCGATACTTTATGTAGAATTGGATATCTATTGATAATGGAAAAGTGTTGGGGGTCGAATATTCTACTGTTTTCTATAATAAAAGATACAACAGAGAGAATATTCATTGATTATTTCCTCACTATTTCAGGACCTAGACATGTTAAAGAATTTAAGTTTGATGATAAATTGTTACCAATGATACCTTCCACAGACGCTGGAATGATTTTTGACATATCACATCATGAGCCTAATTTACATCCTCCTTTAGCTTCAATGGAATTTGATCCTGCTGTATCTGCTGTATATAGTAGATATAATCTCGAAGAAAAGAAATTTGAGCTAATTAGTGCTAGAGGGATACAAGAAAGGGAATTTTTGAGAACATTTGTTCAGATTTCAGAGAGTGAATCGGGTAGAAAGTCTTATGTCTACACGATTGACAGATTAATGTACCCTTCCTTGGATAAGGAATACAAATTACTTGATGTTTCGGTTCCTAGCAGAGAATATAAATTTGCATACTATGATGGATCAAGTGAGATTTTAAGAATGATAATTAATATTCTAAGGCTCACATCATCTGACAGGCATGATATGGTATTCGGATATCCAGATCCGCTATATGAAGTAGATCAGTATGTGAAAACGATAGGTAGAACTCATTTGGAGACATTGGATATTGCACTAACGGAAATAGATCTAGATGAGTTTTCTGTAACATATAGGATGGGGAGAATGTTGGGGGGAGGATAAAATGGCCAATAATGAGGAGTATATAAATAAAGACCTTTTTGATCAAGATGTAAGGGGATTTCTTTTCTTTTCAGAGGTAACGAAAGAGGGTATTGAAAAATACAAACTAATATTTGAATACAACACAAAAGTTTTAGTTAAATTAAGGGAGGGGGATATCGTTGCAGTTGAATCATTTTCCACTTTGGCAAAAGAAAATGAAGAGAAAGTTTATAGCTTACTCGAGATCATAAGAGTAAATCCAACACATATAACTATTGATAGACTAAAGAAGTTTAAATTTATGGGTGCTGCTAGAGAGTTTCTAAAGGAAGCAACAAAGGATTTTGAGGAAGATGATCCTAGATTAATTAGGGACCATGTTTATGTAGAAGTTGATGCAGTACCAACGGCCTATGTTATGAGAGTATCTGATCCAGCTAATTCTGAATTTGATATGGAACCTACCAAGCCAATTTTGGGTAGAGATGCAGCCTTATTGAAAGCTCCCGAGGTCATAGAAAAATTGATTAATAAAGGTGTAGAGGAGGGGATAAGTATTGGTAAATTATATGCTACTTATGAAGAGAAAAAGAAAGTAGATGTGAAAGTTAATCCACGTAAGATGATAACTCATCATTATTCAGTTTTTGGTTTTACAGGACATGGTAAGTCAAATTTAAATTCAATCTTGATTTCTAAATTGCTAAAAGAACGGAGACTTAAAACTATAGTTTTTGATATATCAGATGAATATACAGATCTTTTAATAGACAAAATTGAAGAAAATGGTTATATTGTGATAGATGAGGGGGACGTATCGGATTCTGTATTAGAATACCTATCAAAAAAACAAAATCTAGAATTAGCAGCAGAAGATTTAGCAAAAAATTCTAAAAAACCAGGCATATTTGATTCTAAAGAGTTTATCCCCACCTATAAAGAAATGTTTAGAAAACTTCTAGAGGATGATAGGGTAAAAATCTTAAACTCTCAACTTTTTGATACAGGGAACCAGATTATAACTATGCAAGATTTACTCGATGAATTAGAAAAAAGAGCAACATCAGATAGTGATAGGCGATACTATCAAAATATGGTAGATTTGTTACCCAAAGTAGCTGAAAATATGAAAATAGAGTTTAATCCTGATTATAATGAGTGGAAATTGGATGATATTGAAGATCTTGAAGGACTTTTACATAATTTGAGAGACGAAGCAAGAGTTTACCAAAAGTCTGGATTTTATGGCTCTATAGATGCAGTTATAACAAAAATCAGATATTCGAAAGAAAAACATGAAATTCCAGATTACATTATTGGGCTCGATTGGATTATTGAAAATTTTGTAATTGAATCAGGAGGTGAAAATATCTGTATCATTGTCTCCACACATAAACCAGTAATGATTTCACTCATTATTGATATTATTGAGTTATCTCTAAGAGCGAGAAGGAGAAGAACACGTTCTCATGATGTTCTGTTTTTAATAGATGAAGGTCACGAGTTTGTAGTTGGAAAAGAAGGTAAAGGTGAAGAAAGAAAATCTTCTGAAGTTATTGAGAGGCTTACAAGAATGGGTAGAAAATATGGGCTTGGGGTTTGTATTTCTTCACAAAGAGTAGCTTATCTAAACACCACTGCTCTATCAAATTGCCATACTACTTTCATAGGTGCATTACCGCGAGAATATGATAGAAAAACGGTTAATGAAGCTTATGGTATTTCCAAGGATATATTGAATCAAGTCGTTACTTTTCCACCAGGACATTGGTATATAACAAGCAATGGTGCAACAGGTATGAATAATGTTCCTATAAGGTTTGTAGCAAAAAATAGAGAAAAAGAATTAGCGAAATTCTTTGAAGAAAATGGACTATTGACTGATGAAGGAAGAGAAATTTTAAAGAATAAAGAATATCTGAGTTAAGAATGTATCTTCTAATTATATCATGCTCCAACAGAAAGGATAGAAGTTATGGTCATATTCCGGCCATCGAACGGTATGATGGAATTAGCTATAGAGTTATAAAAAAATTAAAACGAGAAGTAAAATTTCCGAATGATTTAGATATATTAATAATATCTGCTAAGTACGGGTTTTTAAAACCAGAGGATTTGATCGAGTACTATGACTGGAGAATGAATAAAAAAAGAGCATTGGAACTGCGAGAAGATGTACTCAAAAAATTCAAAATTTTCGTAAAAGATAAACATTATGATGAAATTTTTGTTAATTTGGGAAAAGATTACATGTTAGCGATAGAAGGATTTGAAAAATTGTTTGATAAAGATACCAAGATAATATATGCAAAAGGTGGAATAGGACAAAAAACATCTGAGATGAGAAATTGGATTCTATCGAGAAGTGAATAAAATTGATCTATTATTACTTATTTTCCTCCCTCTCCATAATCTTCTTCATATTCCAGTAAGCAACAAGGACATTCCTCAACTCTTCTCTGAATCTGTTGAGCCCAATTCGTCCAGTCCCTTCAGGATCTCATACTGCTTCTCATTTAGTGTGACCAAGATCTTCTTTTTCATTCTTTGCTATTTGTCATATATTAGCCAGAGATTATTGAATTCTTATCCAGTTTCAAGAGGAACAGAGAGACTGGAATTCTCGGATATCTCCCACTTAGATTTAATTCATCCTTGGTCAAAATAAAGCCGTTTCTGAATTTCATAATTCCTCCCAGATCATATCTCCTCTGTTT
>Ga0164318_10005534_pt1 | contig 12209 bp, 5 predicted proteins | sample GuaBasSedimGuay9_FD_113734 | JGI IMG/M metagenome (GOLD analysis project Ga0164318, IMG submission 113734) | Subseafloor sediment microbial communities from Guaymas Basin, Gulf of California, Mexico - Guay9, Core 4571-4, 0-3 cm | ecosystem: Environmental > Aquatic > Marine > Hydrothermal vents >... | reverse complement strand
TAATATTATGAAATAAATATTTATTTTTATAATTAAGGCACAGCATTAATATTTATGTATACCCTTAAATTTTGATTATTGTGATTGGTAATTTTTCATAAGTTATGGTATAGTTATCTCTTAAATTGTTTACTATCAACTAATTTTATCTTCAATATATCATTTATGATTAAAAAACTTTTTCAGATTTTTTTAATCCTTAAAAAAATGTTATGTATTTTTAGCGAGAAATGGATTTTGTAGGAACTCAATTAAATATAAAAAAGATTAAATTTTCGTAATTAGTGTTAATATAAGGAATTAAAACAATGGGAAGAAAATTAAAATGTTATTACATGGTTTAAAAAAGTATCATCAAATTTTTTCATATCTCTTCTTAATTATGATGATAATAGGTGGTGGTGTTTGAAATTTAAAGTTTGTCCAGTTAGGGATTCCTGAATTAGGGTTAGACATTTTAAAATTGGATGAATTTCTTGTAGTTATTTTGATATTTTTAATGGGTCTTTCTGCTCTTTTATCTTGTATATTTATTGGATGGATATTAGACAAACTTGAAATTAAATTTAATTCAAGAAAAATTCTTTTTATAGGGTTAAGTGTTATTAATATTTTACTTATTTATTTAACAGATTTTGTTTATAATGAAATTACTTATTCAATTTGGGTGATTTGTTATGGGATAAATCTTGGGGTTTCTGCGGGAATATCGTATCCTTTTATTTTTTATTTGATCCCACAAAAGAAAAGAGGGTTTGTTGCAGGGTTATTGGTCGGAGCAATGTATCTTATAGGTGCATCTTCGCCAGAGAATTGGTCGTTTACGACATTTAAAAGTGAAAGTTTAATATTTATACCATTTAGCATAATATTTTTCCTTTTTTACTTAATTTTTGATGTTTTTGATTTAGAAAAAATCAAGAAAAATGCTGATTTGGGGCCTAAATTTCAAATTAATATAAAATTAATTATTTTAATAATGAGTTTTATTTTATTTGCAGACTCATTTGGTTTTCTAAGAGTAATAAATACACCGATGATTTTTTCTCAGACATGGCAATCGACGATATATTTTAGAATATATATTGGAGTAGTACATTTTATTTCTGCTTTAATTATTGGGTATTTTTATGACAAATTGAAATTTATAAATATGGCTTTAATTTCAGCCACATTAATTTTTGTTTCAGATTTTATAATGGGATATTTTCTATTTAACGAGGTTATCCGGTATTTATATCCATTACTATATGCAAGTGGAATATCTACTTATACTGTAATTTTAATGGCGATGATATCAGATATTTCGTCAGAAGAAACCATCAATAAAAATATAGGAATTGGATTTGGTTTTCTGGGATGGTTCTGTACTTATTTTGCTACAAGTTCCAGTTTTTATTTGATGTTCATTAATTTTCCATTCAATATTCATTTAATAATTACAAGTTTTATAGCAATAATCCCTATTCTTATAGGTATATTTATTAAAATTAAGTATAAAAGTAATGAATATTAGATTATGGATATAAAAAAATAGATATTTTTAGAAAATATCATAAAATATTATCTTTATTTTTTAATTATTAATCAGAATTAGCTTTATCGTCTAAAAGATGCTTTATAACCGAGCCAATTTGTCTAGCTCCATTATATAAAATATTTTTTACAATAAATGATTGCTCTTTTTTAGCTAAATATTTTAATATCTGTTGTTTTAATTTATAAGCATTTAATAATACCAAATTGTTTGTAGTTTGACTATCTATAATAATATCAAGGATATGTAATGCTAATTGATGTTTATTCTCTTTTTCTAATTCAATGGCATGTTTTAAAAATTGTTCTTCGCTTCCCGATCCCATCGCGCTTATAATTTCTTTTGCAATATCATTTCTTTTTGCAGGAAATAAATCAGTTGGATTTCCAGTATCGTACCACCCATGATATAATCGATAAACGGAATGGATTGCGAATTGATAACAACCATAAACTGGCTGTAAATATGGGTGGTTTTTAAATTTGTCGGGGTATATTTTTAACATTTCATGATAAATTTCCTCGAACCATTTACCTTGATTTAGCCTTTTTACCACTTCATCATGTACAAAATGGAGTGCTTCAGCAGTAATCAAGCAGATATTTTTTATTTTATCTTTTCCTTCGATTAATTTTCCATGACCAGGTAATAGGAACTCCGGGTTTTTATCAGCTATTTTTTCCAAAGCTTCAGCCCAATCTTTTGGATATCGCTGGACTTTAAAAGGATTTCCGACATTTGGATAAGAAGAAATCATTAAATCCCCAGTAAATGCTACTTTTTTCTCGGGGCAAAACATCCAAATGGCGTCATCGGTTTCTCCATTTTCGGGATAAATTTCAAAAGAATATTTTCCAAGTTTAAAAAAATATGGTTCATTGTCCTTAATAATAATAGTTGGATTTAAAGTATTTACATCTAGAATTTTATCAGTGTCTTTAATAATTGATGCAAATTGTTGTGCATTCAACCATTTATGGTATTTATCCAGCATTTTATATTTTTCAAATCGTTTAATACAATTTTCATGTGCAATAATTTCTGGCATTTCCCATCCATTTTCATTTATTTCAGCTACAATATGTTTATATCCAAAACAATGGTCGAAATGCCCGTGACTATAAATAATATATTTAATTTGACTATTAGAAACAGACCAGATACGTTTTAATAAATTTCGTCCGTACTGACGAAGTCCAATATCAAATAGGACGAGTCCATCCCCTGTTTCAACAAGTCCACTATTACCAAAAGAGGAGATAATATAAAAATCTCCACCAGCAAATTGTTCAGGTGGAAGGAGACCTAGCAATATTTTATTGTCTTCCGTAATTATTCTCAAAATTTCCACCATAAAAAATTCGGGTTAATCAGAAGTATTTTCTATAATAAGTGTCCCTAATGCTTTCCCTAAGACATAAACATTAAAACCTTGTTCTCTAAAAAAAATAAAAATTTCTTCAAGCCTTTTATAAATCTCATCAGTCCCATTATTTTGATTGATCAAAAATAAAATCAAACTAAATTCAAGGATATTTGATTTAATCTCATAAAACACATTCTTTTTAACTTTAATTCCGTTAATATTTACATTTTTATCTTTAATTTTTCCTAAAAATTGAATAAATAATTCATCTACTTCTTGTATTAATTTATTTTTAAATTCTATATCATTTTGTAAAAGTGCATAAATTTTTAATTTTAGTATATCTACAAAAATTTGGATATTTCGGTCCAAATCATAAGCAATTGAATAACTTCTTATTGCTACAATCAAATGTTGTATCGCATTTAAAAAATCATTCTTAGATAGTGAATAGTATTCAGCTATTTTAATGTGTACATGGTATAGAAATAAATCATAATGGTCTAAATTTGATTTTGATGACAACCTTGAAATTAATTCTTCAATGAAATTACCTATATCTTGTTTATCACCTGCATAAGTAGCTAACAAATTAATAAATTCGTCCAAATCTGATAAAAAGTTTTTAAGATTGGCCTCTTGCAATTCATAGTCAATTTCTGTTATCTTTTCTCTAATAATTGTTTCATTAATCTGAAGAAATTCTCCGTCTTCTGACATTATTGTTAATCCTCAATAAAATTATTTCATTTTTATATTGAAAATAATTAATATAATCAATTATTACATATTTTGGTAAAATTCGTCATTTTAATTTTTTTTAATAGGTAATTTCTAATTAACATATATTAATTTAAATTTATAAAATTAATTGAATATTCATGAAAGTAGATAGTCTAAAAGAATCTTTCAAAAAGGACAATTTTAGCAAGTTATTTGGAATTGAATTGTTGGAATTATCTAATGGACGTGCAAAATTAAAATTACCCATTTCTGAAAAATTACTTAATTTTTTTGGTGTGGGGCATGGGGGCGCCATATATGCCCTAGCAGACGTTGCTTTTTCACTTGCTTGTAATGCTGATGATGATATTGAACTTGCTGTAGCTTTAAATTCTAATATAAATTATATTAAAAAAGCAAAATTAGGAGATATCTTAATTGCAAAAGCCAAAGTAATTTCAACTTCTAGAAAAACGAGTATAACTGAGATATTTATTAGCAATCAAAATGAAGAACTAATTGCTAAATTCGAAGGTCTGGCTTATTTGAGACGAAAGAAATAAAAAGCAACTATTTATTAACTTTAAAATTCTATGAAAATTAATAGTCTAAAAGTCTAAAAATTATGTTATTTTTTTAAAATTTATGAAATTATTGCTGTTTGATATTGATAATACTTTACTTCAAAATAATAAAGCGCATATGAGTATTTTCAATCAAATGTTTAAAAAGGTTTACAATATTAATGCTGATATTGAAAAAATAAATCATCATGGTCTTACAGATAAATATCTTATTCATCTAATCTTAAAAAATTACAACATTGATAATGGTATTATTAACCAGAAAATTGACGATGCTATAAAATTTATGATAATTAACTACAAATCCTATTTGATAAAATATCCTGTTTCAATTATTCCAGGTGTAGAAAAATTTCTTGCCAAAATGGGGAATAAACATAAATTAGGTATTGTATCAGGAAATTTAAAAGAAATTGCAAAAATTAAATTACAATCTGTTGATTTATGGAAATATTTTTACGGTGGTGGTTTTGGTGATGATGCATTTGAAAGATACAAGTTAGTAAAAATAGCTATTAGTCGCGCTGAAAAAATATTTAATACAAAGTTCTTGAAACGTGAAATTATCTTATTTGGGGATACTATACATGACATTACAGCAGCAAAAAAAGTAAATATATTGGCAGTTGGTATTGAGAAAGGGATATATTCTAAAAAAAGTTTAATAGAGGCAGGAGCTGATTTTGTTTTTCAAGATTTTAGGGATTTAAAAGATATTTCCAATAGTTTGAAGATTTAATTAAATGTAATTTAAAAAATGAAATAAAAACTGCTTTTTTAATTAAAAAAGGTTAAAGGGTTTGATAATTAGTTTTCATCTATTTCAAAAATTTTAGTAAATAATTGACCAATTGTTTTAAAGGGTCTAACATCGCCGCTCCAATTTTCTAAATAAGGTTTATACTGATTTTCCAATGCTTTAACGAAGGTTTTTAGGCGTAAATCGAGCCATTGTTCTGGAAAGTCGTCTAATATTAATCCAACATTGATATATTCACCTTGTTGTAGAACAATTTTTAATGATTCATATTCCATTTTTCTTATTCCAATACTTTGTCCACCAGATAATTCCATACCAAAAGAGCTAATGGCAGAAATAAAACCACTTACTAAATCAGCATCTAACTTTTGTTCACTAAAGTTGACTGAATAAATTGTGATACTTGTCTCTTTATGAATTATTAAAAGATACCTTAGACTTTGAAGTGATTTTTCCTTAATAAAAGCCTCTTGTTCTTGAGGTGTCATTTTATCAAGAGAAAGACCTGCTTCATTAAAATCTTCAATAACTTCTGAAATTGGACTTGCCATCATACCTTCATCTTCAGACGTAGAGCTTGTTTTAATCTGAGAAAGTGCCCCGTCTTTATTTCCCATCATTTCTATTATCATTCCAATTTTTTTACCGGCATATTTTCCTTCTGCAAAAGATTTAATTAAGCCCCGCACTATAGGCGTATCCTCGGCTTCATATAGTTTAGCTGAAATAACATAGAAATTGTGTCTTTCAAGCGTTAATTTACTTCGTTCAAATAAATCATAAATATTAACATTAACTTTTTTAAATTCACCAGTTTTCTGCCACCCTAAGATCATGTTATCAAAATCTTCTTCATTTACCCTGTAAGGTTTTAATAAATCGCAAACACTACGAATTGTGAAGGGTGCAACGCTTTCAGTATGTGATTGATTTAAATGATCGATATAGGTAACACTTGCATGGACAGTCCCTTCTACGCAATCTTTATGTGGTTCAAATTCAAATTCTAAACTCCTAAATCCACCACTTTCTATTTTTGGGACTGAACGAGTTTCTTTAGTAGTTAAACCCATACATTCTCTCGGATACGAAATGAGAAATACAGTGACGTCCGTGATGTTGTATTTAGAATTATTTTGAACTTTAACTTTATAGACAATTTTCTCGCCTACAATTTCTCCACCACGGAGTACTTTAATTTCTTTTTCTTCTTCAGGTGGAGGGGTTGGTGTAGTTGTTGGACTTATCGCAGAAATTAGTGAAGTCCTTAATTCTCGCACTTTATCAATACATTGATTATATAAATCATACTCTCCTAATTCCCTAGAAATATACCCTATTTTCTCGAAATATCTTATTGCTTCTTTTATTTCACCTGAATTGAGTGCTTTTTCTGCTGCATCAATATAATTATCTCTCTCAATAATAAGTTTTTCAATATCAACTCCTTTTACCTTGGGGGTGACTTCTATTTTTTCTTTAGGCTTTCTTTTTATTATTATAATAGACATGCCAGCTACTACTCCGGCTATTATAATCCCAATAATAAGAATAATTGACCATGGAAACTTTTCCCCACTTGTTGAGACTTTACCAAAAATTCCAAAATAAGTTAAATGGTCTACAAACACCGAGAATTCGTAATTTGTTGAGTTGAAATTAGTATTAATTGGAAGCCATTGATTTCCGTTCCAATATGCAATTCTAATACTATTTGGGACAATATTTTTACCCTGAAGTAAGTTAATATCAAGTTTTATAATAATTTTAACTGAGAGCTGTAGATAACCTGGATAATCGGTGATAAATTTAAGGTCAAAAAATGTGTCCATAATTTGAATAAATCCAGGAGGAGGAATTCCATTTGATGGATCAGGAATATTAGAAATAGTTAAATTGCCAGGTAAATTCGTATATATATCAATTTCAATACCCTCAAAATAAGTCGAAAAGAAGAATTTAGTAAGAACATTAGCTTTTATTGTATTATTTTCAACTTTTACCCAAACTATATCTTGAATTTTATTTCCTATTATATCTTGTATTTCAATTCTATATGACCTATTTCCAATACTTAAACCACAAAGGTTATATATTATAGGAGATGTAGAATTCCAATTTCCCCAAGCTATTTTGTTATTATTTTCAGCAAATATTGTATAATTTTTTGGAAATATATCAAATACATTCCATTTTAATGACATATTATTATTTTCAACTTCAAAAATTAGGTTCTTTTGTTGGTCAGTCCATCTTGGTTTAGTATTGTCTATATTTACATTAGTTGGAATAGACATTCTTAAATTCATACATTTATCATAAGCATATAATACGAAATTATTGGGGCCGTCCGACAGCTGACCTATTGAATTAAAGATAATTGCATTATTTGTGGTATTTGTTGCTATTATTTTACTATCTACCCAAAGTTGGACAATTGAAATACCAGATAATAAATCCAATGCATTAAATTGGACTATTATTGTTCCATTAAAGTATCCAAATGTTTGATTATGACCATAACTGTCCACAACACTGGTAATAATTGGTATCAATGGATTTGTATTGTCTACAATTATCGTTTTTACATTTGAAATATTGAAATTTCCAGCATAATCATAAACTTTTATCCTTAAGTGGTGGACACCATCATCACTTGTTTGTGTATCCCATATAATTGGGTTTCCAGTGGAGTTTAATATCCAACCATTTTGGTCTATTAATTCCAATTCAGGATAAACTCCAGATAAATCATCATTTACATTATAAGAAATATCTATTCGACCATTATAATACCCTGGATATGGAACACCATCATTATCTGTAACTAATGTTATATTGACAAGGTTTGGTGGTGTATTATCGACAATTAAATTTTGGGCTGTCCCTAAGTAGGCATATCCATCGTTAGGAGCATCATCTAGAGCAATAAACCTAAATAGATATTCGGCTGAATCAATTAATGAAGTTGTATCTATTACAAACTTATTCACTTGAGAAACGGACCAGCTTAAATTATAGCCATTAATCCAAGTCCCTATTGTATTCCAAGTCATATTACCTGCAATTTTATATTGCAGAATGACCTTGACAATATCACTATCATTTGCGCCTAGATCCACCAATTGGAATTCGGTATTTTTACTTAAAATTGAACCCTCATTAGGAGCTGTTATATTGATTGTGGGTGCTGTTAGGTCCACGGTAAACCAGACTTCACTTTTAGATATTTTACCGCTCGAACTATTTGCAAATACTTGTAAATAGATTGATTTTTCGGGAAAAATTGTTGTATCGTTAATCCAAAATGTCCCGTTCCAATAAAAAGTGAAATTTTCAGTAAATGAATTATTAGAATACCTAAACCAAATTTTGCTAATTTGGACAGTATTTGAAGAATTATCTACGATTATTGTAATGTTTTTATATCCATAAGTTTGGTTTAGCGGTGATATTACAGTAATTGCTGGAGCAGATGTATCTACAGAAAATGTTACTGTAATATTTGTATCTTGTATATTACCTGCAGAGTCATTTACCCATGCATAAAGTCGATATGTCTTTAAATTTTGGAAATGAAGTAAAATATTATTATGCCAAGTTAAATTTGTTGGAGAAGCCCAAACTGAATCAGTAACATTGTATATTCGATACCAGCTGGAATTCCAATTGGCATCGCCGCAAGTTAAGTTTAACCAGATTGCGGAATCTGAATAGGTTTGAGAATTTGGTGATAAGATTTCAACATAAGGTATAAGTGTATCTATCACAAAAGAAAATTTAAATAATGGTAATGGATTTCCAGCCAAATCATTGGCATTTAAAAGTACATAAACAGTCTGTCCTTCAGAGAAATTAAATGTAGGTTCAAATTTTAATATATTAGTACTATTATCATGAGTCAACATATTACTACTTAATATATAATCAGTCCCAGCTATATTCAAAATAATCGAACTTTCATTAATTTGTCTATCATCAATTAAAGTCATGGAAATATTGGGACTTTTTGTATTAACAAAGCTGTTATTTGTAGGAAATGGATTATAAGCTTGAGGAGGACAAGTATCAACATAGAAGAACCAGCTATAATTTTGCATTAAATTTGAAACCCTATCTTTAATATTTAAGGAAATATTTACTTTTTCATCCTCAAAAGATATTGAAGGAGTGAATATTATTGTGTCATTAACTACAGATATTTCTGGATCCCCAAATTGATATGTAATATTATTAATAGTTAAATTTAAGGTATTGAAATCTACTCCGCTAATAGAATCCATTACCGTGACTTGGACTTGTGTATTATTATCATTAGTAAAAGATTGATTTGATGGGCTTGGATTTGAAGCTACAGGTGGGGTTATATCTATCTCAAATGTCCAATAATATGTATTTATCCAATTACCAGCAATATCTGATGCATCGACCCAAATCTCTAGATATCCTTCATTAAATTGGGTAGGAGTACTGAAGATTAAGTTATGAGAAGTTATATTATAAGTCAAATAAGACGACCCAAGGGTATATATGCTCCCATTTATATTCATTTGGATAGAATTATTATCAATATGACTAATATTATCCAATAATTCAACCGAAATTTCAGTCATATTATTATTTGTATAGGTTTGATTTGTAGGGAATTCATTTGAACATTGAGGTGGAGTTATATCAATTGTAAATGACCATGAATAAGTTGGCATTACATTACTTACATTGTCTGAAGCGTTTAAACTAACATCTACTAATTGCCCATTTGAAAATGGAGTGGACGGGGTATATGAAACGTGAGTTCCGTTCCAGCTATGTGTGACAGGCGCACCATCAACATATAGGACTATAGAAGAAGTATTAACACCACTCAATACATCTGAAAGTGCTACTATAATTGTAGGAGTTTGGTTATTTACATAAGATGAGTTTGCAGGTCCCGGATTAGATGCAATAGGAGGAGCAATATCAATTGTAAAATACCAAGAGTATGTACTCATGATATTTCCGACATTATCTGAAGCATTTAAATCAACATTAATTACTTGTCCGTTGGAATATGCACTAGATGGAGTATAAGAAACATGTGTATTATTCCAATTATAACCTACTGAAATACCATTTACAATTAATTGAATAGTAGATGAATTTACTCCACTAACTATATCTGATAAAGCTACTATAATCGTAGGAAATTGATTATTTATATATGACCCATTAATAGGTCTAGAATTTGAAGCTTCAGGGGGTAATAAATCAACAGTAACAATTACCGTATCTGAAATTCCCCAATTACCATTTGAATCATTATAAATAATAGTATAATTAAAAGTGCCATCACTAGATTTATTGATTGGAAAATTTATGCTGGTGCCATTAATCCATGTATTCCAATTTGTAAGTACTGAATTTATATAAACATTATATTTGCCAGGTCCATAGTCATCAGTTAAAATCCATGGAATATAATCTGGGCCAGATGGACCAGTCAGTATATCTTGCGGTGAATTAGAAGTAGGGACTAAATCTTGTATATTTACTATTACTGAATCTGGTGCTCCCATATTTCCTGAAGAATCATTATAATAAATTGTATAATTAAAGATCCCAGGAGATGACCTGTTAATTGGATATTGAATCACTACATTATTAGTCCAAGGAGTCCAAGAATTACTCCAGCTGCCATTTACTAGAACCCGATATTTTCCTGGACCAATATTATCCCATAAAGTCCAGTCAATTGTTTCAGTACCATAACGAGTTGTATTGATATCTGAAGGTGAATTTGACCATGGAGATATAACATCTATTACATCAACCCAAACGGTGTCTGGAGTGCCCCAGTTACCTACCGAATCGTTATATTCAATCGTATAATTATATCTTCCAATATTTGAACGATTAATTGGAAATTGCAAATTGGTACCATTTGACCAAATATACCAGCTAGAAGCTGTTCCATTTATTAACACTCTGTAGTATCCTGGAGCATAAGAATCGAATAAAGTCCAATTAATTGTTTCAGCCCCAGATGTAGTAGTTATAATATCTGCAGGTGAGTTAGACCAAGGAGGTATTAAGTCCGTTACATTTACCCAGACGGTATCTGGAGTCCCCCAGTTACCCACCGAATCGTTATATTCTATTGTGTAATTATATAGTCCAATAAAAGAACGATTAATTGGAAATTGTAAATTGGTCCCATTGGTCCATTGAAACCAATCAGTGGGAGTGCCATTTACCAATACTCTATAATATCCTGGAGCATAAGAATCATATAAACTCCAATTTATAGTTTCTGTTTCATTTATCAAAGTTGTAATATTTGGAGGTGAATTAGACCAAGGGTCAATCATATCTACTACAGTAATTATAACAGTATCATTGTTCCATTGCCCGCCCGAATCATTATATTCTATGGTATAATTATAAGTACCTAAAACAGTTGCATTTATTGGATACGAAATTATTGAACCATTTGTCCAAGTAGAATAACTTGAAAAAGTTCCATTAATACCAACTCTATAATGACTACCATTCCAATCATCAAATAAAGTCCAATTTACCCATTTTGTATTAAATGGAGTATGGTTGGTAATAATATCAGAAGGATTGTCATCCCATGGATAAAAATCAACTTTTACAATTACTGTATCGGTACTGAATTGATTTGCAGAATCATTATATTGAATTGTATAATTAAAAATACCAGAGCGTGTCTTGTTTATAACGACTACTCTATTGCTCCCATTTGTATTAATAGCAAACCAAGGACCAGGAGTCCCATTTATAATAATTCTATTATAACATAGACCTTGGTCATCATAAAAATACCAAGTAATGTAATCTATTCCACGATCTGATACTATCATATCTGGCGGGTTATTATCCCATGGCTTGTTGTCTATTGGGCTACAAATACTCACTAATCCTGTATCCCCGGGTATTGTTGTAGAAGAATTAAATGATATAATATTATAGAAACTCCTATCTACAATTCCCTTATTTCTTAATACCCAGATAAATCTGTTGTTAAAAGTTAAAGACACATAAGAAGTATAAATAATTGAAGGGTCTAAATTATTCCAAGATTTCGATGCCCCAGGTACCGAAAAATCTAATGCCCGGTCATTTCTTAATGCCAAAATATTCATATTTTTATGTTGAGCTTTAATTTCTACCCATGAAGAATCTTGATGTATATTATCCCCAACAGTCCTCCCTTTTGAATACCAAATCCCCAAT
>Ga0164318_10005533_pt1 | contig 12211 bp, 11 predicted proteins | sample GuaBasSedimGuay9_FD_113734 | JGI IMG/M metagenome (GOLD analysis project Ga0164318, IMG submission 113734) | Subseafloor sediment microbial communities from Guaymas Basin, Gulf of California, Mexico - Guay9, Core 4571-4, 0-3 cm | ecosystem: Environmental > Aquatic > Marine > Hydrothermal vents... | reverse complement strand
TCCTTTCTTACCTCCTCCTTTTCGAAGGCCTTTTTCCAAAAGATTAATTATCTTCATCTGCTCAACATGAATCTTTACCAACCGGGCCCGCGCACGCCGGAATCGTTGATAGTTTTGTGTGAGCCTCTTATATTTGGCTACTTCCTCCTTAGTTAAATATTGAGCCTTTGGCTTCCCCTCATGGCTGCGTGTAAACCGCCATGCTGTATGTAATTGCCCTTCTCTCTCACATTTACACCCCTTCCTGCCGCATTTAGTTTCCATCAGATATACCGTTCCTTTCAGAAGCGGCCTGCGTTCCATAAATATTTTCATCAACCCTATCTCTTCAGTAATCAACTGCCTCAATTTCAACCGGAATTGGCTTAAATTCATTTAGCACCTCCTTTTAATCTTAGTTTTATTATATTATATAAAGCCAAGATTGTCAAGCAAAAACCTTCACTACGAAGAGAAATATAATCGTCTTTATGATGATTGCGAAAAGGCAGGTTTTAAGCAAAATTACAGGCGCGAAGAAATCTATTCGCCATGGCTGGCATTTGGCATCCCTTATGTAACATTTCTGTTGTCAACTGAAATATTACATAAGGAAACTAGCTGCTTGACTTACCTATAACTATATGATATGTTTAATTTATTATGGCAGAAGATTTTCTATCTAATCCAAATAGCAAACAGCTGAGCCTTTCGCCTAAAGAAAAAGTGCTCTTCTCACAATTAGCCATACATTTAAGCCGGGCATTTATCCAAACTCATACTTTCGGGACTGAACAAGTTTACGCCAAGGAAGCAATCCAATCGGCCTTTTCAGCCCTCCAAAAAGTTTTAAAAGACAGAGACGAATTGACCCTCTGTATTATAGAAGGAAAACTGACTTACAACCAAATTCCCTTAGAAGAAAAAAACCTCCTAATTGAAAAACTTATTGATTTAGCGGCAAAAACACGGCTGGTAAGCTGGAGATTCAAGAAAGATATATCAGAAGACAATTTCAAGTCCTTCCTTGATATATTCCACAGAAAGCCCGAAGAAATACTGGTAAAAGGAGGGGTAGATAAGTTAGTTAAGGAAAAAGGAATTGCCAATATTGATATTAACCCTATAAAATATGAGCTTATAGGGAAAGAACAAAAAATAGTAGATGATGGAATTGAAATCTTTGAAATGGATAAGGGGACAGATTTAAAAGACAGCAAAGAAGACCGCCAGCTGGTTAGATTAATAGGAGAAACTTTCAAAGAAGAAACATCGCCTTCAACTACTCTGGAAAAAATAAAGGAGAACACTCTTCAAAGCGCTGACTCTCTTATAGAAGCTGTAAGAATAATTGATAAAATAGGTATGAATGAAAGCCAGCCATTAGTAGCTTCTATAATAAAAAAGATTATATTTATTAAAAACGAGCTGTCAATTTCCTTAGATGAAGACAAAGTTCACGACCAGATAGAAGGAATAAAACAATTTTCAAAACAGATAAAGAAGAACTTAAAACTGCTGAATATATCCAAACAGACGAAACCGTTTGTAGATGAGATTGCCAATTTAAACACCGGAGTGAAAGACAGAATTGAAGCCGGCGAGCTGCTTACCGGATTAAACAAAAATAATTTAGGCCCAAAAGAAAAGGTGTCTATATCTAAAAGTATCCTCCAAAGAGAAAAAGAATCTTCCGAATATAGACAATTAGTAAAAGATATATTATCCAAGAAAGGTTTTTCGGAAGAAGAAATACTAAACATCATTAAAGAAGGGACAGCGGCTTTAGAAACAAAGAAGAAGGAGAAAAAGAAAAAGTCAGCGAAAGGGCTACTGGCTCAGAACCAAGAATTGGAGCAGGACATTAAAAGCCTCACAGGCATAGTCAGCGATTTAGGATACGGATTAGCAATATTAGAAAAAGGTAGAATAATAAAATACCTGAATAAGAAAGCGGAAAACATACCCTCTTTGACAGAAGGAAAAGAACTGCCTTCTAACGTTATAGCCGGTTTAAAAAACCGGCCGGAAACGAATCCGGATAACAACACTGATGTCCCGCAAGAAGCAGAAATCATGCCATTAATCCATAAAGTATATAAAGACAGTCAGGGCAATATAGAAGCGATACTCTTTAAAGAAGAGCAGAAAACAAATTAACACATTGCTAAACTGCTAAATTGCTAAGGGCATAATGCGTATTGCGTATAGCGTATAGCGCAATACGAAGAAGTAATAGGTAAGATTGATCTACGGTTAGATAGTTATGGACATTGCCCCATAAGGACAGGCCTTAATACATATACCGCAGGCTATACATTTTTCTTTTATAAAGTTCACTTCTTTTGTTTTCTCATCAATTTCCAATGCCGAAGTAGGACATAAAGGGATACATATAGTACAGTCAACACATTTATCTTTATTCATAACAATATCCTCGCTAAGAGGCTGAATTTTCACCCCCGCGGATTTGAGATAGTTAATTCCTTCCTGAAAATCCTGATCTGTCCCGGTTATCTCTAAAACTAAAACTCCTTCTTCCCTGGGGTTAACTTCCGCTTTCAGGATGTTGAATCCTAAGTTGAAATCTTTAACCAGCCGGTAAACAATAGGTTTATCAACTAACTCCCTGGGGAAATGCAGGACTATTCTTTTTCTCATAGCTAAATACCTCTTTCTTTAAGATGTTTAAATTTGTACCCTGATTTGCTGCCAGGAAAACTTGCCACTTTTTCTGTCAAAAAAAACTTGCCTTCCTGGATCCATCCTTTAAGGGTCTTAGCAATGATTAAAGCTTTCCTTAAGCTTGACAAAGAACCTGTTGGTATAACTTTTCCTTTCAACTCGATTTTACCTGAACGCAGCTGTTTATAATTTACTTCCCCTAAAGATCTACCTATACCAAGGGGATAATCGTGTGAATAATCCACTACCTGAGCAAAGATATCCTCATCCTTGACGCTTACTTGCTCAAAAATTCCTTCATTTAACAAAGGAAGGGGAACACCAATACCTACACTTAAACTCACACCGTATCCTGTCATAGAAGTTCCAATTAAAAATTCCGGCGCCATCTGTTTTAAGTCGCCAATAACAGCCATCGTTCCGGAAGCAGATTTGGGAATGCCCTTTTCTGTCCTAAAAACTCCGGGATTATGCTGAGTCCCCCACCAGGAAACAAACCCTTCCCCTCCCCCTAAGAATATCTTAGTACCTATGCCTATTACCCTATAATTAGGGTCGCATAATAAAGGACTCAAACTCCCCGCTGATGAAAAACTGGCATTACCCAACCTTGGTTTTAGAATCCCCATATAGGTATAAATCGGCTTATCAGAAAGATTAACCGCCACATTGTAGTTTTGGTAAGCGTTTCTGATATTGAACAGATTAACTTCATTAAGGCCTTTAATATTTATATAAGTTTTTAACTCCTTACGGGGATAACAATCCGTTCCGTAAGTAGAAACCTCAAGAAGAAGGTCTTCTCCCCTGACTAATTTTTCTATGATATGGCCTCCGCCGTAACTAAAACTCCCCGGATAAACGCTGTTGCGCGGACCGTTATCAGGCAGTCCGGACGCGCCCAAAAACAAATCCACTGCCGCGAATCCGGCATAACAAGGCACTCCCCCTAAACAAACCTTTCCCCCTCCAAACTTAATCTTCGGAGATGTATGGCCGGTATTAAAATAAATACCCGAAGAACACATAGGCCCGAAAGTAGCGGTAGTAACAACATCAACAGATTTATATGCCTCTTCATACCCTTTATCTTCTATCAAAGAAAGCAATTCTTCTTTAGTAACTACTGCGACTTTCCCCTCTTTGATTTTGCCGTTAATTTCCTCAATAGTCCTGGATTTCATTAATTATTCAGCCTTTCTTCTAAAGATTTGATTCTCTTTTCCAGCCGGTGGAGGACTTCAATAACAGGGTCAGGAAGCTTATTGTGGTCCAAATCCACACCGCTTACATTTTTCTTCTGTTTAGAAACGACAACTCTTCCCGGAACTCCTACAACAGTAGAATTGGCAGGAACATCCTGGATAACGACCGAACCTGCCCCCACTCTGGCATTATTACCTATCTTAATCGGGCCCAGTAAGATAGCTCCGGCCCCAATAACAACCCTATTACCTATCGTTGGATGCCGCTTAGTTTTATCATGAGAAGTCCCGCCCAAAACCACACCCTGATAAATTAAGACATCGTTACCTATCTCGGTAGTTTCACCAATAACAATACCTAACCCGTGATCTATGAAAAACCTTCTGCCGATACCCGCTCCGGGATGAATTTCTATAGCAGTCAGAAAACGGGAAATATGCGACAAAAACCTGGCCAAAGTTTTTAGATTCTTCCTCCACAGCCAATGGGATACCCTATGCGCCCAAATAGCATGAAGCCCGGGATAACAAAACAAAACTTCTAAAACGGTCCTGGCGGCAGGGTCTTCTCTAAACGCCGTCCGTATATCTTCTTTTATACGCGATAAAACAACCATAATCTTCCTATTTCAGGCGTTAGTATTATACACATCGACACCACTAAGTTATTTTCTTATTTTCTGATGATTTGTAAAGGAAAAATTTGAAGATAAACAGGGTTAGGAAACAACAACAAAAAGACAGCGGTTAATTAATCCCCCCATCTTTTATAAGGCAGCAAAGCAAAAATCAATTACCCCACAGCAAGCTACGGAGGATTAAACCATAGATCCTTCGACTCCCTTCGGTCGCTCAGGATCAATACTTCGGCTTCGCTCAGCACAAGTTTCGACTATAGACTTCTTCTTCAAAGAAGTCTAAGTCTCATTGAATTAAATAGATGCTTCTTCTTCAGTGAACAGGTTAATCAACTCTTGAGGAGTTTTTACATCAAACAAAGGGCTTCTAAACGACTCTTTCTTCAGTAAACGAGTCAGGTGAGCAAGAATTTTCAAATAACCCTGAACCTCTTCTTTAGGCGTGCCCATTAAAAAAATAAGCTTAACCGGCTCTCCGTCTAAAGACTTGAAGTCTATTCCCTCATCCATCCTTCCTATTGCAATCACAAAAGACTGAACAGCTTTGCTCCGGGCATGAGGTAAAGCTAAACTAAAACCTATTCCGGTAGTCCCCAATCCTTCCCTCTCAAACACATCACTGATAAACTGGTCAAAATCTGTAATACTACTATCCCCGCGCAAAAGTTCACCCAAATTTCTGATTGCTTCCTCTTTGGTTGAAGCCTTCAGATCCAAGTCTATTAATTCTGATTTTAAGTACTGTGATATATTGACCATGAAATCCTCCTTTATCCAAGCGAGTTAATATCTTGCCTCTATTTTAAAGACAAAAGTATGGCATAAAAAACAAGAATTGTCAAGGTCAACCTGCTATTGTGTCAGAATAAGAAGACTCCCCTACGCTTAAAGCTTCGGAGGGCAGGCATGGCTCATAGCTCGTAGCTCTTGGCTCATATGTTATACAAAAAAATTTAATAAGAAATTAAAAAAATAAACAAAACATGTAGGGACAGGTCGTGACCTCTCCGATACAAAAGATGAAATGACAAAAATATTAGCCCGAAAATCACGGAATCGTTTAAAAGAAAACGATTATTCAAACAATGGTTGGTATTTCGTAATAATTTGTTTATATAATAGGTCAAATATATTTGGTGAACCCCGTTAGAGAACTTCATTCTCTAACGATCCGCGGCGACGGTGGCTTTCTCTAACGGGGTGAATATAAAAATATTGTAGAGGCGGGCATTGAAACAGTGTCAAATGTGGAGACCTGACCCCGTTAACGGTAATTTTGCTGCAACTGCGAAATTTGTTCAGGGGTAAACTCACCATCTTTTACAATATGGGCGGTAATAAAAATAATCAAATCAATTTTTTGTATATCATGGGTTTTTCTCCGAAAAAGCAGGCCCAATAAAGGGATATCGCCTAAAATAGGAGTTTTATAGACTCCTTCGCTCTTTACGTCTTTTAACAGGCCTCCGATAACAATTGTTTCTCCGTCTTTCATCACAACCTGAGTTTGAGTCTCTCTTACATCAATGATAGGATAACTATTTTCAATAGGATCTTGTCCAGTAATAGTAGACGTGGCGGTCACACTGCTGGAAGAAGATGTGACTGAAGGATAAATCGTGAGATTGATAGAATCATTACTGCAGACCTGGGGAACAACGTTTAATTCTATCCCTAAGTTCTGGTAATAATCCAATTCCTGATTTATCCCTGTAGCATCCTGGCTGGACTGCATGCTGGACTTGATAATCGGCCGCCTTTCTCCCACCATAATATAGGCTTCTTGTCCGTCTAAAGTAAGTATCCGCGGAGAAGAGAGAGTATTAGTATGGACATCTTCTTCCAAGGCATGGAGTAAAATCTGAAACTGGGTTCCGGTAAGCTTTTCATAGAGAAGAGATAAACCCGAATTGAAAGGCCAAACTCCGCTCAACCCTGCTGCTTTTGCCCCGAATATCGAAGGCTTATTCTGCGAAGTGGTCCCTAAAATGCCAAATTTGTTATTTGTCCCTGTCTTATACCCCATTGTCCCTGCCCCGACAGTATTTCCTGTCCCCCAGTCAACGCCCAAATCTTTTAAAGTATCCTCGTTAACTTCCATAAGCCTGGCCTCAATAAGCACCTGCTTAGGCCTGACATCAATAGCCTTAATCGCCGCTAAGACATTCCGGATATTAGATTTCGTATCAGTAATAATCAGAACCTTTGACCTTGTGCGGGCTCCGGACTGGCGTTCAGCTTTAGTAAAATCTCCGCTCATACCTCCCCGCGATTTCCATCCTTTTTGAGGGGCAATTTCTAAAACAGTAATCCTGCCGCGTTCAGTCAGCTGTTTCGCTACAGCTTTCTTGACATCATTGGCATCAAGGTATTGTAAACTATAGGTCGCTATCTCCAAAGGTTCCTGCAGGGCTACTTCCGCTTCTTTCTTCCTCTTCTCGGCGAGGTTTTCTAAAGTAGTCACCATAACGATTTCTTTATTAATCCATTCATACCCGTATCCGTAAGTCTGAGTAATAACATCTAAAGCTGTTTCCCAATCAACATCATTCAGTTTTACACTGACTAAACCGGTCACTTCGGGAGCGGCAACAATATTTACCCCGCTTTTCTCGGCTAAACTTTCCAGGACTACCCTGATATCGGCATCCTTAAAGTTTAAATTAATCTTGCTGTTTTCCGCAAAAATAATTACTGACGAGCTTAAGAAAACAAACAACAGGGATAAAATCCTATTTTTCATTACCGCCTCCCATTTTTATTATTAGCTCTTTCCCTTTCTTTATGAGGACTACTTCTGAAAGCATTATCTCCTTAATTCGGTAAGAACCTATATAGTCTCCAGTTTTGAGCAGAGTATTATTAATAACAGCTAATCGTTTACTTCCGTCATTATCATAGATAATCCCGTTAAGAATTAAATCTTTTTCCTGCCTTACCAACCGTATCTTTATTACTCCCTGAGAATCAATCAACGCTTCAAAAGGATCGCGGCCGGCATCTTCGGGATATATAAACTCCCTTAGAGACGAATCTTTGGCAGAATCCGCTTTCTCTAATGGGGTAAAAGCCCCTCTATCAAAAACCTGCCCTGTTAAAAGTAAGGCAATTATCCCTGATAAAACTAATCTCATTCCTTTATTACTCCGCATACCGTCATACTTATTTGAGTATCGGGGAACTCTCCTCTAACCGATAAATCTTTAACCACCATATAAAAGCTTAAGTTCTCCAAAGCATTAATAAATCTCCCCAATTTATGAAACCCTGAACGGAAATTCAAAGATACCGGAAGATAATAAAACTTTTTTTTACCTTTCCTGTCTGCTTCCTCCATTTTTCCGGGGGTAATGTCCAAAATAGAAATGCTCATAGCTTTGCCGACACGATTTATTTCGGAAATCATCAAAGACGCGTCTTCCCGAGATATAAATTTGGCCTGCGCCTTTTTATTCTTGCGGCCTAAGTCAGCCTTTTCTTTTACAAAAGCATCTTTGTGAAGACTGTCTTTCTCCAGCGCCTGAAGTTCTCTTCGCAGTTTAGTCAAATTCTTTGAAATTCCCCGAATCTTATAAACCTGGAAAGGCATAAACAACAGCAGGTCAAGAATAACAAATATTGAAACTATCCCGGATATTATTATTAACAATCTATTTCTTTTCATTTTTCATTTCTAATTCAAAATACACAACGTTTTTATCTTTAACTTTCTTCATAACCTGGGAACTAATAGCAATTAAGGGAAAGCGTTTAATTATATCTGAGTTCCTTAATCTTTCCGTATACTCTTTTACTGAAAGGGCGGCATCAGTTTCAAAATCGAGGGCTGTTCCTTTTACCAACAGCCTCCCCTGGTTAAAATCCATTTCTTTAAACCAGATATTCGGCAAAAGCTTATCGTATAAAATAAACATGGCTTCTGAAAAAGGGAGATCGGAATAAATCAGCTGATTAAGACTGCTGTACTCAGCTCTCAAGCTGTTAACTTCTTTCTTTAGGGATTCTATTTTACGATAGACAGGTATCTGTTTTTCCCAAAGAGATTGAGCGTTCCTTTCATCAATTGCTTTCTTAGCCATAATTAGGCCGAAAATCAGGTTAAGAAACACCATCGCTATTGCCGCTATAACTATATAAGGAAATAACTCGCCTAAATAAGCCGTAATGTTTATTCTCCGCCTGTAAGTATGCGGCAAAAGATTAATCTCTATCATGATTTACTATAAAGTTATCCATTCCTCAGCAGATTTTTATTCAGAGCAAAGAGCTTAGAGCTACCGCGAAATTCCCTTCTAAGGGATTCAGCTCTTCCTGCACGCCTGAGGCGCAGGAAAAATATTTCAAGATACTAAGCGGAAAAAGTTCTATCCCCAAAGCCTGAGGTAAAACACGCTTTATCCTTTCAGAAGAGATAATGCCCCCGGTAACATATACCTTATCAACTAAGAGATTTTCTTTTGTTTCCAAATAATCCAATGAAATTTTTATCTCCTCAACCAAATCAGACGAAGCATCGGCAAGAAAGCTGTCTTCAAGGCTGTCTTTATTATTTTCTAAATCCTCAAAATTATCGACCTTTTTGCCTAAAATATTAGAAATACGGGTGAAAATATCTTTTGCCCCTCTTTTGAGTTCCCGGGACAAATAAAGGCTGTTTTTGTAAATAATTATCACCATAGAATAAGAAAAACCCATATCCAAAATTGCCACAGGTTTTTCCTGCTGGGGAAAAGATTTCAGAAAAAGATTAGCCAGAGACACCGGCCCCAAAGTAACTTTTGAAGGCATAAGTCCGGCAAACTTAAGCAGCCCCACTTTTTCATCAAGAGAAACTTTCTTCACCACTGCGATAATCAATTTCAGCATCCCCCGGCTGTCATCCTTTCCTAAAACATGATAATCAAAATAGACTTCATCTGAAGAGAAAGGAACATATTTAGGCAGTTCGTAGCCTAAAGACTCCCGGATAAGTTTTTTATCCATAAGAGGGAAATCAACAACCCTGACTAAAGTAGAAGCCCCGTCAAGAGCTACGGTTATATTAGCCAGAGGAAAGTTTTTTTCTTCCCAAATCCGGGACAAATCCAAAGAGAGATTATCCCCTGTTTTCTTATAGGCAAAATCAGTAATAAGATAGGAATCTTTCTGTTTAGAAGCGGATACAATCTTCAATGAGGAAGAACCCCAGTCAATTACAACCTTGCGGCTCCCCAATTTCGGCAGGTCAAATTTGAATGGCAGATTAAATTTATGTCCTATATCCATTAGGAACAATTATGGCAGATACAGAGAAAAAAGTCAATCGTTTTGGACAATTTATTTTGGCAGGAATTAATTCAACTCACTCTGCTTCGCCCCAAACGCGCCATTAGCGGTACGGCCGCTTAGGTTGCATTTGGATTTAAGGCACCCGCTCTCTTTTTTAGATATATCAGGGCTATATAAATATTGCCTGATAGATTGGCAAACAGCCAGGCATACGCTATGCCTATTACTCCCAATTTAGGCATAAACAAAAAGGCAAAGATAATTATACTTAGAAGTATAAAGGTTGATATCTTCCCCACCTTTACTGTTTCTTTATGAATATTCAAGACGGTAATATAAATCTGGTTGATGATGAAAAAGAATATCGAAGAAAATAGGATTTTTAAGACACCTGTCGAATACAAGGAGAAGTCTTTTTTAAAGATTGAAAGGATATAACTGCCCCAAAAGAAAAAGAGCAAAAATCCAATCAGCCCTAATCCGAACGAAAAAGGCAAAGCTTTCTTAAGAAGGCCTCGGACATTTTCTCCATAAGAAGCTTTCATTAAGAATATACTGTTAACAGAAAGAATAAAACTACAATAGGCAGAGAACATCATCCATGGTATGTAAAACAACCCTGCTTCTCTTTTTGAATATAGGAATAATATTACAATCGGAGCAATCATTCCCACAAGACTGAAAGAAACCGCATTCAAAAAGTTAACAAGAGAAAAAGGCAGATATTTCCTCAAGACTGAGAAATCCGGTCTAAATTCAATTTTAAAAGAAGGCTTTTTTTGAATAAATAAAATAAATGAAACGACAATAGCAAATATTGCCGCTAAACAATTTGAAGAAAATATCCCGAACCCGCCTAAGAAAGCAAAAAAGAAAAGAATACCTACCCTTAAAAAATTCTGGATAACACCCTTGATTAAAACTAATCCGGTTGAATTTAAAGCAATATAGACCCCGTCTAACATTCCGGAAATCTGTATAAATACAACGAAGGAAAGAAAAACGAAGACAAATGGATAGTTCTTAAAAATATGCTGTTGGACAGGAAGAAACCTCACACCTAAGATAAATACAATCCCGAATAACATTAGTAAAGATAATGAGAAGGCAAAAAGCGTTCCCACTATCTTTGCCCTATCTTCACCTTTAGGCAGGAAACGCACAATTGTTGAACCAAAACCCAAAGAAGAAATAAAAACAAATAAAGAAGAAGCAGAAATTAATGCTGAACCTACTCCGATAGATTCAACCGAATAGAGTTTTGCCGCTATCCACCAAAAAACAACTCCAGATATAGCAAAAAGTATTTTAGATAAAATTAAATGGAAAGAATAAAGGGCAAAAAAAGAACCATGATTATCTTTAAACATCATGCTAAAATATAGCTTTTCAGAATTTATAGCTGTCTATAAAACTTTTTTGTTATTCATTTAACCACACTCATCACACAAAATACAAAACATAGCATTTCTTGCTTTACCTGCAGTAATGAAGACAATCTTTCAACCACTACTAAACATGTGACAGAAATACTTCTGCCGGCGCTATATGCCCATCAAGAAACAAATCATTATCGTAAAGGTTTTCCAATACAACATGCTTGGTATCTATAACAATATTTTTATATATGTGATTATAAGCCTTCCGTATAATCATATTGAAAGCCGGGGCTATCGGAGCTTTTTGATTTTCTAATACAAAATTATCTATTTTATATCCTGAATCCAACAATGTTTTAATTAACTCTTTCAAACGAGGCCTCCCTAATATTTTAGGATGTAATTCTACGAAAAGCCGAGGTTTATACATCTTCAGAGTATTTACCGCTCCTTTAATAACAAAGTATTCATAACCTTCAATATCCATTTTTATCCATGTAGGGAAAAGATTGTCAGAACGCTCCATGAAATAATCTAAAGAAAACAAATGAACTAATTCTTTAGATATAATGTTTTTATCTGAATGTAAACCGTTATAAAAAGAAGCTAAATTCTTTTTGGATGGGACATATAACATTCTTTCATCATTTTTATCTCCTAACCCAAGATTAAACAATTCAACATTTGTTAGGTTATTCAATTCTACATTTTTCCTTAGTAGCTTAAAACTTTTAGAATAGGGTTCAAAAGAAACCACTTTACTGACTTTCTTAGCAACAATCACTGTATAATACCCAAAATTAGCACCTATGTCATAAAAAATATCCCTCTCATCTATCTGAGATAATAACCACTTAACAGACGTTTCTTCTCTTATCCCACATAAAAACAAATCCAAAGAAATTCCTGTATCATATTTATTTAACATAACTACGGATCCTTCAAACAATCCCGTACACATTGCTCTGTTTTTTAATATCCCCCTTAAAAATAACACCCACAACCCCCTATAAGCATTCAAGAAACATTCTAAAAACATTATAGTACTTCTCAGAAG
>Ga0164318_10005532_pt1 | contig 12211 bp, 11 predicted proteins | sample GuaBasSedimGuay9_FD_113734 | JGI IMG/M metagenome (GOLD analysis project Ga0164318, IMG submission 113734) | Subseafloor sediment microbial communities from Guaymas Basin, Gulf of California, Mexico - Guay9, Core 4571-4, 0-3 cm | ecosystem: Environmental > Aquatic > Marine > Hydrothermal vents... | reverse complement strand
TAGAAGAATTAAGAAAACTTGCGAAAGAAGAAAACTGTAGTTTTATACGAATAAGTCCAATATGGGAAAGAAGCAAAGAAAACATCAAAATTTTTAAGGATTTGGAATTTAGACAGGCGCCAATTCATATGCATCCAGAGATAACATGGGAGTTGAATATTACACCATCAGAAGAAGAAGTTTTAATGAATATGCGCAAAACAACCCGTTATTTAATCAGACAAGGAGTAAAAAATAAGGATATTAAAATAGTCCAAAGCCGAAAGACAGAAGATATTAAAAGATTTAATGAATTATACCAACAGACAGCTTATCGTCATCATTTTACTCCCTTTTCTTTAAGATATTTACAAAACGAGTTTTTGGCTTTTAATCCAGATAATCAGATTTCAATTTTTTTAGGCAGGTACAAGGGAGAAATAATTTCTTCAGCAATGATTATTTTTTGGCAGGGCACAGCTTTTTATCATCAGGGTGCTTCCTCACATAAATATCCAAAGGTGCCTGTTTCTTATCTTTTGCAGTGGGAAGCGATTAAAGAAGCAAAGAAAAGGAATTGTAAAATTTACAACTTTTGGGGGATTGCTCCAATAACAATTGAAAATTGTAAATTGAAAATTGAAAATTTAAAGGGGCATCCCTGGTATGGATTAACTCTTTTTAAGATGGGCTTTGGCGGTTATAAAAAGGAATATGTAAAAACACAAGATTTTGTTATTTCCAAAAGATACTGGCTGAATTATATAGTAGAAAAGATAAGAAAATATAAAAGAGGTTTATAAAAAATTCGCCATACTTGGCGAATTATTTCGCTTTTAAATCAAAAAAGAGATAAAGCGGAACAAGTACAGGCCATGCTATGATAATGGCGTCTGCCATTATCCTAGCAAGACACTTGCTTTCTGCGCTATTAGTGTCTATAGTAAAAATTACCAGAAAGGATAACAGAAGGCCTATCAATAAATAGATAGCAATTACGTCCATTTTACTATCCCCCATATTGTTAATTTGCTAATTGCAGTTTACATTATTTATGCGAAAAAGTCAATGGAGAAAGTGGAGAAGGCCATACAGGGTCAAGAGAAGGGTCCCGCTTTTTAAAAATTTGTTTTTCTGGCGGATTGTTCTAACTTTATTGTTTATAGTTGGATTTTTCTATTTGATTTGCTTTTTTCCTGTTTTTCAGATTAAAAAAGTCATTGTTACTGGCGAAAAAAAGGTTTTAGCACAAGATATTAAAAAGACAGTAAAAAAAGAGATTGAGAAAAACATATTATTTTTTTCAACCAAGAGTATTTTCCTGACCAGGCCGGATAAAATACGAGAGGTAATTTTAAACAATTTTCCTCAAATAGAAGATGTTGAAGTACATAGAGGATTTCCTGATGGTTTAGATATTGTGGTTATAGAAAGAATTGGCAAAGCATTTTGGTGTCAAGAAAAACAGTGTTTTTTAGTAGATGACCAAGGAATAATATTTGAAAAGGTAGAGGCCGGGTCTTTGCCATTTTTGAAAATTGTGAGCTTGAAGAAGGTCAAGGATATCAAATTAGGACAACAAGTAATTGAGAAAAATTTGCTTTCTCAGATTTTAGAAATAGAATCAAAAATAAAAAAGGACTCAAAAATTGACTTAGATGAAATGTTAATAGCATCAAATATCCGGTTGATTGCTAAAACATCTGAAGGTTGGCAGATATATTTCAATTTAGAAAAAGATATTGATTGGCAGATTACAGAATTAAATTTGGTCCTACAGCAGGAAATTCCAGAAAATAAGAGGAGGAATTTAGAATATATTGATTTACGATTCAGCAAGGTTTATTACAAATACAAAGATTAAATTGCAATACTAGTAGTAGATGAAGTATTTGAAGAAGTGCAAAACAAAAAACGCCCGAAAGGCGCTATTTACTATTTAAGGAAGTTTTTTATTGATTTCTTTTAATTCCTCTACAATTTCTTCTATTAGTCCAATCATAGTAAATCCAATTACGGCGAATAAAATATAATAGTAACTATCTCGCATAGATATTTTGTCCGCATCAATAATATTAATAATAACAATTACTATTACAACTATCTCTCCTATCGTCGGCCAAAAATATTTCATTTCATTTCACCCCCCTGTATTTTAAATTAGTAATATACCATATTTAATCTAATATAGTCATCTGAAGAAGTCAATAGCAGAAGTTGTTTACTGGATTTTATACTGGGTTATGATAATCCATCCTTGATAGGCACGTGCTTCTTGGAACTTCTTTTCCTTCTGTTTGATCCAATTATTAGGTACTGTTGGCTGATAATTACCAAAGCCAGTAGTATTAATCATCCATACAATATCGTTTTTCTTGGCTTGATTAAAATTATTAATTATGTCTTCTGGAGAAAGCAAGGCAGTACCTGAAAAATGTAACAACTCCCCAGGTACAAACAAGAGTGGTCGGGCAGGGGTTTTGTTGTAATACTTAAAGGTAAAATACACAAATGAAGACCCGACATAGATTTTATCGCCTGGTTTTACCTCCTGGTTTAAATAAGAAGCTGCTCCAGCCATTCCAGGTTTTTCTTTGATATTAAGGTCGTTCCAATAATGAATAAAGCAAATCACACTTCCTAAAATAGTAATTATAATTAAACATTGCCTGATAAATTTGTTTTTAACTTTTAAAATAGCCGAACAAATCAGAATTATATAAAAAACAGATACGAAGATAAAATAGCGGTCAAGATAAATAGAGGTCCTCAAAGACATAGCGGTTGAAGCCAAAAAGGGAACAACAACCAGGGCAAGAACCAGCCACTTGGCTGGTGTTTTATTTTTTTTCAAGGCATAAATAATTGCCGTGATAATAACAATCATCATTCCAATTAAAAGAAGGCCAGATTTAGAGGCATCAATTCCAACTCCAGTGTTTAGCTTGTAAAAGGTGCAGGGAACAGACCAGATATTCATAGCAGGAATCCAATAGCTTTCTTGAACCTGGTTCAATTGCCTGAGAAATATCTTTAGCCAAGGCAAAAAGGAGATAGCAGCTGTTAGATATGCAATAGCGCCGAGTTGAAAATTTTGGTTTTTCAGCCATAAAGAGATATTAAATCTTGATTTTTTAAAAATATAATAAAGCAAGAATATTCCCTGGGCTAAGATTGAGAAAAAGATATAATAATGGGTATAAATGCCAGCAATTATGCTTATTGTATATAATGTCCACCAAAGCAGTGGAGATTTTTTTCTCTCCAGCGCCTTTAAAAGAAAATAACTGGAAATAATTATTAAAAAAGCGCCTAAGCTATACATTCTGGCTTCCTGGGCGTATTGGATTTGGAAACAATTGAGTGCTGTAACAGCCGAAGAAAAAAGGGCAAGTTTTTTATTTTTAAAGGCCTGTATAACAAAAAGATATACAGATAAAATAATCAAAATACTAAAAAAGACACTGAACATACGTAGAGAAAACAAGGATCCGCCAAAAACAAAACTCCATATTCTTAATATAAGATAATAAAATGGCGGATGGACATCTAATCCAATGCGGTAAAGCATTTCTCTAAGGTCATATCTTATTAGAAGCGCTGAGAATGCCTCGTCATGCCACAAAGATATTGCAGTAAGATTATAAATCCGGACAACTGCAGATACAAGCAAGATAAAAAGTAATGATTTTTTTATATTTATTTGCTTAAACACTGATGCTGTTTTAGCTTTTAATTTTAATTTTTATTATTTATTAATTTTTAATTTATGCCAGATGGTTGCGATTATAGAACTGGTTTTATGGCAAGCTGTAAACGCGCATTATTTCCTGTCCAAATTGATTAAAACTTTGTTTGATAACTATAGCTTCAGGATGTTCCTGTTTGAATCTTCTAGCATCAAACATTGTTGATTGGGTAAAAATAATCTGGTCTCCTAGGGACAGTTTAGTTTGATAGCTTGTGGCTGGGTCAACTAAAATATAGGGCTGATGATTTTTAGCGGTAAGAAATTCAGGTGTTTGTACTGAGTATTCATCTAATACCAAATAGGTTTTTTCTTTGAGGTTGCGTTGGTTAATATAGTCACTGACAGTTGTTAGGTCAGAACGGTAAGCATAATAAAAACCAGGAGAGCTAGCACTTATACCAAAATATAAAGTATAGTTATAAAGCAAACTTGCTGTAAGTAGTATGGCAAAGCATACTGCTAAAAAGATTTTATTATTTTTGGATTTTATTAAAGAGTTTATTTTCTCCCAGCAGAGATTTAGAGCAATGGCAGGGAAGAAAAATACTGCTGGGATTGCTCCAATTGCCCTTAAGCCGTGAGGGATTGCCTGGGCGCTTAAAATCTCAGGCCCTAACATACCGCCAAACCAGATAATTAAAAATATATATTTAAAATGTCTCCAGAGGTTATCTTGGATATTTTCTTTTTTCCAGTTTTCTTTTAAAAGAGTTATAAGAAAAACAAGGAAGAAGCTAGCGAAAAGTAAACTAACTAAAGGATTTAGCATAGGAAATCCAGAAACATTGTGTCGCCAATTCAGGTCTCCATTTGTGAAAAACATCCAAAAGGTTTTTTTGCATACTTCTAAAAAGGTTCCCAAGATATCACCTTTATTTAGGTCTGGATTAAAAATAGAAACACACCCGGCTCTGCCGGTAAAAGAGCCGGGGTGGTTAATAAAATAAATAACTAAAGGAGCTGAAACTAAAAACATTACTGTAAAACCAATAATTATCTCCTGCCAGAATTTTTTAAAAACCTCCTTTTTTATTAAAAGTAGGATTACTGCCAATACTATAATGATTGCAATCATTGCCCGAAAGGCAATATAGGTGTAAAAGCCCAATCCAAGAGAAAATCCAGCCAAAATAGCCCAGAGAGTGCGCTTATTCTTGACAGGTTCTTTATAGGTCAAAAAAACAAAATAAAAGAAGATAGTGGAAAGCAAAGGTATTAAAATAGCTCTGAAGCCGGTTCGAGAAAGAGTAATATGCCAGGTGGAACTAGCTAAGAAAAAACTTGCCAAAAAGGCAATTCTGTTATTAAACAATTTTTTAGCTAAAAGCCAGGTTGCTAGTACAGTTAATATTCCTATTACAGCAGAGACAAGATGGATTTGCCAAACCCCGATTCCTAATAAGCTGATACTTATTGCAAGTAGATAAAAATATAATGCTTCTCTACCCAAACCTCGTTCAAAAAAAGGAGCGTGCTTACCTTGCAAAATTAAAAGGGCGTCTTGGCCATTTGCTGCTTCATCAGGGAAAAGTCCTTTAGGCAGGGTTTCTAATTGCCATAGCCGAAAAAAACCCGCTAGTGCGAGAATTATCAATAAACTGAATACAAATAACTTTTGATTTTTGGCTTTTGACTTTTGACTTTCTCTTATAGCCACTTTTTTTTCTTAAAAATTCCTAGCATAAATAGAACCCCGGCGAACATAATTCCTAAAACTATCCAGAAGTCGTATTTGTAACCAACAAAGGGAAGGTATGTGGTGTTCATTCCGAAAATTGCGGCAAGTAATGTTAAAGGAAAAACAATAACTGAAAAAATAGTTAAAACCTTAATAATTTCATTTATTTTATTAGTAAGCAGGGAATTGTTCGTTTCTTCTAATACCTTTATGGTATCCTGAAAATTTCTTATTCTATTCCAACAAACTCCAAAATAACTTGCTAGATTAGAAAAATAGGGTGTGAGCCTCTTTCCCCAGAATTTTTCTCCTTCTATGACCAAGGAATCTATTACAGGCCTTTGGGGCTCTATTATCCTGTAAAAGTCAACAATTTCTCTTTTGATAATTGAGATTTCTTTTACCATTTCTTTTTCTTTTCCAGCAAAAATTTCATTTTCAACAAAAGCAATCCTTTTTTCAATGCGGTTGAGTTTCAATAGGCACTCGCTAAAGCTTTTGTCTAAAATAGAATAAAGAAGAAAGCCTGTGCCTTGACCTAGGTATTTTTTTCTTTCCTGTTTGTACAAATTACAGGCATCCCAAACAGCTTTTAAAGGTGCAATGGGTTGATAATGACTGGTAATCAAAACATTTTTGGTGATTAAAACATCAAGTTCTCTGGCGCGGATTTGTCTTTTTATATAATGGTGGAAGGGATAATAGAAGATAAAGTAGATATAATTATCATATTTTTTAACCTTACTGAAATAAGAAGGAGGGATTAACTCAGACAGGATAACAGGATGAAAGTTAAAATTAGTTTGCAGATATTCAATGTCCTTTTCTTCAGGCCTTTGAATGTCAATCCAGGTTATTTTTTTGTATTTAATGGTTTTAATCATATTAGGTTATTTTATTTTAGCATATTCTTTTTTAAAAAAACTGTGGAAAAACGCATAAGATCAAAAACATTTTGGAAAACTCCAAGGTTTAAACCCCCACCTTAAACCTCCCCCTTCCCTGTGTGGAGGGGGAGGATACAGGAGGGGGAGGTTTTTCCCTAACCTTGGATTTTCCAAAATGTTAGTATCCTATGCAATGGATTGACTTTTGAGGATTTGTTTTCTATAATGGAGTATATCTTGGGTTATAAGCTACAGGTTATGAAAGAGAAAAAAAAGGAAGAAAAGTCCTCAAAACAGGAGAGTTTGAGACAGAAGCTCCAAGAGTGTGAAAAAACAAGAGATGAATATTTGGCTGGCTGGCAAAGAGCACGGGCTGATTTTTTGAATTATAAAAAAGAGGAAGCAGAAAGAATTAAGCAATCCTTAGAGTATGCCCGGAAAGAGTTTATTTTAAGAATCTTACCTGTTTTAGATAGTTTTGATTTAGCTGAGAAAGAAATACCAAAGGATTTAAGAAACAACGCTGTAGAAGGGTTGTTAAAAATTAAAAAACAATTTCAGGAGTTTTTAAAAAGTCAAGGCGTAGAGGAGATTAAAACCAAGGGTAGAAGGTTTGATCCCCATTTTCATGAAGCAGTTGAACAAGTTGAGGCAAAAGGAGAGGAATCTGGCTTAATAATAGAAGAGGTCAAGAAAGGATATATCTTGAAAGGCGAGGTTATTAGACCAGCCAAAGTAAAGGTTTCAAAGTAAAGTCGTTCCGGACCTAACAAAGCCAGAGTTAAGGATTTCGTGGTATTACGGAATCCTTTGGTCGTTTTACTCTCTTAGGATAACAATCTTTACTTGTCAATTATGGAACAGCAAAAAAGAGAAATCAAAATTAAAGTCAGAGATGAAGATTTAAGAGGGGTTTATTCAAATTTAATGCAGGTTTTACATACCAAAGATGAGTTTATCTTGGATTTTTTCTTGGTATCGCCGCCGAATGGAGTGTTGAATTCCAGAGTTATTACAAGTCCTGCTCATTTGAAAAGGATGCTTAAGGCGCTTCAAGAAAACCTAGAGAAATATGAAAACAAGTTTGGTAAAATAAAGGAGGTAGAAGAGACAGAAGAGAAGATTGGCTTTGTAGCACAAGAAAAATAACAATTTCATTTGTAAGAAACCCGCGCGTTGTTTACACTTTTTTTCTTGCCAAAATCTTTTGATCTCAGCCCCCCACCACTTTTCGCAGAAAAGTGGTGGGGGGCTGAGCAAGTGAGTACTATAAACAACGCGTTTAATTCCTACATTTCATTTTACCATTTAAGCATTTAAACATTTAGGCATTTTGAATTCAGTTTGCCTTAATGTTTATATGTTTAAATGGGTATGAACCTATGTCAAAAATTTTAGGTATTGATTTAGGTACAACCTTTTCAGCTATGGCTGTGGTTGAGGCCGGAGAGCCAAAGATAATTGAGAATAAAGAAGGAGCAAGAACAACTCCTTCTGTTGTGGCATTGACAAAAAACAACGAGCGATTGGTTGGTATCTTAGCCAGGAGGCAGCAGATCACAAACCCTGAGAATACTATTTTTTCTATAAAGCGATTAATAGGTCATCGTTTTTCTGATCCCGAGGTTCAGAAAGATAAAAAGCTTTTACCATATAAAATTAGAGAAGCAGCTGATGGCGGGGTTGAGGTTAAAATGGGAGATAAATGGTATAAGCCGGTGGAAATCTCAGCAATGATTTTGCAAAAGATGAAAAGAGATGCTGAAGAGAAGTTAGGAGAAAAGATTGAAGAAGCCATTATTACCTGTCCAGCTTATTTTGATGATAGTCAACGGAAAGCAACAAAAGTGGCTGGCGAGATTGCAGGGTTTAAGGTCAGAAGGGTAATAAATGAACCTACAGCTGCTGCTTTGGCCTATGGCTTGACAAAAAAAGGTGATAAGAAAATTGTGGTCTATGATTTTGGCGGAGGCACCTTTGATATTTCAATTTTAGAGGTAAGTGAAGATACGGTAGAGGTAAAAGCCACAGGCGGAGATACTCATTTAGGTGGTGATGATTTTGATCAAAAGATAATTGATTGGTTGGTGGATAAATTTAAACAAGACCAAGGGATTGATTTGTCTAAGGACAACCTAGCACTACAGCGTTTAAAAGAAGCAGCAGAAAAGGCAAAAATTGAGTTATCTACTACCTTAGAAAGCGAGATTAATATCCCCTTTATTACTTCAGACAGTAGCGGGCCAAAACACCTTCTTTATAAGCTAACCAGAGCAGAATTTGAGAATTTGGTTAAAGATTATATTGATAAATCCATTGAATTAACTAAGCAGGTTTTAAAACAAGCAGGCCTGGAGCCAAAAGATATTGATGAAGTAGTGCTGGTAGGAGGTCAGACAAGGATGCCTAAAATTCAGCAAGAGATTGAAAAGCTTTTTGGCAAACCGGCCAATAAAGAGATTAATCCTGATGAGGTAGTTGCTATTGGTGCTGCGGTGCAGGCCGGGATTTTGCAAGGAGAGGTTAAGGATGTTCTGCTTTTGGATGTTACCCCTCTTTCATTGGGAATTGAAACATTAGGTGGCGTGAATACAATTTTGATTCCTAAAAATACCACTATTCCTACCAGTAAAACCCAGATTTTCTCTACTGCTGCGGACAATCAGCCCTCAGTAGAAATTCATGTTCTCCAGGGCGAGAGGCCGATGGCAAAGGATAATAAAACCCTGGGAAGGTTTATCTTAGACGGCATCCCACCAGCTCCACGGGGAGTTCCCCAGATTGAGGTTACCTTTGATATTGATGCCAATGGTATTTTAAATGTTTCAGCAAAGGATAAAGCCACTGGAAAATCACAGTCAATCAGAATTGAGGGTTCTTGCGGTGTATCCAAGGAGGAAGTGGAAAGAATGAAAAAAGAGGCAGAGCTGTATGCTGAAGAAGACAGAAAAAAACAGGAGTTGATTGAGGCAAAGAATATTGCTGATAATTTGATTTATACTACTGAAAAGACCCTTAAAGAAGTGGGAGATAAAATTTCCGTTGAGTCCAAAAAAGAAATTGAGGAGAAACTCCAGGCGTTGAAAAATGCCAAAGAAGGTGATAATATAGAAGATATAAAGAGCAAAACATCAGAACTATCTCAGGCAATTCAGAAAATCGGAGCGCAGATGTACAAACAGACAGAAGGAAAAGGGCCAGAGGTCAAAAGAGAGGAGGATAAAGAGGAAAAGAAAGATATAGAAGAAGGAGAATATAAGGAGAAATAAAATCGTATTTAGTATCTTTAGAAAGTGAAAAAATATGAAAGATTATTATCAAATTTTAGGTGTTTCTCGCGACGCCTCAGAAGAAGAGATAAAAAAGGCATATCGTAAATTGGCTCATAAATATCATCCAGATAAAGGAGGAGATGAAAAGAAATTTAAGGAAATAAATGAGGCCTATCAGGTGCTTTCGGACAAGCAAAAACGGGCACAGTATGACAGATTTGGCAGGGTCTTTGACACAGGAGGAGGCGGTAGCGGGTTTGATCCAGGTACGGCTGGATTTGATTTTGGTTTTACCTGGCCCGGGGATGAACGGGGAGAGGTAGAATTTGATATTGGCGATTTAGGAGAAATTTTTGGAGAGTTCTTTGGTGGATCGCGGGCACGTAGAAGAAATATCAGAAGAGGAAAAGATATTCAGGTGGATATAGAGATTGACCTTAAGGATGTTTTAACAGGCAAGGAAAAGAGAATTTCTTTATATAAGGCAGTTGTTTGTGATAGATGCCAAGGAAGTGGTGCTGAGCCGGGTTCTGCTGTAAAGGAATGTTTTACCTGTCGGGGAACAGGAGAAGTGCAAGAAATTAAAAGAACCTTCTTAGGTTCCTTTAGCAGATATACTATTTGCCCAGAGTGTAAAGGAGAAGGAGTAAAACCAGAAAGGCCTTGCAATGTGTGTAGAGGAGAGGGAAGGATTAAGAAAGAGAAACAAGTTAAAATTTTTATTCCGGCCGGAGTAGATACAGACCAGGTAATTAAAATTCCTGGTGAAGGTGAGGCAGGAAAAAGGGGAGGACCTCCAGGTGATTTATATGTCAGGGTTTTGGTTAAAAAGCATCCCATATTCAAGAGAAAAGGAGATGATATTTATATTAAGGTTCCAATTACCTTTTCTCAGGCCTGTTTAGGTGCTCAGATTGAGATTCCCACCTTGGAGGGCAAGAGAATTGAGTTGAAGATTCCTGCTGGAGTGGAGTCAGGAAAGATTCTGCGGATTTCCAAGAAGGGAATTCCTCATTTTTCCGGATGGGGGAGGGGTAATATGTATGTAGAATTGGTTGTCCAGACACCGAAAAGATTAACCAGAAGACAAAAAGAGCTTTTAGAGAAATTAAGAGAAGAAGGGATATAAGATAAGTATTTTGGGTCCGTAGCTCAACTAGGTAGAGCAGATCCCTTTTAAGGATAAGGTTCCGAGTTCGATTCTCGGCGGACCCACTTTTTTTAAAATCCAGGAAACTGCCCTTGGTTGAGCTGAATAAAAATTATTTATGAGTAAGAATTTGTTTTTTTTATTATCCCTTTGCTTTGGTTTTGTTTTATTTATATTGGCGTTAAGCAAGATTGGCTTAAAGAATATTTTTTCAGCTGTTTCTGTTTTTTCTTTTAGCAAGCTTTTTGTTGTTCTGTTTATTAACTTTTTGATTGTTTTAGTTTCTAGCTGGCGCTGGAAGATTATTATACAAAGTAGATATCCTTTGCCAATTTCTTTTTTTAAGGTATTAAGGGCCAAGATGATTGGATTGACCATTAATTACTTAACCCCTGTTGTTTTTATTGGTGGCGAGCCGGTTAGAGCATATTCCTTAAAACAAGAAGCAAAAGTTCCTTTAGACAAAGGAGCAGCTTCTATTGTTATAGATGGAGCAATTTATTTAAGCGTTGTTTTTTTATTTTTTCTTATTGGTTTAGCTTATCTTTTTAGTTATTTTGTTCCGCCTAAGGGCTTTCTTTTTGTTACTGCTGGAGTTGTGATTTTTAGTATTACTGTTCTTTACATTTTTTACTATAAGACATTTAATGGTGACTCAGAAGAAAAGGGTTTTTTTAATTTTTTTATTAGTATATTGGGATTGAATAAAATAAAAGCGATTAGAAAAATTGAGCAGGGAATAAATAATGTGGAACAAGATATTTCTTATTTTTTCAAAAAACAAAAAATTAAGCTAATAATAGCTTTTTCTTTATCTGCGGCTGAGGTTTTACTTGTTTTATTAACATATTGGTTGGTTATTTATTTTTTAGGATATAACTCAGGTATTAAGCAGATACTTTCAGTCAATGCCTTGATAACTTTAATTTTTCTGGTGCCTATTCCAGCAGCCCTAGGAAGTTTTGAAATAAGCCAGGCATTTGTTTTTCCTTTTTTAGGAATAAGTCCTGCAATAGGTATCAGCTTTAGTTTGATAATAAGAATAATTAATCTGATTATGATTTGCTTTGGGATGCTTGTTTTTACCCATTTCCAGCTTAGTACCTTGATTAAGAAGGCAGAGAGAATAGAGGCAGAAATAGTAAACAGATATAAGAAATTTTTCTACGAGTAGATTTATATCTAGATTTTGATATACTATATTCTTGGGAAAATATGATAAACTTATTTAGAAAAAGATATTTATTTTTAGGAGGTTTTATCCTGGTTGTGGTATTGCTTAGTTTTTGTTTGGGTTTTTATTTAGGCAAGATAGAAGGAGAGAAATTGGTGATTAAAGGGGTGATAAATAGGGACTTAGGTCAGCCAGATGGAGTTGATTTTTCTCTTTTTTGGGACGCGTGGGTAAGAATTCAAGATAAATATGTAGATAAACAAAAGCTGGACTATCAAAAGATGGTTTACGGCGCGATATCTGGAATGGTTAATTCCTTA
>Ga0164318_10005531_pt1 | contig 12211 bp, 7 predicted proteins | sample GuaBasSedimGuay9_FD_113734 | JGI IMG/M metagenome (GOLD analysis project Ga0164318, IMG submission 113734) | Subseafloor sediment microbial communities from Guaymas Basin, Gulf of California, Mexico - Guay9, Core 4571-4, 0-3 cm | ecosystem: Environmental > Aquatic > Marine > Hydrothermal vents >... | reverse complement strand
TTTTTCCCGGTAGGAAATATACTTACCGTCCGGAGAAAATCTAAACGTTGATTGTTTCGGTTTTTGGAAGTAATCTTCCACGGAATAGGTATAGTGACCTGTATCGCAGGCGCTTAATTCCATCAATTCTTCCTGTGAAGAAGGCAGAGTATTTTTTTCAGTTATTGATTTTGTGTCCATTTGTGCAGGGAGAAAGACACATATGGTGAGCATCAATGCCAGAATAAATATTTTTTTCATTTTTTTCTCCTAAAAATAATTAAAAATATGATTATATGATAAAATCTGTTTTCCTGTTCTTAAAAAGGAAAATAGATAATATATTTTTTCGATAAATATAAAATGACTTTTTGTTTCGTACAGATCATTAAAGATTTTCTCCTGTCCCCGATACATTAAAAGTTCTGATTAAATTCGGGATATCATGTGTTTTCGGGATCATCTGATTCATGAGCTTTGATCTCCCTTAGTTCTAGGATCTCTTTGTTCAATTTTCTAATATGAATTCCCCTAAAGATCAGCATGGCGAGAATAAGCAAAAGACCTCCAATAGAGATCAAATAGATCTCAATGGTCACTCCCATGATGATCAGAATGATTGAGATGACCGTGAGCAGCATTTGTAGCATCACACGACTTTTATTATTCATTTATATTTCCTTCGTAAAGAATTCGTGCAACTTCAAGAGGCCGGTCTGTCGCAAAGATATCTATACCAAGTCTCTCCCATTTTTTATAAAGATGATCGCCTTTTGTTGCGGCTTTTTTATCTAAATTTCCAAGTGTTCCACAATTTGCGTACACCTTTTCATTATGCAGCATATTATAAAGACTTTTCTTTTGGAGTCTGGTCCCGGTAAATGCTGTGACCCTATCCATGGGTATTCCTGCATCTAAAGCCCGTACGAGTTCTTCTTCACTTCTGATCGCAAGAGATAACATCAGTTCAGGATCAAGTTTATTAACCTTTATACCATCTTCGATACTGTAAACAATAATCAATACTGATGACTGAGTCCCGGTTTGATGAACAAGATCTATCACTTTTTTAAAGGGGACACCGCGCTTTACATCAAGATTTAAAACGGTTTTTCCTTTAGCCCATATTAGTGCTTCCTCGAGTGTCGGGATGCGATAGGGGGTTTGCACACCCTCGTTATCTTCCAAGAAGAGATCTTTCATATCGTTGTAATTTACTTCTCTGATCTTTCCGGTTCCTGTGGTGGTGCGTTCCAAATTCCGGTCATGCATAAGGATCAGGACTGAATCAAGCGTCATGGAAATATCAATTTCCAATGTTGATGGAACATGATCCAAAATATTTTGGAAAGTTTCTATACAATTTTCAGGATAACTGGGATAGGGACCACCGCGGTGCGCACTTAATACGGGGATGCTTTCGGGTGACCAAACAAAGAAGGTCTGAAGATCTTCGACTGAATCAAAAGAAAGATCGGGAAGGGGCTAGGGTGGGGAGGCAATTAATACTGATAGAATAATTATGCAAAGTATAAATTTTTTCAACATTTTAGTTCCTTTTTATGTTCATGCAGGGATTAGGCATGTCTAATCCCTACACTTTGTTCAAAATATTATTCTATAAGTTATATTTCAGGTTTAACTGTAATGTCTATTATGAAGAAGGTGTGTATTATTCTTCCCTGTCGGGATTTTCTACTACAACATCATCCACTTTTGTGAAACGTAGAAGTCGGTTGTTTCCGTTATCAAGTGTGTAGAGGACTTCATTATAAAAGATCAAAGCAAAAGGATTGTTCAATAAATCAGAATATTGTTGAAGGATCAGTGTGTCTTTCACTGCAAGTGAATCACCGTAATAGGTTGAATCGGATATTCTCAGCCATTCTTCGCGTACGACAACAGATTTAATGAATTCACCGGCAGAAGAAAACATTTTAACATCATGATCAAGTGTATCAAGGACAAATATATCCCCATCGGAAGAAACTGCTATATCACGTGCATAACCGTATTCGCCCAATCCCATGATGTCATCAATTCCAACAAGAAAACCGGACGTATAACCCGAGGCATTTAGCTTATGAACTGAAAAATAATCTCCGGTTTGAGTATAAAATATATTTCCGGCGTTATCGGATGTCATAGAAACAGGTTTAGAGATCGTTCCTGCCCCTGTGCCAGGAGAGGCAACGAATGTTTCTTTCATGCCATGGTATTGCCATACATTTTGTCCATTGGTCAATCGGATCAGAACAGTTGGCAGCAGGTTGATCTTAACGATATAGTTATTGATCGCATCTGCCGCATAGATAGCGAGGTCACCCATTGGTGCGGGAGTTAATGCGACAAAAGATTTATTAAGGCCGGCATAGACCGCATCACCTTCAATGATCGTTTCACCGGTCAATGTATTTATCAATCCATTGCGATTTAGATCTGATTGAGGATCATAAAAGATTCTAGGGCGCATGAGAGAATCAATAAATGCAGTTTGTGTGCTGTCAATGATCTCAGAATCTTGTATGGGTGAATAACCAGAAGCCAGACCAGTTAAGGGATCCATTAAGGTCGGAGTGCCGTTAACATCATAGTAACGATGTGTAACGATGCCCGCAACACCTATAGTAGAAGCAAATTGAGGCCAGAAATATATTACATTACCGTTATCGGTATAATAAACATTAAAGCGTGAATCCAGACAGACCGAGGTGGGGGAGACAGAAAGATGATTCAAGGTGTCATAAACACCCGTTTCAATTTCACCTGATGGCCGAATAACACGAATGCATTTTTCAGTGCTGTCCGCAATGTATAAACGACCATCTTTTGAAGCAAAAACATCTCTGGGATCAGTCAATCCGAGCTGGTCAAAGCTCCAATCCGGAGTAATTCTTGAAAATTTATTCGGGTCGGAATTTATTCCTCCGGTAGGTGCTTCGCCAGTATCGGGAAGTGTCATTGTCTCTGAACATCCCAATATCAGTAAAAGGGCAGAGAGAAATATGAGAGATGTCGTTAATGTTTTTTTCATTAGAAATTGTAACTTATTTGAATTTGGTTAACGATTCCAAGATATTTATGCGGTCGGAAGGCATAGTCTATTTTCAGGCCGGATTTCCAGCGTTCTGTTGTGAAACCCAAACCCATAGTAAAGGGAATATCCGTTCCTATACTATAGCCTGCTCTAAACTGAATGGCGTCAACGAATGTCGCATTAAATCCAAGAACATAAGTTTCGGCATTATCAACCGGATGATTCAATTGAACGGTCGCAAGAAGATCCATAAAATTATTTTCATAAACGGTCATGGAAGAGCCAATATGGAAGGTGGTTGGAGGTGAAAATGTTGCATAATCGCGAAGATCACTTTCTGTAGATACATATTGACCCGCAGGTCCTGCAGGTGTCCCGAAATTCAACAAGGCAACAGCAAGTGTCAGGTCTTTGAATCCCGTTCTATAATAGGTCCCCATATCCATAACAATGGAAGTTGTTGCCAGATCAAGATACTCTTCCCGCACGAGACGACCGCTAAATCCAAAAGAGAAACGGTCACTCATTTTACGTGATGCATTCAACCCGACATAATAATCGGCATAGGTAAAGTAATTTCCGGATCCATAAGGTTTATATTCTGTTGTGATTTCCATGGCGTCCATGTGCAAAGCACCGATTTCCACACCAAATGCCCAGGAACCGGTCGTGCGACTCATGGCGAAATATTCATAGCCAATTCCATCGAACCAATCAAGATGCGAGAAGGCTACGGATGTTCCTTCCAGTTGAACGGTTACAGCCGGATTCCAATGAATAACGGAGGCATCGCTTACAATGGATGTAAAAGCACCGCCCATTCCACCGGATGTTGCTGACGGGTCGATCTTAAGAAAATTATAGATAGATGTCCCCGCGCGCTGTCCACCCATGCCGGCAAAGACCAGTGAAAAGCTCATCAGACAAGCAAGAATAATATGTATATTACGTCGTTTCATCATTAAAACCTTAAGAATATGCCGAGCATAATCTGCCTCGGTGAATAATATCGTGATGGGTCTTCATTGGGATTTCTTCCACCAAAGTAAGAGTAAGAAATGATTTCACCGGGATCATAAGGTTGACCGGTAAAAGGATTAATCCTTCTTGGGACTTTATAGTTAAATACATTTTGCGCATCTACATAGAAGCCGTAGGTCAGACTTTTATAATAAAAATTCTTGGTGAATTTTAGGTCAACCGTGATATAAGGATCGGCGATCTCTCCGTAGGGATTATCGCTTCGTGATGTTCCGATATACCAAGTAGTACCATCTGCGGTAATCACGGTATCTTGAACGATACTTTCGGTATAGCGACGTCCGGATTGTGCTTCAATATGTGCATTCAGTGACCAGTTGTTTATCCAAGGAGAAATATGGTCTTCATACATATGGAATCTCAAATTGCCGATCAAACGGAAAGGTTCATCCCAGCTGAGATAATTTTCGGTCAAAGGTTTTTCAGGGATCATGCCTGCTTCAACCAGGACATTATCATCCGGACTGGAACTTTTTCCCGTTGTCACCGAATAGGTGAATGAAGCATCTCCACTAAAGAAACGACCTGCTGTTTGACGGAACATAAATTCAAGTCCGTATGAACGCGCATAATCCATATTCAAATACATCATTAAGCTGTAATTTCCCAGTAAGGGGTTGAATGATGTAATGGTTTGAGCCGTTTCATAATTGAACATATCTTTATAGTAAGCTTTAAATTCAATGGCGGATGCTGCCGAGAATTTATGCTTTAATCCAATTTCGTATGCAACGGTCGTCTTGGGATCAAGATTCGGGTTACCGATAAGACTGTAAGGGTTATCCGATACCGTATTTAATTTTGCATAAACATAGTTGTAGGTCGGAAGCTGAGAAAAATGGCCATAGTTAAAATACAGCACATCATTATCTGTCACCGGATGAGAGATACCTAAACGCGGACTTAAATGGCCCTTAAACCGTGCACCGAACAAATTGCTTGTTTCATCAAAATAGCGTTGTCGTCCGGCTTCTGTAATAGTCAGAATATCCGGGTCCAGCATGGCTTCGGTCACTTCTTTACCGATGAACCAATAGTCATAGCGCATCCCGATATTGGCGATCATACCTTCAAAGGTGATCTTGTCCTGAAGGTATAGTGATCCATCTGAAGGATGAACTTTATAATAATCGTAACTTTCGCCTAATCCGGAACCAAGCCAGGGTTTATAGATATCAACTATCTGCATTTCGGTAAAGCGATGCTTAATACCGGCTTTCATTTTATGTTTGGTACTGGGGTAATAAGTAAAATTATTTGATATGGTGTAATTTTTACTCCAATAATCATACCAGTAGGGTGCATCGCCATGATCCCAAAATTCATCACCGGTATAGACTACGACATTACCGAATTCGTCTCGTGTTTGATATTCTGTCGGATCAATATCAAGGACTTCTTCATACTCAGTCCAATGCTTATTTTGAACGGCTTTGTGAAATGAAGTAAAGAAATAGCCGGCATTAACGGTATAAAATAATTTAGAATTGATTGTATGGATCCACTGTGCGTTTATGACCTTGGATTCACGGGTATTGGTAGGATAATTATCAAGGATTTCCTGAAAGGCATAGGGAAAAGAAGAACTGGAAAAATAGCCCTGATTAATGTTGGCAGATTGGTTATACGAGATCGAGAATTTGTATTTTTGTCTTAAATTCCATGAAAGTTTCGCCATGGTTGAGAGATTGTTCTCTTGACGAGAGGTAATAATATTCATCCATTCACGATAGGGGTACAACTGATTTGCACCGGGTAAATATGAATCTGAAAGAAGCAGATAACCACTGAAAAAATAGGAGAGATAGCCTGGGATAAGTTTGCTTTTGCCTTTTGTGATCGGTCCACCGAGCGTAAATTCAATATTATCTGTGGTAAAACCGTTTGCACCGAATATCTGATCGGTCTTATAGCGGAAAGAGCCTTCAAGATTTGAAGCGCCTTCTTTTAATTTTACATCAATAATGCCGGACATTGCCTGGCCGTATTCGGCATTGAAACCGCCGGTAATGATCTCAAGTTCTTCAATAGCATTTGGATTTACATATAAACTGGAGGTTTTACCCGTCAAAGGATCTTTAATGGAAAGTCCGTCCACAATGAACTGACTTTCATCAACACGTCCACCACGGATATGGATCTCATTGTTCGAGGTGGAGACACCTGCTTGTTGACCGACGATATCTGAAACGCTTTCAACGATCTTGCCCATAAGGTCATCAGATGACACCGTAACGGATGAAGCTGTTGAAGAAGCATCGATCAAGGGTTTTTCACCGACAACGATGACATCTTCACCCAAGGCAAGGACGGTTGTTTCAAGTGTAATATCAATACGAATATTGTCGTCCCGCTTAAGTTCAATACCTCCATGCAAATGTTGCTTATAACCGATCATCGATACCATCATGTCATAGGTGCCTTCGCCCATCCCCGTAATGGTGTAAGAACCGTCCAGAGAGGTTGCGGCACCGTAATATGTACCTTTCAGTATGATATTGACACCGGCCATGGGCTCATTAGTCTCAGCCTCGGTGACAACGCCCCGAATTGTGGCAGCTTGTGCAAATACCATTAGGCTCATTAAAATGAAAAGTGCAATGTGTTGTAAATATTTTTTCATTCTATTCGTTTATCCCAAAAACGTGTCTGAAAAGATCATCTAAATTATTATTGCCGTTCAAGTAATATAGTGGTACTGACATATAATAGCATTTCCCCGTACCGATCGGTGTCTCGATCATGACAGGAGGTGTGCCGGTGTAATCACTTGTATTAAGAGAATCATGTTCAAAGAAATAACGTAAGGTAGAGGTACTTCCAGGTTCTATAGCATATAGTTTATCCGCTAAAGTAGAAGAAACTTGTAATTCAAGGTCATTGTTCAGTGTCGTATCGTCCCAATTCCCTTCAATATTAACGCCTGTATAGATCCTGCCCGTTCGACTATATTGGTAAACGGTGTCAATATCGGTAAACGTCCAAATGGTATCAGGTCTGCTACCTGTTGCCACTTTCTGTGCATTATCCATAAAGAGTGTACCACCGTCGCGAACAAAATGAGTTAATGCCAATGAGGCATCGTTTAAACTATTGGAACCGCGGAACGTGAACCAGAATACTTTTGAAAAAGTACTCAGGTTAAGTTCAATATCTTCCGGAGAGTAGGGAATGATATTGGCGGTATTGGTACTGGCGCCGCCAATCTCCCAAACAGAATATCCGCTTGAGCCTACGATACCATCAAAAACACCTTTGTATAGGTTTTGATGTTCATATGCAACTTGATCTCCTGCGAAGTCATTAACGATCAATACTTCACCGATGGGTTCTTTCACGATCCAACTTTTGATCATTGAATCATCGTTGTTTGGATCGGGGAATGATATAATATTGCTTTCCGCACCGGCAATATCTTTAACCTTAAGATAAAATCTATGTTTTCCTGCCGGAATATCCGTGATCATAACCTGACGTTCCTCTCCATCAAGCCATTGCCAGTTTGTGGTATCATCCACGGCATAATAAATATCTGTAACGGTTTGTTGACCGTCAATATCTGAGATATCCCAGAAAAAAGAATGATGAGTAAAAGAATAATGCAATGAATCTTCCGTCCGGGTACTGATGGGAAGAGAATTAAGTTTCCATTCTACCTCGGGCGGTGAATTGAAAATGGGAAAAGATACCACTGCAGCTGAAGGGTCTATCAGACTGTCATTATCCATTGCCTGGACGTGCAGACTATAAATATCGAATTGAGTTCTGAGTGGTAAATAAAATATTGCTGATTCGTCCTGAGTAAAAATGGCTGTATCCATGTAAGACCAGCGATAATAATAACCTATGACATTTCCATCCGGATCGTCGCCCCACCAATGGACTTCCTGAACGGAAACGGTTGTATCAAGACCCAAGATCAGGGTATCCAATACCCATGTGGTGTCACCGTTATTTATCCAATAGTCTCCCGGGCCGAGGGTTGTATCGGGATGATAGAAAAATGAAATATGTGTTTCAGGCGGTAAGTTTTCAGCTGTTGACGGTGGCAGTGGGGGATGAAATAAATTACATGCTGCCAAACTTAACAGTACAACTGCTAGTATAATTGAAAATATTGTTCGCTTTATTTTATTCATTTTTCTTTTTTATAACCCGCCTCGTCCCGAATATCGGGACGGGCGGGCAAGTAATTACCTTTTATTTCAAGAGTAATAATTTATTCGTTGCTGTAAATTCGGGTGTCTCGAGTCGGTATAGATACATACCTGAACTGAGGTGACCGGCATTAAAGCGTAGATCATAAGAACCTGCATTCATACTTGAATTAAGCAATTCTTGTACACGACGTCCGTTTAGGTCATAGATCGTTAATTTAACATTTGTAGCCTTTGCGAGGTCGAAACGAATGGTTGTTACAGGATTGAATGGGTTCGGATAGTTCTGATGCAGAACGAAGTTATCGGGAACATTGGCAACACCGGGTTCAACTTCTGAAACCTTAATTGTAATATCGTCCAATTTACGTGCTTCGATCTTAATGGAACCATAGCTGTAAATAACAACACCTTTGACATTACTTAAGGTATCTCCGACAACTACGGTGTCCGTACCACCAACCACAGCATTTTCCTGATAATTAATATCAAGAACAGAATCTGCAACAAAATCATCATCAAATAAGAAAGAAGAGGTACCGTCGCTCAATGTAAGATCATATGAATTGACAGCGCTAATTTCCATGTCATTACTCAGTTCTACTAAAACACCTTCGAATGATTCGGGATTGGCTTCAAGATCGGCCAATGTTGCAGGAGTTGTTGCAATCGGAACATCATTAATTGATAAAGTTGCAGTACCCACAACATAGGTGTTGAACTGCCATGCCCAATATGCTTCATGATCATCATCAACCACACCTGTTACAGTGATATAATCGCCTTCATGGAAAGTAGCAAGAACTGAAGGATCAGCAAGGATCCAAACACCATTCCATGCTCCCGGACCACTGGCGACTGGAAGGGCTCCATTTCCGGCATCGTCTTTAAAATTAGAGGCAAGAGATCCGTCCATGGTAACGAAAGCACTAAAAGTAACTGAACAACCATGTAGAGGACTTAAACCACTTTCAGCGTGTGTGTATTGAATGTCGTAGATAGTAGGATTACCGTCTATGACTTTATATGTAAAAAGTTTTCCATCAGCATAATTGCTGGGTAGCGCAGATACATCACTTGAATCATCCACAATATAGAAATAATATTCTACAATTGAGTCATCAGCTTGTGCCGGAATAGTACCCGACCAGATATTGGATCCGGCATCAACCATATCAACAGATGTGAATGCACCGTCATTGACTTTATAGAAAACTTTAGCTGTATCAACATTTCTCAATGTGGAAACCGTTACAGATGCAACGACACTTTGTGAAGATGTTGGGATATTAGCGGGAAGACGGCTTGGGAAAAGCAACATAGCAGGACCTTCACCTAAAACAATGTCCTCTTTATATAGAGGATTCAAATTGTAGGTGGTTGAATCAGCATAGGAACCGTAATGATGATAAATCCAACCGGTAATTGATTCGATGGGCGTCATCAGAGGAGGTGCAATATAACCTTCCAAACTGTCTGAATCAGCTGCTATAAGACATGAACCCGTACCATCATCAATTTTAAGAATATAATATGGAATTGAGGTTGAGGTTACAAGAGCATCTTCAATTTTAACGATACTATTTCCCCATTGTTCTGCAGTGATCGGAAGACGAAGATCACCGGTCGTTATAACCGCTGTATCAGGAAGATCGGCGGTACCCAGAATGTTTATATCACCAACCATCCAAAACTCCGTCATATTGGAGGGAGCTGTATTGTATTCTCCAATGTATCCACCCATTTCAATGAGGTCTCCGGCAAAAAGATCGGGATAGATTGCAGCGTCTGCATTATAAGAAAGAATTGCGCTCCAGGGGCCACCATGAATATCTGAAAGATTGAATTTGACACCATCACCTGCATAGCTTAAGCCGGTAGGCATGGTTACAACACCTTTAACATAGAGAGTTGTATCGGGGTCAACCAGATAAGAAGTATCCGAAACTCCGTCAACAGCTGCTTTCAATAAATCTGAAACTTTCACTTGCTGTATTCTTTGTAAACGCGTATAGACTTTTGTTTCTCCGGTGAGTGGACCTTCAACAATATCCCAAGCTAAACGAGGAGTGATTTTACGTTTACTGTATGAGTATGTCATTAAACCTGTGATAGAGATCAAACTGTCATATTCATCCGGCCAGAAATAATAGGGTGCGTTGCCTTCATCGTCAACACCAACGGTGTCGGTAGCATCTGCAATTTCCCATTCACCGTGACCGGCATCAGGGTTGGAGATACCCATATCAAATAATCTAACCAAACAACCTTCATAATCTTCAAGATTGGCATCGGCAGCAGAAATAACTGCAGGTGCCGGACAACCAACACCGGCCTGATCAACTGTCAAAGCGGTAACATCTTTAATTTGAGATAACCCGTAGTATTCACTAACTGTACCGGTAAGGGTAACAGAATCACCTTCAGCAACGATGACACCTTCAGCAACAAGATTGTTGACATTTGTACCAAGATAAACATAAATACCAGACCAAGGTCCTGTGCCATCTTGAATGTACATCTTTTCTCCACCAAATGCATAAGGCTCACCGGTAACGATACCGGAAACCGTTACAGTTGTTCCCTTTAATGGTGAATCTCCACTTGCATCAGTTGTGTACTGAATGTCTCTAATCGTCGTCGCGAATGCGCCAACGGTCAAGAGGAGAACCATCACAATGATCAGCGTTTTTTTCATCTTTTTCTCCTTTAATTTGGATTTTATTTTATAACCAAAAAACGTCCGGTCTTTACATAACCGGTATTATTATTTTCTACTGCAAAAATATACATTCCTGTTGCAAGAGCTTGATCATGATCCGTAATAAGATCCCAAGCATGCTCGCCTCCGGAATAGACTGTTGTAGTTCCTAATCCTTCTTCGAGTCTGCGTGTACTTTCACCTGAATAGGAAGAAGATTCATGTTCAATCGTTTTTACCAGTTCACCTGAGATAGTAAAAATGCGAATCGTCGATTCCTCGGGAAGTCCGGTAAACCAGATCATGCGATCACGTACACCCGTTCCATCCCATGTTGCATTAACGCGGTAAGGATTTGGGTAAACGCCGACTTCGGTAATTTCATCTTCTATGGATTGCTGACCGGTTACCACCGTAATACGATTTTCCAATTGAGACGATTCCAATGACAGCAATCCGGTCCTCGGGTCACCTTTATCATAAGATGTTACGGCAAAAATATTCTTGTCCGGCCAACCGTTCAAGAGATTCTTGTTCTCGAATTTATAATAGAATGTATCCTGTCCAAATATTTCATAAGACGGGTTGCCCAATTCATCTTTAATCCTGATATAATCAAATCCCGTATTGTAACCGAATTCATCAACAAGATCAAATGTTGCCAATAAACTCCATTCGGCTGCCAATTGAGATGTTTTTCTACGAGCATAAACCTTATAGCCTTCAAAATCTTTTTCGCGGGAAATGGGGTCTTCGGTGAACTCCGGAATATTGTTCCAATATAAGGTAACCTTACTTTTATCTGAGACAATGTGTAATTTTGGTGAAGGGGGAGGAGCCGGCAGGACAAAACGGTCAAGAATGCCATCTCCATCCTGATCTTCATTGATATCCGCATCTAAACGGCCGTTCCCGTTGATATCTTCACCATTGAAAGCTTTTTGAGCCCAATCGGCGTTGATACGCAATAAAGAACGACGAGCTGCATTATCTATCATAGACGTATTAGCCCATTGACCGCAGACAACGGCGAATGCAACATCAATTGCTTGTCCTGCAGGGATTTCCCATGAGCTACTATCCGATACTGCCGGAATAGATCCAAAAGGGCCGGCCCCGATCAAGATCATCCAGCTGGCTGATTCTGATGGATATCCTTCGTCCGTATAGTTTTCATCATTAAGATGTTTGGGTACTGAATGACTTAATTTATCGTAACGTTCTTCATCCGTAAGGGGAAGATAATACTCCGGATATTTTAGATCAGAAGAGGTATTCCATTTCCATTGATTATAA
>Ga0164318_10005530_pt1 | contig 12217 bp, 9 predicted proteins | sample GuaBasSedimGuay9_FD_113734 | JGI IMG/M metagenome (GOLD analysis project Ga0164318, IMG submission 113734) | Subseafloor sediment microbial communities from Guaymas Basin, Gulf of California, Mexico - Guay9, Core 4571-4, 0-3 cm | ecosystem: Environmental > Aquatic > Marine > Hydrothermal vents >... | reverse complement strand
GCGGCGCATACGGATAAGGATATAGAAGAAACTCTTAACATAACAGAGGATGTTTTAAAAGTTATTAAAAATAAATTGCTTTGATTTCAGGTTTTTAAAAAAGGGGTGACGGAAAAATATTTATAAAAATATGTTGCCACCCCATTTTAATAAAAAGGGAGGAGTTAGATATGGGAGTTAACGGCACAGAACTTACATTCGTCATTATCTACTTCGTAGGGATGATCATCGTCGGGATCATAGTAGCAAGAAAGATTAAGGGAAGCGATGATTATCTTGCCGGCGGAAGGAGAATGCCCTTCTGGCTGGTTACCGCCACACTTTTTGCCACCTGGTGGGGCGGAGGAACTGTTCTGGGTGGATCAGGTGCGGCATTTACCGATGGTTTTCATGGAGTAATTTACGATCCTTACGGAGCCGGCCTTACACTGATAATTGCAGGCTTCTTTTTCATGAAAATTGTTCATGATGCAAAGGTGAACACTGCTGCCCAGTTTTTCTCGTGCAGATACGGGTCATGGGCGGCACGCTGGTCCGGCGTTTTAATGGTACCGACTTACATTCTATTCACTGCTGTTCAGCTTGTGGCTATGGGTAAAATATTTCAGGTTTTACTCGGCTGGCCCTATGCATTAACAATTCTGCTTGGCACTGCTATAATACTATTTTATACCGTTCTTGGAGGTATCTTGGCCGTTGCATGGACAGACTTTTTCCAGGTCATTATCCTGTTAGCCGGATTATTTATTATTTTTCCGCTTGCTTTAAAACTTGCCGGCGGCTGGAACAATGTTGTCGCTGCAACTCCTGCTGCTCATTTTGACTTTTTTCCGTCAAAGGGAGCAGGTTTAAGTGACTGGTTATGGTGGTGGGGTGCACTCCTTGGTGTTGGATTAGGCACACTCGCAGCTCCGGATATGTATCAAAGGGCAATTGTAGCTAAAAACGGAAAAGTCGCTTCTGCTTCCGCTTTAACAAGCGGTGTTGCTTACTGGATTATCGGTGTTATTCCTGTTTATCTTGCCTTTATTGCAATTACTCTAATAGGAAACGGTACTTTGAGCGGTACTATTATAAATGATGATCCTGAAAAACTAATACTTGTACTTGCAAGAACTGTACTGCATCCCGCATTGGCAGGTATATTTATTGCTTCACTTCTTGCGGCTGTTATGTCTTCCGGAGACTCTGCGATGTTTGCACCTGCGGCAATTCTATCCAATGACCTCTACAAACCTGCATATGAGAAGATAAAGAAACAACCTCTGTCCGATACAGGCCTTGTGCTATCGACACGTGTTTCTGTTTTTATTATTGCCGGTACTGCACTCCTTGTAGGTTTTTTCTATGCAAATATGTACGATCTTTTAGTTCTTGCTTTTCAGCTGTTATTTCATGTGCTGTTTTTTCCTCTTGTGCTCGGAGTATACTGGAAAAAGGCAAATACACCCGGAGCCATTGTTGCTATGATAACAGGTTTCGGTCTGGCAGTCGGATGGTCGGCTGTAACAGGAACACTGTTTCCGGAACCGGAATGGATATGGGCTTTGGGCCCGGGAACAGTAGGCGGAGTAGTGATGGTTATTGTTTCACTGTTGACCCAGAAAAGTTATCCGCCTAAGCCTCTTATTTCTACAGACGGCAGAATACTAAAATGGCCCGAACTTAAAGCAACCGAATAGGGAATATTGGCTATGTATGCTGTTACAGGTAACCTTTTAGAGGTAGAACTTTCAGAAGGAAAGTATGAAACATCAGTAATTCCAGATGAACTGTACAATAACTTCCTTGGAGGATACGGACTCGGCGCTGCGCTTCTAATGGAAAAGTTAAACCCGAAAACAGATCCATTAGGTCCCGATAATATTCTGGGATTTGCGTCTGGATATCTAACAGGTACAGGTGCATACATAGCCTCCCGTTTTATGGTATTTGGAAAATCCCCATCCACAAAAGGGTGGGGAGATTCCAATTCCGGCGGGTACTTCGGTAAAAAATTAAAACAGTCAGGATTTGATGTTGTACTATTAAAGGGTATTTCGGAATTACCTGTTTATATTCTGCTTGATAATGGAAAAGTTGAAATTCTATCTGCAGAAGGGCTCTGGGGAAAGGATACCTATGAAACGGAAGATATGCTTAAAAGTAAACACGGTAAAGACTGTGAAGTTGTATGCATAGGACCTGCCGGTGAGAAAATGTCTTTAATTGCAGGAATTTCAACGGATAAGGGAAGATTTGCAGCACGTTCAGCTCTCGGTGCTGTCATGGGTTCCAAAAAGGTAAAGGCAATAGTAGCTAAAGGTGATATTCCCGTAACTTTAGCAAACCCGGAAAGAATGAAAGAATTACGCAAAAAGTACAGGAAAGTATTCAAAGATGATGAACTCGCACAGGGCTTAAGTAAATACGGCACTCCTTTCTTTTACCAGGAATCGCTTGCCATTGGAGATGCACCGGTTAAAAACTGGGCAGGCTCTGTAGAGGATGTTAAAAATACCGAATCAATAAGTGAGGAGAATTATCTTAACTACCAGGTAAAAAGGTATGCCTGCAGCGGATGTCCGATAGGATGTGGAGGGCATCTTAAACTGGAAAAGGGGAAATATAAAATAGAAGGGACTGTGCATAAGGTAGAATACGAAACGACAGGAATGTTCGGCCCCAATCTTCTTAATGATAATATTGAAGCGTTAATAAAGATTAACGATATATGCAACAGATACGGGATGGACACCATAGGCTGCGGAGGCCTGTGTGCATATGCGGTAGAGGCTTATGATAGAGGAATAATAGACAAAAGCCAGACAGGAGGCCTTGAACTTACATGGGGTAATACTGATGCAATAGTTTCCCTGGTAGAATTAATAGGAAAAGCTGAAGGGATTGGTGGCATTTTAGCCGGAGGCTTTGACCATGCTGTAGAGAGTTTCGGAAAAGAAACGAAAAGTTTTGCCATTGCAGTACGGAACGAAGCATTTCCGGCACATGATCCTCGCTGGTCCAGCGGATTGGCGCTTACCTACTATTCCGATGCAACTCCTTCGAGGCATACTCAAGGCTCTGTTACTTTTCCCATAGCGGGATACGAACAGCCTGAATTCACAAACGATGTGTCAACGGGAAGGGCGAAGTACCACAGCGGTAATGTTAACCTGACACATGCTCTAAACGCTGCAGGGTTATGCCTTTTCGGCTATATAATACTGGATTATAAAACTTTCCCCGATTTTCTGAAAGCAGCGGACGGAAAAAACTGGACAGCAGAAAAGATAATGAAAATCGGCCTAAGGATTCATGTACTAAGACACATTTTTAATATAAAAGCGGGAATTAACTTTAATGAATATTATTTCCCCGAAAGGGTTCTTGGTAAGCCTCCTCTAAAAAGAGGACCTAATAAAGATGTTAAAATAGACTTAGACACTATGGTCAAGGAGTACATGGAAGAAATTGGATTTGATCCTGAAACGGCAGAGCCTGAAACAAAAATAATAAAAGAGCTTAATTTAGAGCGGTATATTTCTTAGAAAACCAGATAGTTCAAAGAAGGTTTACCTGATAATTGTCCTTTTGTAAAATTGGGATACAATTCCATATAATGATAATATTAAATTTGACAAGTATAAATACTGATGTTAGACTAATTTTCAGGTTCTAAGCTGCTAATAGGAGATTAATACAGATGAATAATTTTAAATTTTTTAAACCGCAGAGTTTTAAAGAGCTTCTCGATATAAAAGATGAGCTTTTATCTGCAGGATACCCTCTGGCGGGAGGATCCAATCTTTTAGTCTATATAAAAGAGAATATGGTGAAAAGCGGCACACTAATTGATATATCATCCATAGAAGAATTAAAGGGTATTAATAAGGTTGATGGCAGTATTGAAATAGGAGCAGCGGAAACAATAACAAATATACTTGAATCTTCACTTATTAACAGAGAACTTCCGTTTTTTTCTCTTTCGTTAAAAGATTTCGGCAATCCGCTTATAAGGAACAAGGCAACAATAGGCGGTAATTTGGCAGATGCATCGCCTGTTGCAGATACGGCTCCTCCCCTTCTTGTTCTCGGTGCATTCGTATCTGTAGTGAGCAGGAGCGGAACAAGGAAAATACCTGTAGCTGAACTCTTTACCGGTCCCAGAAAAAATAAGCTTGAAGAGAATGAGGTCATTCAAAAAATTATTATTCCGATTCCTCTCGAAGGCAAAGGTGCTTTTCTTAAATTAGGACAGAGGAAAGGGACTTCTATTTCAGTGACATCGGTTGCTGTGTGGATAGAAAGCAGCTCGGATAAATTTAGAAATATAAAAATAGCCCTTGGAGGCGTTGCACCTACACCGGTAAGAGCTTTAAATACCGAAAAGGCTTTTTCCGGCAAAAATATAGATAGAAACAGCATTAAAACATTTGCAGAAACTTTAAGAAAAGATATAAGGCCGATAAGTGACGTACGGGGGAGTGCTGAATACCGCACAGAAGTAAGCATTAATCTATTAAAACGTGCAGTATATGAATGCCTTGAGATGGAGGAGTAAGATATGGACGGAAAAGAATATTACAATATTAAACTTATAGTTAATGGAAAAGAAGTTAAAGGCAGTGTAGCGGCAGAGACATCGCTCCTGGATTTTTTACGGAGCAAGAATTACATAGAGGTAAAAAAAGGATGCGATAAGGGAGACTGCGGCGCCTGTACTGTACTGATAGACGGGAAGGCGACTGTTTCCTGTTTAACCTCCGCCATTCAGGCACAGGGAAGGAAGATACAAACACTTAAGTCTCTTGGTTCATGGGATAAACTGGACCCTTTGCAGGAAGCATTTGTAAAGCACGAAGCTCTGCAGTGCGGTTTCTGCACTCCGGGAATGCTTATGACAGCCAAAGCCCTGCTTGATGAAAATCCGCACCCCACAAGAGACGATATAAAAGAAGCGATTTCAGGGAATTTATGCCGCTGTACAGGATACAAAAAGATAGTGGATGCTATCGAAGCTGTAAGCAAGGGAGAAAACTAATGGCAAAGGAAATGACATATATAGGAAAAAGAACTCCAGGTCTGGATGAAAGAGACAAGGTACTTGGAAATGTTATTTATGCGGACGATTTTACATTGCCGGATATGCTGTATGCCAGAGTATTTCGTGCTACAAAACCTTCGGCTTTAATAAAAAAACTAAATGTAGAAAAGGCAAGAAATCTTCCCGGAGTAGCCTGTGTACTTACTGCTGACGATGTTCCCAACAATGAATCGATAAGCAATGTAGTGGGTCAGACAACCGAAGTCGGTTTACTGGAGGCAAAGCATCAAGTTCTTGTAAAAAACAGGGTGCGTTACTACGGTGAAGCAGTTGCACTTGTTGCCGCAGATACCATTGATGCAGCAAACAGGGCTCTTGAATTAATCGAAGTTGAATATGAAGAAATTCCAGGAGTTTTTGATCCGATAGCAGCAATGAAACCGGATGCTCCTAAACTTCACGGCAATAATAATATTATTGCACAATGGAAATTGAGAAAAGGGAATATAGAGAAAGCTTTTGCCGAATCCGATGTAGTTGTAGAAAATACCTATCGTACTCCAAGGCAGGAGCATGCCCATCTGGAACCCGAATCCGGAGTTGCATGGGTGGATGATATGGGGGTTATAAATATTAGGAGTGCGACTCAGGTTATTGAACATTACAGGGATGTTGCTGCGGTTTTAGGAATTCCGCAGAGCATGGTAAGAATAGAAGGCACAATAATGGGGGGTGCCTTTGGTGGTAAAGAGGATGTTACTGTGGAAGTCTTTCTCGGATTATTAGCCTGGAAAACAAGAAAGCCTGTTAAACTCACATTTTCGAGAGAGGAAATGGGCTTCGGAAGGCAGAAAAGACATCCGTATATATTAAAATATAAAACAGGGGCAACAAAAGATGGGAAACTTACTGCCATGGAAGCAGAGATTATTTCGGATGCGGGTGCATATGTTTATCTAAGCCCATGGGTACTGCTTTACTCGACAGTTCATTCTACAGGTCCTTACTTTATACCGAATGTGAAGGTAGATTCATTTTCGGTGTTAACAAACAATATAATGACAAGCGCTTTTAGAGGTTTTGGGGCAATGCAGGTAGCCTTTGCCTATGAATCACAGATGGATGAACTTGCAGAAAAATTGAATATGGATCCATTTGAACTTAGAAAGAAAAACTTTCTTAAAAAAGGAAGCGAAACTGCCAATTATCAGAAGATTACCTCGGATGTTTTGCTGAAAGAATCGGTAGAGAAAGCTTTGGGAGCATTAGGTGAAAAAAGTACAAGCAGCGGATCAAAAAAGATAGGTAGAGGCTTTGCCTGTTCATGGCAGTCCTATGGAAGAATGACATATCTGCACGATACATCCAGTGCGTGGGTAGGGCTTGAACTTGACGGCAGTGCAGTTGTGAGAAGCGGCATCCCTGACCTCGGAGGCGGGCAGAGAGAATCCTTAAGGGCAATAGCAGCGCAAATACTCGGTTTAAAGATAGAAGAAGTGCATGTCATATCAACCGATTCACAGGTAACACCGCTGGCAGGTACAGTAACAGCAACCAGAGCACTGTTTATGTCCGGAAATGCCGTGAAACTGGCCTCTGAAAATGTTTTAAACATTATTACCAGAACCGCCTCTAAAATGCTGAAAGTATCTGCAGAGGATTTATATTTAAGAGATAAATTAGTTTATACATCCGGAGGTGAAAGTATTCCACTTGTAAAAGTGATAAAAGAGTGCGCAGCGGAAGGCAGCATGCCTCAGAGTCTTGCAACTTATAAAGCCCCTTTTACAGACCCCATTAAAACCGATGTAATTAAGGACCCGGTATTTGCCGATTTCACCTTCGGGGCGCAGGCGGCGGAAGTCGAAGTAGATACTGAAACAGGCATTGTAACCATTCTTAAATATGCATCTGCACAGGATATAGGGCAGGCAATTAACGTTAACAGAGCAGAGGGGCAGATAGAAGGCGGCGCAGCCCAGGGAATAGGGTTCGGTTTAATGGAGGATTACCTCGAAGAAAAAGGTGTGCCGTTAACCTGGAATCTTGCAACCTATTTAATACCCACGTCAAAGGATCTGCCCGATATACAATCCATAATACTGGAATCAAAATCGGGTAAGGGCCCATTCGGGGCAAAGGGTGTCGGTGAGCCCTCTATTACTGCTGCAGCCCCGGCTTTAGTAAGTGCAATCTACGATGCTGTAGGCGTTAGAATTAAGCATATACCCGCAACACCGGAAAGAATTTACTGGTCGCTGCATAATAGCGATACATAGCGGGAATACATATGTGAGATTCTCACTGACCTGCATTTGTTTTTAAAAATTCGCCCCATCCGCTCTCGCCTAAGAAGCTGTTGCCGTTAACTACCAATCGGCCGCGGGAAAAAACATGCTTTACCCTGCCAAGTATTGTTTTGCCTTCAAAGAGTGTATAGGATGCATTGGAATGCTGGTTTCCCTTAGATACAATCCATTCTTCGTCAGGGTCTATAATAACTATATCAGCATCGGAACCGGTATCCAGTCTTCCCTTCTTTGGGAATAAACCCATTATTCTTGCCGTATTCTCAGATAAGATTGCAGCCAGTTTGTTTACTGTTATTTTTCCTCTGTTAATGCCGAATTCCCATAGAATCGGAAGCATTGTCTCTATTTCCGGAGTTCCGTAGGGGGCAGTAAAAAAATCATCCTCTACTTTTTTGTCTTTAGGAGCATGGTCGCTCCCTATTGTATCGATATAACCTGTCTCTACTGCATCCCACAGAGAGATAAGGTCTTCTTCGGTTTTAATGGAAGGGCCTACTTTTCCAAGAGGGCCTTTGCCCTTTAGTTCATCCCATGTTAAGGAAAGATAATGCGGGCATGTTTCTGCATATACTTTATACCCTTCATCTTTTAAATACTTCATTGTTTTTATTCCGGCTTTTGATGAGATATGAGGTATATAAACAGGACATTTCATAAGCTTTCCTATCTGGACAGCCCGGAATATTGCCTCTGCTTCGGCAGTATCAGGACTCGTTTCTAAAAATCTTTCTTTAAAATTTGCCTTTTCTTTAAGCAGTTTATCCTGAATATAGTCAATTACAAGTCCGTTTTCCGCATGCAGAGAAGCCATACCTCCCGTACGGCCGATAATATCCATCGCTTTGGCAAGAGCATAGTCGTCTGTCATCCAGCCCAATTTTGCATATGCCATAAACATCTTAAAAGAGGTAACTCCAAGTTTTACAGATTCAGGTATTTCATCGGCCTGTTTTTTGGTATCAAACAATCCTCCGTGCAGAGCAAAATCAATATAGGAAGTAGCCTCTCCCTCCTGAATATAGTCTTTTACTGTAGAAACAAGACTTTTGCCCGGTTTTGCATATGCATAATGTATAACCGTTGTAACCCCGCCGAAGGCTGCAGTTTTCGATAATCCTTCAATATTGTCAAGATAAACAGGGTGCGTATGCGGATCAATAGCTCCCGGCAGAACATATCTGCCGCAAGCATCTACTATATTATCAGCATGAATTTTTTCATCTGAGCCTATATAATCAATTTTCCCATTTAAAATTCCAATATTCGCTTTAATAGTTTTTTCCGGGTAAACTACCTTTCCGTCTTTAATAATGGTTTCGTATGTTTTCATAATCTCTCCTTTACAGCTTAATTTTTAAAAATGAGCAAGGCCGATTAAATCTGCCGGACAATCAAAGTTGTTTTCGGCCAGATAATGTTCTATTCCCTCTATAACTTCACCCATAACGGCAGGATTTACAAAGTTGTACATGCCTACACCGACTGCAGCAGAGCCTGCCAGTATCATCTCAATGGCATCTTTCCAGGAAGCTATACCTCCTATTCCGACAATAGGTATGGATATTTTTTTAAAAGTAGAAAAAATCGCATAAACAGCTAAGGGATGTACTGCAGGTCCGGATAAACCGCCTGCTGTATTTCCTAAAAAGGGCCGCCTTTTGCCAATGTCTATTTTCATACCTTTATATGTATTTATTAAGGCTACGGCATTAGCTCCTGCACTTTCCGCAATTAAAGCCATCTCGCTTATATCATCTACAGATGGCGACAGTTTTGCAATTATAGGAATATGGGTACTCTCTTTTATCTTTTTTATTATTCTATAGAGCTGTTTTTTATTACGCGCCCATTCTATTCCGTGATTTAGGTTAGGACATGACAGGTTAAGCTCTAATAAATCCGCTTTTCCTGTACCCTCTATAATGTTTGCAATTTCACAGAAATCTTCTATTGTATCTCCTGCAATACTAACAATAACAGGGACACCGTAACCAGCAAGTAAAGGCAGGTTATTTTTAATAAAGCTGTCCACTCCTTCTGTGGGAATTCCAATTGAATTGAGCATGCCGCAGGGAGTTTCGCAGATTCTCGGTGGTTTGTTGCCTTCTCGCGGTTCTATAAATATTGTTTTAGTTACAACCGCACCAAGTTTGTCCGGGGGAAAAATGCTGTTATGCATCCCGGTATATTCATAGGTTCCGGATGCGGGCATAACCGGATTTTTTAAGGTTACACCGGCGATATCAACATTTAAGTTAACCATTAATCAAGCTCCACAGAATTAACCGGGAAAACAGGGCCGTCTTTACATACAAGAAAATAACCGGTATTATTTTTTTTCTTTACGGCACACCCATGACAGTCACCAATGCCGCATGCCATATAACTTTCTAAGAAAACATAACCCTTTGTTAAACCTTTTCTTTCCAGGTCACTTACAAAACGTGCAAATCTCTTAGAACCGCATGTATAAATCCTACCTGGTTTTGAGTCCGGTTTTAATTTTTTTATATGCTGTTCTAAAAGGTCCCGCGCATCGCCGTGAAATCCTTCGGAACCATCATCCGTTGCAATATTTAAATCTGTTGATGCTTCCCTAAGGTAATCCCGGCAAACGAGCCTGCTCTTTGTGGAAGCGGATAAAAAGGTATAAACATTAACTCCTGCTTTTTTAGCCGATTCTGCTAAATAAACAACAGATGCAGCTCCTACACCACGCACTAAAAGAGCAATATTTTCATTCACTTTAATTTTAACAGGATTTCCCAGAGGGCCTGTAATTTTAAGCATATCACCGGTTTTTAGTGAATTTAGGAGCTCTGTTCCTCTGCCTGTAATTTTAATAACCAGCCTAAAAAGATTGTTGGCGGAATCGGTCTGCACAATATCAAAAGGCCTTGCCAGAATGGGATCATTACTGTGCCACCCTTTTACCATTACAAATTGGCCGGGTTTTCCATACCTGCTAATTACTTTATCTTCGATTAGCAGGTCCAGATAGCCTGCATATTCATTTTTTTGTTCTATTATCCGGCCTTCCGAATAAAAAGGTTTTATAGGGCTGATTTTTGGTTTCATTTATCTAACTATAGATATTTGACCTTATTTAAATACAGAGGGAAAGCTTAAATAACTTTCCCTCTAAAATAGTTTAAACTTATATAGGTGCAAAAAGAATTAATGCATGGGATAAATTACAGTTCCGGTAGCAGCCTTCTTCGGCCATACAGTGACCTTCTTTCCGTTTTGAAGCTGAAAAGTTACAGTACCTCCTGCAATATTCTGCCCTTTTTCGTTAAATTCAGTAGGACCCCAAAAGGTTGTTCCCTTGTAGGATTTAAGGGCTTTCCTTACAGTGTCCGTATCAAGGCTTCCCGCCTTTTCTATTGCTATCTGCAGCAGAAGTCCTCCCTGGCTTGCTGCAGCTGCCTGGTATGTTAAGCCTTCACCGAACTTTGCTTTATATTTAGCAGCATAATCCGAAGCTGAACCGAACACAGAATCACTGTATTTCATCTGAGGCATCCACCATGAAACTCCGAAAATATGATTTGCATCTTCACCTAAATTCTTCTGAAAGTCCAACAGCTCAGGACCTGTAGTAAACGCAATTGCTTTAAGTTTAACTCTCTGTTCTTTTAACTGTCTTACGGTAAGAATAGCCTCCCCTAAGTACCCTGAACCCATAAGAACCTCTGCGCCGGAGTTCTTTATCTTTAAGATTGTAGAGGAAAGGTCCTGAACGCCTTTACTGTACTCTTCATAATAAACAACCTTAAACCCTTTCTTTTCCGCATATTCTTTTGCACCTTTTGCAACAGTTACCGGAAATAGGTCGTTGGGTGTTATTATGGCAATTTTTTCCGGTTTTTCAGGAACACTGGCGAGCATATCTATAAAACTGTAGAAGATCCATGAACCGGGAGAAAGAACGGCAAAAACATTCTTGAAACCCCTGGTATAAATTTTGGTTGCATTGGCAAGTGTTGCAATTGTAATTTTGTTGTATTTCTCCGCAATGGCAGTTGTCGCAAATGTAGGTCCGCTGCCGAAGGGGCCTAAGAGAAAATCTACTTTGTCTTGAGTAATAAGTTTCTCTGTAAGCTTGGCGGATGTCTGGTTATCCGACTGATCATCATAATATATGATCTTAACAGGAAGTTTTTTATTCCCGACTTTAATACCGCCGTTAGAATTTACTGTATCTGCCCAGAGTTCGTAGCCGTTTTTAACCATATTGCCGAACCGCGCCAGGCTTCCCGAAAGAGATACCGATGCTCCGATTTTTATCTCTTTTTTTACCGTTTCCTTCTGGCCGCCTGCAAAAAGCACTCCTTGAATACTCAATACAAGAACAAGCAGGAAAACCAAAGTTCCCAACATTTTCCGTTTCATAAAATCCTCCTAAAAGTTTTTATTTATCAAGCATAAGCGGTTTAATGCCGCTGTGTTGATTACAATTATATACCAAGATACGCCTTCTGAATATCAGGATTCTTTAACAGAAGCTTTGCATCATCCGACATTTCTACTCTACCGTTAACTACAACGTACCCTTTCTGGGCAATTTCCAGTGCTGTCTGTACATCCTGATCTACAAGCAGGATTGTCATTTTTTTTTGTTCATTTAGATTTTTTAAAAGCTTTATAAGATCGTCGACAATTACCGGCGCGAGCCCTAAAGATAATTCATCTATTAGAAGCAGTCTAGGTGCACCCATTAGGCCTCGTCCTATTGCACACATCTGGGCTTCACCACCGGAAAGAGTTCCTGTGAGCTGATTCTTTCTCTCTTTAAGTCTAGGAAGAATTGAATAAACCCATTCAATATCCTCTCTTATTCTCTTCTTTGAATCTTTTCTTGAATAAGCTCCCATTT
>Ga0164318_10005528_pt1 | contig 12219 bp, 9 predicted proteins | sample GuaBasSedimGuay9_FD_113734 | JGI IMG/M metagenome (GOLD analysis project Ga0164318, IMG submission 113734) | Subseafloor sediment microbial communities from Guaymas Basin, Gulf of California, Mexico - Guay9, Core 4571-4, 0-3 cm | ecosystem: Environmental > Aquatic > Marine > Hydrothermal vents >... | reverse complement strand
TGTCCACCTGCGTGGACAGGCGCGTCCACGCAGGTGGACGCTCGGCTGCAAGCCCTCTAGAGGCGATTTCAATCGCTAACAGAAGTAGCCTGAGCAGTTACTCGGGGGATAAATTCTGGGAATAGAGTCTGATCCGTTACTGTCCTGAGATCTGTGTTCTCAAGTAGCAGATCTAACTGCACAGGTAGAAAGTTTTTATGTCGCTAGTATGATACCACGAAACAGGGGACTCGACAGTTACGGAATGATTACAGTTCAGTTACAAGACAGTTAATGCTGCGAATCGGTGGTGAACATGTAACCCACTCCGCGCACGTTGATGATGTACTGTGGCTGGTGTGGATCGGGCTCGATCTTACGGCGCAGGCGACGGATGTGTACGCGGATAATGGACCGCGCTTCTTCCTCCCGGCAATCGTAGTTCTGCACCTCTTTGACCAGCTCGCGGCTGCTGAGCACCCTATCGGCGTTGGCGATGAGACAGGCCAGCAAGCGTAATTCGGTAGGGGTCAGATCCAGGGGTTTGCCGTTCATGGTCGCCACGTGCTTCTGTTTATCCACGATGATCCCGCGCGCCTGTACGAACCGCGCTTCCTCTTTTTTGGCTTTCTCCTCGACGGCGGGCTGGCGCGTGGGGATGCCGTGGACGCCTTTCAATTCTTGGAGTGTCTCCTCCATCACAGCTACCAGTTCTTGACGGCGCGCTTCCAGCTTTCGCTTGTCCAGTCCCGCGCTGACGCTGGTCAGGATGTCATCAACAGCGCATGGTTTGAGCAGATAGTCGTGCGCGCCCTGGCGCAGGGCAGCGATGGCCGATTCCAATGTGCCGTGTGCAGTGAGCATGATGATCACAGTTTCCGGGGCGATCCGACGAGCGGCTTCCATCACCTGCAAGCCACCCGTTCCAGGCATGATCAGATCGAGGAGGATCAGATCAAAGGAAGCCTTCTCCAGGTATTGCAGGGCCTCCTCGCCGCTGGAGGCGGTGGTCACCTGGTAGCCCTCCATGGAAAGCAATTCCGCCAGCGAAAGGCGCACGGCTTGTTCATCGTCTACAACGAGGATTTTGGTGACGTTGGACATGAATCCCCCCACCTCGTGACTGTCCTCTCACGTTGTCTGTCGTTTGACCCCTTCGCGTTGCGTGGCCGTGGCGATGGACTGCTCTGGCTGACTCACGGGTAACTTGACCGTGAAACACGATCCCTGGCCGGGCTCGCTCTGCACCTCGATGCTTCCACCATGCCGTTCGATGATCCCATAGCTCACCGAGAGACCCAGGCCAGTGCCTTGTGTCTTGGTGGTATAGAAGGGCTCGAAGATGTTGGCCTGTTCTTCGGGTGAGAGCCCAATACCGGTGTCGGTAAAGCTGATAGTGACCCAGCGGCCGTCCGGGGTTAACGTAGTGTTGACGTAGAGATCCCCTCCGTCGGGCATCGCCTCCACAGCATTGATCACGATGTTGAGAAACACCTGTTTGATCTGATCGCTTACCGCCTCTAGCGGGGGCAGGTCGGGGGTCAGGTGCTGGTGAACGGTGACCTGACCGCGCTGTAACTGCTTGGCGGCCAGGGCCAACACGTTCTCGACGATGGTGTTCACTTTCACGGAAGCACGCTGCCCCTTGGAAGGGCGGTAGAAATCCAGCATGCCCTGCACGATCCCGATCAGCCGCTCCACTTCTTCCTGGGCCATCTCCAGGTATTGCCGTCGCTTGGTCTCGGGTAGGGGCCGTCTGAGGACCAGGTGCAGGCAATTCTGGATAGCTTGCAAAGGATTGTTGAGCTCGTGGGCGATGGAAGCCGCCAATCGGCCCATCGCCGCCAGTTTTTCGACCTGGATGAGCTGAGCCTGCGATTGTTCCAGCTCGATGGCCCGCTGCCGGGCCTCGCGTTCCATCTGCCGGATGCGGAGTACGGCTTTCACCCGTGCCAGGAGTTCCTCGGACTGGAAGGGCTTGGTGATGTAGTCGTCCGCGCCCAGATCCAACCCTCTGGTCTTGTCATCGGTGGAGTGTAGGGCGGTGACCATGATCACCGAAACGTGCTTCAGTGTCTCGTTGCCCTTGATTCGCTGGCAGACCTCGTACCCATCGAGATCGGGGAGCCTCACGTCCAGGATCACTAAATCAATGGGATGGGTTCCATCCTCCTGGCGATTGGCCGTGACCAGCGTTTCCAGCGCCTCCGTGCCGGAGTAGGCCCAGGAGGTGGTGTAACCACTGCTTTCTAGAAGGGTGGCCATGTACTCGGCGGTGTTCGGCTCGTCATCCACGATCAGGATGTGAAATCTCTCTCCATTCATCGGCGCCCGCCTTGCTCCCCCTAGAAACCCGTTTTCTTTAAGTGCTAATATGACCAGGAGAGTGTCTCCTCCACCCAGGTGGGATGCTCGGTGCCCAGGTCGAGGATTTTCCGTTGCTCGCTTCCGTCGGGGTTCATCAGATAGATTCCCCATTCGCCGTCGCGATTAGAGATGAAGGCGATGTATTTGCCATCGGGCGACCATACCGGCAGACCATCTACGGCTTCGTTGCGGGTGAGCTGCCGCACCTGACCTTCCGGGACGGTGACCACGTAGATATTCCAACTGCGGCCCACATTGGACATGTAGGCCAGCTCCTTGCCGTCTGGGGAGAAGGCCAGGGCAACGTCGTGGGATGAGCCGGTGAGCTGCAACGGGAAGGGCATGCCCTCCCGCAATACGCGGATACCACAATTCTCACCGTTGTCGTCGCAGCCGTTGTAAGCGAACCAGCCGTCGGCTCCCCAGGCGGGCGAGCGACCTTTGGCTATCAATTGAGCCTCGCCGCTGCCATCGGCGTTGAAAGCGTAGATGGCCCAGGCCCCCTCGTACCCCGCCTCCTCGTCCGGCAGGACGTAGGCGATGCGCATTCCATCTGGCGACCAGGTGGGACGAGCCGCGCCTGGCGAGGGATGGATGCAGATCTCGTCGTTGCCATCCACGTTCTTCGTGCACAGCCCCGGCTCATCGTCATTCAGCCGGCGGAAGGCCAGCCGGCCGCCGTCGGGGCGGAAACTGGGCTGGTCGGCGTTGGCGGCCATTTTCACCCAGCGCAGGTTCTCGGCGTAGACCACGAAAACGTCGTAGGTCTGCGTTTTCTGGTTGTAGATGCTGAAGGCCAGTTTGCCCATCGGCAGGCCCACCACCTGCTGGGTGATGGTTTCGGTTGAAGTAATCACCGGCGTAGGGGTGGAGGTCAGGCACAGCCAGTTAGCGCTGATGCGTTTATCCTCCGCCTCTTGTGAAAATTTGATGCGCACGGCCGAGGCGTACTGTCGCTTGGCCGCACACCACTCGTAACGTTGGGCCAGGACGTCGCCGTAGGACACGTGAGCCTCATACAGCCGGTCGGTAGTATCCAGGTAATTGGGATTGATGTTGTACAGGGTGGTGAAGCTGGCGATGGCCTTTTCCCAATCCGCTCCCCAATAGCTGATTGCCGTCAGGTACAGGGCAGCCAGGCGGCGCTGGATGGTGGTATCCTGGTCTGTGGGACGTAGCTCCAGGGCGCGGTCGAAATAACGCAGGGCTTCCTCCAGGCGGTTCTGGTGCACCAGCCACAGGCCGTGATTGTAAAGGGAGGTGAACAGCATGTCCTTCACTTCATCGGGCTGGAAGTCAGGGTCTACGCTGCGTACCTGATCCAGCTTGACCACCGCCTCGTCCCATTTCCCGGCACGGTAAAACTCCAGCGCCTGGGCGTAAAGCAGATCTACCGCTCTACTGCGTACCTCCGAGGTGGGGGTGGCTTTGGTCTGCAATCTGGATCGCGCCTCGCGCAGTTTCTCGTCCGCTGCCTGGTAGTCAGGCACCAGGTGGAGGGCGTACTCAAACTCGGCGATGGCCAGCTCGACTTCGCCAGCCTCCAGGTGGGCCAGGCCACGGGCGTAGTGTTCCTCCGCTGCTGCGCGGGTCAGTTGAGCTCGCTCTTGCAGGCCATGGTAGATTCCGAGCGCCCCCACGCCGAGGATGCTGAGCAACAGGATGATGGTCAGAAGTATCAGACCCAGCACCCAGAGCCAGGTAGGTGTACGTCGCCTGGGTAGTGCTTCGATCTCGGCCGGGGCCGGAATTGTATCCAGGCGAAATCCGCAGTTCAGGCAGAATGGGGAGCCCCCGTCTGTCCGGGCCCCGCAATTTTCACAGATCACAAAGTCTCCCGCTGGGCTGGCCTCTGCCAGCCGATGGCTGGTTGCAGGAGGCGCAATGGGCTCACCAGCCGTATCCATAATCTCTCCCCCGCTATTGGTATGGTTCTTGTGTAAACTCGGCGACGATGTCTCCCGCCGCATCCACGCAGCGCAACGTCAGCTTGCTGTGGGGTGTGATGGAGGCGGGTAATGGCACGTCCACTCGAAACGGCGTGTCCGGGGCGATGGTGGCTGCTGACGCGAAAAGGACCTGATCGTCCAAAAGCAGCGTCACCGTCCCCGACCACTGCGTGATCGTCGCTACTCCCAGGTGCGCTGTTCCATCGCCGGGATCGCGGCGCAGGCTCAGTGCGGCGGCAGTGTTGGCGTAGTCCAACCCGCCGAGGCCGGCGAACGGCTGCCAATGCTCCGTCCACTCCAGGGATGCCCCCGGTGCCAGGGTTGTCGCATCCTCTGGCCAGAAGGTGGCGCAAGGGCCGCCCCACAGCTCGAAGTACTTCGAGCCATCGTCGGTGTACTGTGCCGTGTCTCTAAACTCTGAGCCGAAGGCGAACAGCTTGGCCCCGCGCGCGATCTCCGGTGGGAAGACGCGAGCCACACCCAGGTCGGTGGTGTGGTTGTACGCCCCCACGAAACCTTGTTCCGTGTCCAGGGAGAAGACTCCCAACGGGGCGTGCCAATTGTCGTACCAGCTCATATCCCGCCCGGCGTATATGGGCCAGGTCATCATCTGGTGCTCACCGGGCAGGGTTGCATCGCTGGTGGAGTGGACGACGACTTGAGTCGTCGGCAGCACGAATTCGGTATCACCCGTGATCGATGAGCTGCCCAGAGTGAGCATGGCGTTCAGCCAGAACTGGACGGTCTGTACCTGTCCCGTGGGATTGATCAGCCGGGGGCGTACCGTGAACGCCGCCTGCCCAGCTCGTAGGGTGATCGCGATTTCAGCTCGCACCCGGTCTTGCGCCTGGCTGTCGCGCACAATCACTGTTACCGCGCCGTCCTCACGCTGGACTGTGGCTTCCCACGGTATGCCGAACTCGTAGCCATGTTCGTGAACCGGCAGCGCCCACTCCATCCCGCCTGCTGCCAGCCACCAATTCTGATCACCGGGCAGCGGTCCCCACCGTGATGGCTTGAGCACCGCGTTCTGGTAGAAGATTTCCTGTCTGGTGGGTTTGAACACGCAGCGGTAGACCCGTCCACCGATTTCGGGCAGGATAACCAGCCGCAGGTACTCGTTCTCCAGGACGAGCGCCCGGTAGCTGCGTGACGTGGGCGTGGGGTGAGCTGTCTCGTAAGCCGCCCGCTCCAGCCGCCAGAAAGTAAAGCCGTGTTGACCATCGAAGCCTTCACGCAGGTAGTTAGCATAGGGGTAGGTGGGGATGTCCACGGCGGTTTCCCACACCGAGACCGTGCTGTGTGGGACAGGAATGGGTGTAGGTGAGGGTGCGGGCGTGACGGTGGGCGTGTCCACCGGAAGCAGGGTCGGCGTTGCTGTGGGTGGGGGGGTGGCGGTGGACGTGGGTAACGGTGTGCTCGTGAGCAGGCTCAACGCGCCGCCGATGGCTATCTCTGCACCGGCGTCCAGTCGGACAGTGCGCTCCAGTGGTGCGTAGCCGGGGAGTTCCACTTTCACCGTGTACACCCCGGGGTCGAGCTCAATTAGCAAGGGAGTCTGCCCCCGATGGATGGTGTTAACGTACACTGCTGCACCGGCCGGGGCCACGGAAATCTGCAAGCTGCTCCGCTGTACTCTTGTCGCTGGTACATCGGTCACCGGTGTCACATCCCGGCGACAGCCTGTCCCCCAAATCGCACCCAGGAAGAAAAGCAGGGCCAACCCTCCCCGCATCCAAAGTGCCCTCGCTCTCCCCTGTTGTCTCCTGCGCGTGCTTGCCATGATCCAATTATAGTCTGTTTTCGCATTCTTGTCCAACTCACGGTGCTGTACTGAGAACCCCGTTTTCTCCCAGAAAACGGGGTTCTTGTGGCCTGGTGGGGGTAGTGCGATGGCTTTCACTCGCCGGGCGTGAGTGCAGGTGTGGGTGCGGGCGTTACCCGGAAGCGACCCACCTGCTGTAGTTCCTCGCCGATGTACAATCGCACCTCGTACTCCCCCGCCGTGTAGCCATCTCCTGGGCAATAGAAGACCCAGATGGTGCCACGTTCGCCGTGCTCCCACGGTCCCGTCCGGCTCCATATCTCTGTCCCGTTTTGGTACCAGGCATAAGTCCACGCCACTCCGGGGGACATTCCCTCGAAGGTGAAGAAGGCGTAGATACGGGGGATGCCCTCCGGGAAGACAGTCCCCGGGTCCACTGGCTCGTTTCCGCGCACGTCTCGGGCGAAAGTGATGCTCACAAAGGCAGCATTTGGGCCTGGCGTCGCTGCGTCGGGCACGGGGGTGAGCATGGATGAGGGAAGACCGGCGACTGGCGTCCCCGTCCGGGGAGTGGGGGTAGTTGTGGCCGTTGGTGTCGCCCTGGTGGCGGTGGGCGTGGGGGTGGGGGTGGCCGTCGGGGTGTAGAACGCTGTCGCCGTCGGGGTGAGGGTTGGGGTAGGGGTAGGCGGCAGGGCAGGCCGGGTTCCCGGGATTAGCCAGATTACCGCCAGGACAATGGTTATCGCCAACAATGGCAGGGTGACGATGAACAATCGCCACAGCCGCAGAGTCGCCTGCTCACGGATGAGAAAATACAATGACGTCTTGGCTTCACGGTAAGCACGGGCCATTGCCCAGGCAAGCGCCAGCAGCCCAATGGTGCCTGCTCCAACCAGCAGGGGAAGGTATCTTTCCAGAAGTGCCCAGTCCATCGGCTTATACTTCCTCCTCGATTATAAAGGCAATGAAAAAAATTAGGCTATTGCAACGCTTCGGCGATGTGCAGTGCCTCTGTTTCCGGCAGCGGTCCAGCAATGGAAATATGTACCCCGTTCTCCTCCCAGGTCAGGAACAATCCCTGGCCCTCCTCGATGATAAGGGTTCCCTGCTTGCCCCTCAGAGTCACGGTGCGTGCCGTGTCCAGCGCCGGTAGCGGTCCCACCGATGGCCCCTGTACCAGAGTGAATGCGTTGGGCGTGGGGCCATAGGCAAGCACGACAGCTCCATCTGCCAGAGCAACGTGAGTCAGAGCGATTCCCGGTGGCAGGTACGTAGGCACCAGAATGGGAAAAGTTACCTGCTGTTGCACGTCTGCCAAAGACAAAGGGGGAGATGAGGTCTCCACAGCGTTCAGGTCAACGACGCGGGTGCCTTCTGGCACGGCCAGGGCAAAGAAGCTGTCGGGAATGTCCACGTTCGTCTCGAAAGTGCGTATGACTACCGTCCCGTGGCCCAGTGCATCGCTGTTGAATACCACTTTACGGGCCAGCCAGGTCTGATCGTCTATCCAAATAGTAGCCTGACCACCATCCGGCAGCGCCAGGCCCAATTTGTACGCCTGACCACCGTCCAATTGCTCGCTGCCGAGCAGTTGAGGGTGGCTGGCATCGGCAGTACGGATCAGTTCCTGCGCTGAAAGTACCACGTCCTGTACCACAGGCAGGCGGACGGTGGCCGGTGTGCCGACGGTCACTTCCTGATGGCTGGGATCGTACAGCCATGCCTGGGAACCGTTGATCACCATGACCATCCCCGCCCAGGGCACACCAGTTGCCTGGCGCACCTCCATGCGATGGCGATCCGCCCCTTTTTCCCAGACCTCCACGGCCAGGGTGTCCGGCCACACTGCGGCGTCCGGGGTGACGTCCAGAAGAAGGTGACGGCCACCCGCTCCACCGGCAGCCCCCTGCATGTGGCTGACGATTTCATCTGGCGAGGGACCTTGTATACCATTGCAACCCGCTAATCCCAGGATCAGCAGACCCAGGGTGTAGAGTATGCGTTTGTTCACCGGTTTTTTCCCTTAACCTTCTGGTGACCTCAGTGGAGAGTCGAGGAAGTGCTGAGTACGGGATTTCTACGTATTGGCAGAAAATCTTCTGCTTCCGGGGGGATAGCCGTGTATTGTCGTTGTTTATGTAGGGGAGCGATGTAAATCGCGCGGATCAAAATTATACCATAAAAGGCCAAATTCGGAAACCGGCGGCAAGCGGGCGCGGTCCGTTGGCATTTGTGCGACGCTGGCTCCTGTGGTATAATCAATTTCAGAGACGGAGCCTATCTGTGTACGAGTTAAGGAGGCGGCGAGCCATGGTTGAGGTGACGGTTGACAGCGTCCGGGTTAGTTTGCTGTCCCAGCATCGCGTGGTGATCCTGAAAGACATCAACGAGGAACGTTATCTGCCTATCTGGATCGGCCCTTTCGAGGCAGATGCGATCACCATCCAGCTCCGGGGTATTGAGGTGGCCCGTCCTCAGACCCACGATCTCCTCAAGAGTGTCTTCGATGTGATGGGTGCGCGGGTGCATCACATCCTGGTCAACGATCTGCGTAACGACACCTTCTACGCCCGCATCGTCGTGGATTCCAACAGCCGGCGGTTGGAGATTGATTCCCGGCCCAGCGATGCCATTGCCCTGGCAGTGCGCGTCGGGGCTCCCATCTTCGTCGCCGAGTCGGTAATGGAGCGGGCGGCGGTCACTCCAGAGGAAAGTAGCGAGGAGAAAGAGGACGAGGAGGACCGCCTGGAGGTTTTCCGCGACTTCGTGGATACCCTGGACCTGGGCCCGCTGGCAGAGGAATGAATCAGCACCTGCACGTGTGTGGTGAATCATGAGCGCAGTTGAGCGAATGGCTCCTCACAATCTGGAAGCTGAGGAGGCGGTGTTGGGATCGCTGTTGATAGATCCCGATGCCGTCTTTCGCGTAGCGTCGTTTCTCAGCGCGGACGATTTCTACCGCGAGAAGAATGGCTGGATCTATCAGGCCATCCTCGATCTTCACGACCGGCGCGAGCCGGTTGATTTCGTTACCCTGTGCGACGAACTCGACCGCCGGGGCCAGTTAAAAGAGGTGGGCGGTGCGGCGTACATCACCGATCTGATCGCCGCCGTCCCTACCTCGATCCACGTGGAGCACTACGGGCGGATCGTGGAGCGCACGGCGACGTTGCGCCGTTTGATCGCCGCCGCTGGTCAGATCGCTGGCTTGGCCTACGAGGAAGCCGAGGACCTGGACGAGATAGTGGATCGCGCAGAGCAGCTCATCTTCGGCGTCTCACAGCGGCGGATCACGCACGATCTGACGCCCATCAAGCAGGTCATCCACGAGTATTACGATCGCATTGATTACCTCTACCAGCATCGCGGCGAGCCACTGGGCATTCCCACCGGATACAAACTGCTGGACAAGCTCCTGGGTGGATTGCAGCGCTCCGATTTGATTATCGTCGCCGGCCGGCCGGGGATGGGGAAAACTTCGCTATTGCTCTCCATCGCCCAGAGCGCGGCCCGTAAATACAATCAGCGAGTTGCCCTCTTCAGCCTGGAGATGTCCGCCGAGCAGGTGGTCCAGCGCCTGATCTCCGCCGAGACGGGCATTGACTCCCAGCGCCTGCGTCTGGGCGACCTGCACGAGGACGAATGGCCGACTTTCGTGCAGGCTACCGGCGTTCTCTCCGATACACAGATATTCATTGACGATACCCCTGCCATCTCGGTATTGCAAATGCGCACCAAAGCCCGCCGTCTCCACGCCGAACATGGCCTGGACCTGGTCATGGTGGATTACCTGCAACTGATGCGCGGCGACTTCCGCTCTGAGAACCGGGTACAGGAGGTGTCGTACATCTCGCGCGAGCTCAAGGCCCTGGCCCGCGAGTTGAACGTGCCGGTACTGGCCGCATCGCAGCTTTCGCGCGCCGTGGAACAGCGCCAGGACAAACGCCCACAGTTGTCCGATCTCCGTGAGAGTGGGAGTATAGAACAGGATGCGGACGTGGTGATGTTCATCTACCGCGATGTTCTCTACAACCCGGAGACGGAGTTCAAGAACATTGCCGACGTCATCATTGCCAAGCACCGTCACGGCCCCACCGGTCACGTTCCCCTTTTCTTCAAGGCTGAGCTGGCTCAGTTTCTCCCGGTGGAACAAATTCGCGAGGACCTCGAGTTCTAAATTGTCCCCAGAGTAGGACGATGAAAGGTTTTACTGGCTTTCCGGCAGGCAAGGTACGGGTCACGCCTTTGCCCAATCAGTTTTTCAGTGAACTCCTGCCGGCGATTGACGACCTGGCGGAGCTCAAGATAACTTTGCATTGCTTCTGGCTGCTGCATCAGAAGACGGGCGATCTACGCTATGTCACCCGCCGCGAACTGGCCGCCGATGAGCTTCTGCTGGACGGGCTGCGCGTCACTGGTCAGCCCCCGCAGCAGGCGTTGGAGGCCGGGCTGGAGCGAGCGGTGTTTCGCGGCACACTCCTGCACGTGATCGCCCACCATGACTCCGGGGAGGAGCACTGCTATTTCATGAATACCGCCCACGGCCGCCAGACTGTGGATCGCATCCAGCGCGGCGAGCTCCGCTTGCCGGAGGGCGGCTCACAGGTTCGGCTGGAGGCCCGTCGTCCCAATATCTTTGTGCTTTACGAGCAGAACATTGGGCTGTTGCAGCCGCTCTTGGCCGACGAGCTTCGAGACGCCGAGCGGACCTACCCGGCCGATTGGATCGAGGAGGCTTTTCGCATAGCGGCAGAGAACAACGTGCGCCGCTGGAGTTACGTGCGCCGCATCCTGGAGCGCTGGGCAACCGAGGGGAAGAACGATGGAGCGGGTCGGCGAGGTACTGAAGCGGACCGCAAACGATATATCAAAGGGGAGTACGGCGAGTACATCAAGCACTGAGCAGCAAACCGAGGACCGTCGGGCCGAGAATGTGTGTCCTATCTGCAAAGGCGCTGGCTACGTGGTGCGCGATGTGCCCGTTGACCACCCCGATTTTGGTCGCCTCTACCCCTGTCGCTGCAAACAGGACGAGTTAATGACCCTGCGCGCAGCCCGGCTCCGTGAGCTGAGCAATCTGGACGCGCTCCAGCACATGACCTTTCAGAGCTTCATTCCAGAGGGTATCGGCCTGAACGTCGAGAAGCGGGAGAATCTGCGCCGCGCCTACGAGCGAGCCAGGGCCTTCGCTGCCGATCCCCGGGGATGGCTGCTGCTCATGGGCGGGTACGGCTGTGGCAAGACCCACCTGGCAGTAGCCATCGCCAACGAGCGCATCCAGCAGGGACGTCCCGCTCTGTTCGTCGTCGTCCCCGATTTGCTGGACTACCTGCGGGCCACCTTCAGCCCGACCAGCCCGGTGACTTACGACGATCGCTTCGACGAGGTGCGCACCGCTCCGTTGCTCATCCTGGACGATCTGGGTGCACAGAGCGTCACCCCCTGGGCTACCGAGAAGCTTTACCAGATTCTGAACTATCGCTACAACACGCAATCGCCCACCGTTATCACCACCAACCGCGAGCTGGAGGAGATTGACCTGCGACTCCGCTCCCGCCTGGTGGATCCCAACCTGGTGGAAATCGTGCCCATCCTGGCCCCCGACTTCCGCCAGAGTGGGGTGAGCGCGGATCATTCGGAGCTCAGCAGCCTCTCCCTGCACAGCGACAAGACCTTCGAGAGCTTCAACCTGCGGCCCGAGCTCCCCGCTGAGGAGCGCGAAAACCTGAAGCGAGCCTGGGCCATTGCTCAGGACTTTGCCCGTGATCCCCGCGACTGGCTGGTGTTCATTGGCACTTACGGCTGTGGCAAGACCCACCTGGCCGCGGCCATCGCTAACTACCGCACCAGCCAGGGCTACCCCGCCCTGTTCATCACCGTCCCCGACCTGCTGGACCACCTGCGGGCTACCTTCAGCCCGACCAGTCTGGTTTCCTACGACAAGCGCTTCGAGGAAGTGCGCACTGCTCCCCTGCTCATTCTGGATGACCTGGGTACGCAGAGCGCAACCGCCTGGGCTGCGGAAAAGCTCTACCAGATATTCAACTACCGCTACAACGCACGGTTGCCCACAGTGATCACCACGGCCGACGAGATCGAAACCATTGACCCTCGCCTTCGCTCGCGGATACTTGATCCGGGACGCTGTACCGTGTTCGC
>Ga0164318_10005527_pt1 | contig 12220 bp, 12 predicted proteins | sample GuaBasSedimGuay9_FD_113734 | JGI IMG/M metagenome (GOLD analysis project Ga0164318, IMG submission 113734) | Subseafloor sediment microbial communities from Guaymas Basin, Gulf of California, Mexico - Guay9, Core 4571-4, 0-3 cm | ecosystem: Environmental > Aquatic > Marine > Hydrothermal vents... | reverse complement strand
TCTTTGACTTTTCCTTGAAGGTCGAAGAGTTTCGCTGATATTTTAGCCATAACTTTTCGCGCTCCCTATTTTCCTTGTAGTGATTCTGTTGAAACGTAAACTATGTTCGGCGTTTCAAGCGCTGTTTTCGGCGGTCTAGCTGGGTAACGCATTCTTACGAGCCGTTTGGTTGGTCCTGGAACGCTTCCGTTTATTAGGATGTAGGTGCTTCTCACCGGTCCGTAGCGTAGGAACCCGCCTTTCGGCGTTACTTCTTTTCCGTTTTCTCCGATTTTCAATATGCGTTTGTTGTATTCTGTTCTTTTGTGGAATCCCATTTGCCCAGCTCTCGGAATCGAATACATTACCCGTGTGGGTTTCCACGGTCCGAGGGTTGCTATTCCCCGCTTGGTTTTCCGCGACTTACGTGGAAGAATTTTAACTCCCCATCGTTTCACCGGGCCTTGCCAGCCTTTCCCCTTTGTTACGGCTATCACGTCTACGAACTGTCCTTCTTTGAACACTTCTCTTGGCGAAACGGTTTTTCCCAAAAGACCCTTAACATATTCAAATTGTTCTTGTATTGTTCCCCCGCCGACTTCTATTTCCATTACTTCGGGCTTTTTCTTTGAGATGTTGGCGAGTCTAGGCTGGGTTACGGCTATCACCCTGAACTTTGCGATTTTATCTAGGTTTTCTTCCATTTTCTTTAGTTTGTCTTCAGCGTCGAACTTTTCTGGAAGCGTGAAAACCCGTTCTAGGTCATCTGGAGGGTTCTCCATCCAAGCTTCGGTTAAGGTTTTGAAACCGTACGGGGTTTTTGTGTAAGCGCGAACTCCGCAGATTAGTATGGGCGGAGCTTCAATCACGGTTACGGGACGAACAATTTCTTTCCCGTAATTGGGTGAGCCGGGACGGTCTTCAACCATAAACACGTGTGTCATCCCAGCTTTGTATCCCATGAAACCTAGCAGCGTGGGCGCTGTTACTCCATGTTTCGGCCAGTAGCGTATTCTGGGATAGATTCTCGCAGCGCGTCCCTTAGGCAAAAACGCAAGTGAACCTCGTTTAGGCGCGTGTTTTTTTCTGTGACCCATGGTTGTCACTCTTCGCCTCTGTTCAGATGAAGCGTAGAGTTATAAATGTTGCGAGATTATTTAGCGTTTCGCTACCCTTGAGCACGCCGAAGCTTTTGCAGTTCAAAAAATAGCGTTACAGCTGCCCAGCCTACGATTATCATTAAGGTTCCCGGAAACGCTGTTAACGCGTAGTTGAACATCAAAGTTTCGAAAATGAAGAATGATACCGCCATTCCTGCTGCTGCCGTTAAAGCGTGTTTCCAGCTGAACCTTCGAAGGGTTTGTGTTGCTAGGAGCCCGGCGAAGAAGAGGTCGCCTACGCCTAGTTTTATGAAAACATGGTTTCCTTGGCTGTCGCACAGCGGCGGTATGGTCGGCACTGTGATGAGCATGGGAAACTTTAAGCTCTGGATGTGTTCCGCAGCGGCTACCATGTGGCGCGTGTATAACACCTGAATGATGTCCACTACGGTGAGTAAAACCGCGAAGGCAAGGGTAGTTTTCCAAGTGAACATGCTTCCAAGATAGGTTGTAATCATAACCGCAAAGATTACTGCGTAAAGGTTCATAAGTCCCAACTCCCAAACGTCGGGTGCACCGTATCCGAATACTCCGCTAAGCGCCGCATAGAGCGCTACAAAGACCGCTGGAGGAATCACTGCTACATACCATTTTGAAACAACTGCATAGGTAAACACGAACATAAGCAGCGAATAGACGAAGAGAAAAAGGGTTAGAAGCGCTATTTCTGGAACAAAAACCATAACGGTTACCGCTACTCCCATGGCTGCAACCAGAACAATAACGTCCATAACCTTTAACGTCTTCTCTTCAAGCAAGCTTCGGAACTTATCCTCGTATTTTCTGAACGTGAAAAGCGTGGCTAGAGTGATGAAAAACAGCGTTGTTGGAAGCATGACGTCAAACAACATGGAATCATCTATAACCGAAACGGCATTTAAAGATTCGCGTCGCGTAAAAGAACATTGAAAAGCGCCAGCGAAGCAAAAATGGCTTCCTCGGTTCTAACGGTTTCAGTTCCCTGATTGGGAATTGTATTTACCACAAAATCCGCAACGTCGTCTAGGCTTAACTTTTCATGCTTTGCTATTTCATATAAACCTAAGCTAGGCGAACCGAAAACAACCGCGATTTCCTTCGCTTCGCTCCATCGGCTTCGAAGTTCAGCGGCAACTTCTTTCAACGTTTTCCCGTAGCGTGAAGTAGCAACCACCAAGTCAAAATTTCTCCTTTTTAAGACTTGCCCGAGCGGCAGCGGGTACGCTGTGGTCTTGTATCCCCAGTATTCCCGAATTTCGTCTGGTGAAGCCAGAGCTGCTTCTAAAAGCTTGTTTCGCCTAACAATTTTCACTGTAATGCGCTTCCCCGTTTTTAGCCGAATTTTAGGTATGAACGCTGGTTTTTCCACGCCAACATCTGCGAAGGTTCCTTCTCTTGTGGCGGAGGTTACGACGGCTTCTCTGAACTCTCCGATTTTCAAGTCTTTAGCTTTGTTTGCCAAAGGGTGGTGCGGTGTTCTCAACGGGGGAAGTATCCCAGCGTATCGGAGCTCCGGCGTTATCTTGAAAAGCTTCTTTCGTAGATACTGCGGGGTTTCCATATAAGCCAAAACTGTGCTGACGAGTTTCAGTTCCTTCTCTTGTCTTTGCTTAGGCAAGTCCTTGAAAATTATGATTTCGTTGACTCTGAACACTGCCGCGGCTCTTCCAACGAGCCCTATCTTAAACGTTTTCTCTCTTAGGTGCGGTGTATCCGAAACTATAGACGCCGGTATTACGATAGCCAGCTTCTTCTTTTGCAAAGGCTTTCACTACGAGTGTGAACCCTTCTAACCTTAAAAGGTTTAAACTCTATAAGATGTTACAAGAACGGTGCAAGGGCGAGGAACCTTAGGATGAAGAGCAAGGTTGAAATTCTCGAAGACGTGGATGCGATGCGTCGAATAGACCCCGGAGGGATGCTCCAGTGGTGCATGGCTTTTCCGAAGTTTTGTCGGGAAGCCGTAAGTTTAGCTCGAAAGCTTTCCCTTGACTACGCCGGGGTTCAAAGAGTCATCGTCGCCGGGATGGGCGGTTCAGCCATAGGAGGCGAGTACCTCAAACAACTGTTCATAGACCGTCCGGAACGCACGGTTCCCGTAGAGGTTTGTAGAGACTATTTTTTACCCGCGTATGCCGACGAAAAAGTCCTCGTTTTCGTAGTCAGCTATTCCGGTGAAACCGAAGAAGCTCTGAACGTGTTTGCGGACGCGTTGAAGAGGAAGTGTATGATTGTATGCATCAGCTCGGGAGGAACGGTAACTCGTTTCGCAGAAAAGCTGAAGCTGCCTCATATTGTTGTGCCCTCGGGGCTGGCTCCCCGCGCGGCTTTTCCCTACTTGTTTCTTCCGATGCCTATCCTTATGCAGAAGCTTGACGTAGCTCCGGACATAAGCCCTGAAATTGAGGAAGCTATTCAAATACTCGAGGCTATGGAGAACGAGGTTTCGCCGCAGAAAGCTCTTGAAGAGAACCCAGCTAAAAAGCTTGCATGTGAACTCCTCGAAACTGTTCCCGTTTTTTATGGTTTCCGCTTCTACGGCGCGGTTGCACAGCGGTTTAAGCAACAGTTCAATGAAAACAGTAAAGTTCCATGTAGATGGGATGTTTTCCCCGAGCTTAATCACAACGAGATAATGGGATGGGAAGCTCCACGGAAGCTAACCAGCCTCTTTTCGGTGGTTATGCTTCGCGACCGTGATGAGCCTATTGAAATAAGGGAACGAATTGAAGCTACAAAGGCGTTGATACGTGGAAAAGCGGGAAAAATACTCGAATTGTGGGGCAAAGGCACGGGTAGACTCGCGAAAATGCTTTCAACCACCTATATCGGCGACTTCGCAAGCGTTTATTTAGCCATACTTCGAGGCGTTGACCCCACACCCGTGAAAACGATCACCTCGCTAAAGCAAAAGATGAAAAAGGCCGGATTAAAGGTCAAAGCGGAAAAAGAGCTTAAACGGTTCGCTGCCAGCGAAACAGCCTAGACACCTACTTTTCCTTCCACGAACTCCATAAACATTTTTTCCGCTTTTTCAAGCGGCACGAGCTTCGGTGGCTGTTTGAAAGCGTAGGCTGAAATGCTTAAAACTGCGCCTTTCATTCCTCTCTGTAATGCTATTTTCATGGCTCTAATCACGTCTAGAAGCATTGAACCTGCGTTTGGCGCGTCTATTGTGGAGAGCCTCAAGTCAATTCGCATTGGGACTTTGCAGAAGTATAGTCCTTTAATCCAGAAGTAGCTGTCCCGCTTGTTTCCTAAAAAGTCTACGTAGTCCATCGAGCCAGCCACGACATCTGCCTCATAGGGCAAAACGCTGCGAACAGAACGAGTTTTTATCAACCTCTTCGTCCTTCGAGTTCTCTCCAAAGTGTCAAGCGATTCGGTTCCCCCACCAACATCTAACTGATAAGTTTCTGTAATGCGAACACCGTGTTCGGAGAGAAGCCTAAGCAAAGTCTTGTGCACGGTTGTGGCGCCTACTTGGTCGATTAGGTCGTCGCCAACCACTGGTAATCCGCTGTCTTCGAATTTTCCAGCCCAAACAGCGTCGCTCGCAATATATGCTGGAGTGGCATTCACAAACGCGCATCCAGCCTTTATGGCTTGCTCGGCATACCATTGAGACGCATTTACAGCCCCGCTTGGAAGCAAGTTAACCACGATTTCAGCGCCGCTTTCCCTCAAGCTTTCTGCTACATCCACCTCCGGAGCGTCGCTTATTTGAACGACCTTGCTTAATGCTGGGCTTACACCGTCTAGAACCGGTCCTTTTTGCACGGTTACGTTTTGCCATGGAACCTCCATGAGCTTCGGCGTGTTGTTGGGTTCGGCGAATATGGCTTCAGACAAGTCGTGTCCAACTTTTCTGCCGTCTATGTCGAACGCCGCTGCTATTTGGATGTCTCTGGGGTGGAATCCGCCTAGGCGTAAGTGGCGTAGTCCTGTGGCTTCTGTTTCTGTCTCCGCGTTTCGGTAAAAGCATAAGCCTTGAACTAGGGCTGAAGCGCAGTTTCCCACGCCTATTAATGCAACCTTGATTTTCGACAAGCTTATCAAGTCCTTTAACGGTTAGTGAAATGTTGTTCTGGCTCAAAACATTTTCCCATTTTCAAACGAATTTATTAAACCGTTCAACGTGTTGTTACGTGTTTGATGTCGAGGTGTCTTTGTATGAGTGAAAAAGCGTGGTTAGACGTTGCGGTTATCCGCTGTCCGGTCTGCGGGAGATACTACGTTGAGGCTTCGTGGTATGCGGTGGAGCTAGGCGCAGACATCGAATGCGGAGACTGCGGCACCGAGTTTAACAGCAAAAAATACGTAATCGACCGTTTAATGCTCGAGTTCGAAATCGGCAAGAACGGGCTTGCACAAAAAGTCGAAATATCCGAACACATTAAAACAGAGGCTGAGGACACGGAATAGAGCATAGGCTTACGTGGAATACGAAACCCTTTAATCATGAAACTTCCCTACCCAATGAGAGGTTGAAGTGGCTTGCCTTCCGCAAAAAAGCAGGACAAGTTCACGCTCGTAAGCGAGCTAGCAAAACGCCGAGGCTTCTTCTGGCCATCCTTCGAAATCTACGGCGGAGTAGGAGGCTTCTACACTTATGGTCCTTTAGGCGCGTTGTTGAAAAGGCGGATAGAAGACAAGTTCCGAGATTTTTTCATCCGTAGATTCGGCTTTTTCGAAATAGAGTCTTCGGTTGTAATGCCCGGGAAAGTCTTCGAAGCCTCGGGGCACGTTGAACACTTTCAAGAGCCTATGGTGGAATGCCTCAAATGTAAAAGAAAGTTTAGGGCTGACCATTTGCTGGAAGAGTTCGCTGGCATGTCGAGTATGGAAACCGAAAAGCTTTCGCTTGATGAAATACGGAAAATAATCGTTGAACGTGATATTCGATGCCCCGACTGCGGCGGCGAATTTGGCGAGCCAAAATATTTTCTCACAATGTTCGCCACGACTATTGGACCTTACTCCGACGCTGTAGGCTATGGAAGACCTGAAGCCGCGCAGGGCATATTCGTCGAGTTTAAACGTCTCTACGAGCTGTCCAGAGAACGTCTCCCCTTCGGAGTTGTTCAGATAGGACACGCCTTAAGAAACGAAATTTCACCGAGGCAAGGACTAATGCGTCTCCGAGAATTCACCATAATAGACTTGGAGTTCTTCTTCGACCCCGAAGACACCCGATGCACGCCTCTTAAGGAAGTGGAAAATGAAACTCTGCGTTTTCTGCTCGGTGAAACGAGGCTGAAAGGCTCGGAAGAAATAACCGAACTAACAGTGAAAGAAGCGCTCGAAAAAGGCTACGTCAAAGTTGACTGGCAAGCCTTTTTCATGGTGCTAGCCAAAAAATTTATGGCTTCGCTGGGGGTTCCGCCGGAAAAGCAGAGATTTATTGAAAAGTTGGACTGGGAAAAGGCGCACTACGCGGTGCAAAGCTTCGACCAAGAAGTATACCTCGACCGGTGGGGATGGACAGAGGTTTCCGGACACGCGTACAGAACCGACTACGACCTAAAACAACACATGAAATTCAGCCGCGTCGACATGCGAATCTTCAAGCCCGCAGAAAAACCAATCGAAAGGGAAGAGGTTAAAATAACTCCAATACCCGCCAAAATCGGACCAGCATTTAAAAAAGACGCCGCAAAAATCATGGAACTGTTATCAAAAGTCGACGTGAAAGAGCTTGAACGCAGCTTTTCCACAAAAGGCTTCTACATGCTTGAAGGCTTTAAGATTCTTCCTGAACACGTGCAAATTATACGTCGAAAGGTTGTGGAGCGCGGTAAACGGTTCATTCCCCACGTGGTTGAACCCAGTTTCGGCTCTGACCGCCTTTTCTACGTAGCCCTAGAATACGCTTATCAATTGAAGGAAAACCGTGTGGTGCTCCGTTTCCCACGCGACATCGCCCCCGTCCAAGTAGGCGTCTACCCGCTGGTCAGCCGAGACGGCTTACCTGAAAAAGCCATGGAAGTTCACCGGATGCTTCTGAACGAAGGTTTCTACTCGGAATACGACGAGTCCGGCTCTATCGGAAGACGGTACGCCCGAGCTGATGAGATAGGTGTTCCTTTAGGTATAACGGTCGACTACCAAACCTTAGAAGACGGCACGGTAACCATTCGAGACCGTGACTCATGGAGCCAAGTGCGAAACAAGATTAAGGCTCTTCCAGAGCTTTTACACGGGTATTTCCGTTACAAACTTGACTTCGAAGACCTCGGTGAACCCGTCGAGACATAGCGAGAATCAAGGCTTTTCTTAGACAAAGGTGCACTTTTTCGTTACCTTTTTTAATGGTTTTGTATATTTCTACTCGGGGCTATTACTCGTATTTGAGTGGCGGGAGAATTTGCTTCCAGCAGAAACCGATGAACGGGTGAAAAGAAGGCTGTTGAGCATATGCCAAGAACATCTACGTAAGGTTCTAAGCTTGACGCGTAAAATCCCGCAGATTTTTGACAGCCTCGCCAGAAACGACGTGACCGCGGTTCGGCACTTATATTCGGAAATCCGGAAAGAGGAAGAAGAAATTGACAATATACGACGGGCGGTTTCTAAAGAGCTGGCTGAAGTAGGCGCCATCCTCACAAGCCGCGAAGACTTTCTCCGGTTCACCAACCTTTCAAGCGAAATCGCTGACTTTTCCGAAGGAGTTGCCTTCCGAGTGTTAGAGCTCATGGAACACGGCTGGAACGTGCCCCCGGACATCCAAAAAGACCTCGTTAAGCTTTCTGAAGCCGTCTTTGAAACGGTGTCTCGCCTAAGAGAAGCTTTGCTCGTTTTAACCTACGGCTCTTCGGCGGTTTTGCAGAAAGCCCAAGAAGTGGAAATAGCAGAGCAAGTTGTAGACGAACTTTACCGCGAACTCGAAATCAAGCTTATAAGCAAAGAAATGGACATCCCCGCGTTGCTTCTCCTACGAGACATTCTGCAGCTTTTAGAGGACACCGCGGACAAGGCTGAAGATGCCTCTGATGCAGCGCGAATTCTCTCTCTGATAATGTGAAAACGCTGTTCAAGGAGACGAATAAAGAATGAGCGAACCCATAACCGCCGAGTTCATCCAAAACTTCCTCGTGGTGTGGAACCCCTCTGAAGGCTCAAAACTCTACCAGAAGGGCTTCTATGGAAAACCCTTAGGAATACCAAAACCCAAAATCGCCGAGTTCAACACGCCCGTAATTCTCGACCTGATGGAAGGACTCTACCTAGCCGAGAAACGAGTAATCCGCGTGGTGGAAGGAACCGAAAAAAAGCGAGTAACCTTAGAAAAACTGCGAAAAACCGCACGTCGACTCTACGAAGAATTCGACCAAAAATACGTGGTCTACAAAGACCTACGCGAACACGGACTAACCGTGACTCCGGGAATAAAATACGGATGCGACTTCGCAGTCTACAAGTACGGACCCGGACTAGAACACGCCCCGTTCCTAATCTCGGTTAGAAAACCATCCGACGAAGTCACGGCAACCGAAATAGTCAAAGCTGGAAGGCTGGCCACAACCGTGAGAAAGCGCTTCATAATTGCAACTCCTGATATGCGAACAAAAAAGGTGAACTACTTAATCTTCAAATGGTTCAAAGCATAAACGCAGCGTTTTCCTTAAGACGGAACACTAATCGTGCATCCAGCAGCACATCTTCTACTAGTCTTCTCATACAGTCTCAATATATCCCGTTTTCTAGTGGTGCAATGGCACGGAACAATCAACTCTAAACCTTTCAAGGCTTCAAGCTTACTAAAACCGTGAAAGCCTCCCACTACCCCGTAGATTCGACCAAATCTCGAGGCCACCGCTTCCAAGATTTTTTCTAGTCCGGGATGAGCACAACCCGTTACAACAACAGCTCCCATCCGCGTTTTCACCACCAAAGACTGCTCCTTAATAAACGTTCCAAGCTCCCCACTGGTAAAAATGTCCACCCCAATCTCTCTCGCTTCTCCTACTTCTATCAACCGAACATTAGCTCTCGAAGCCAACCTCCTCTTGAACCCGCTTGAAAAAGACTTAGGAACAAACACCTCAACCTTTCCGCATTCATCAACTACGCGAATTCCACCAACGTGATCCCCATGCTCATGCGACAAAACAATTTTCCCAACAGTTCCAAAATCAAAGGAAAGCTTCTCCGCGTTGAAAAGCAAAGTTTCCAAGTCAGCACCTACATCAAAAAGCACAACCTCGCCGTCCTTTTCAACAGAACATGAAAAACCCCAACCGCTCCTAAACCCGTCAACCGCTTCGTTATCATAAAGAATTTTCAGCTTCACTCTCATCACTTCCAATTGCCGACTTCTTGTGGAGCCTCGGGCGGGCTTCGAACCCGCGACCCTCGCCTTACCAAGGCGATGCCCTACCAGACTAGGCCACCGAGGCTCAATTTCATGTTTAACAAATCGATTTTTAAAGAGTTTTTGGTTAGAGTCCCCGGTAGGCTTCTCTTTCGCCCATTCTTCTTTTTCTCAAAACATAGAATGCGTTTCTTCAGTTTTCTCTTTCGTTAGAAAAAAGAAAGGGTTTATGGCGATGTTGCGGGCGGCGCGGTAGGCTTTGACCTTCTCACTAGATATACTATTACGCCTATTCCCATGAAGAAGAAGCCTATGGCTGCTATGAGCCAGCTCCATCCCTGAAGGCTGAAGAGTGATCGAAGCGAGTCTAGTATTCCGAGCAGATTGTCCTCAAAGACCTGTCCGGTTTCGATGTCGTGTTTAAGCGATTCTAACGTGTAGTTCAACGCTAGTTCGTAATGTGTTTTCGCGTTTTCAAAGTCTCCATACTCATAGCTTTTGTCGCCGAGTTCTTTCTCTACTGAGCCTTTTGTCCAGTACTCCTTTGCTTTGGCGCTCATCGTGTAAAGGTACGTCGTCGGTGAATATGCGTCTCTCCATGTTTCTACCTGCATTTTATAGTCTTGGGCGTCTGCTTGGTCTTGCGAATAAACAGCGAAGTCACTATAGTGGTAGGATTGAGTTGTTATTAGGTCTCCTCCGGGCGATTTATAGTATGACACGTAAATGGTGTAGGAATGCACAACGAGGTTGCTGACGGTTGTTGGAATCGGGATATTAACTTCGAAGGTGTGGGATTGACCGGGCTGTATTAGCTCGTCGATTTCGGTTGAGGTACGGTTTACGGCTTCCCAGTCCATCTGCATGCGCACGGTGACATAGGCTTTTTCGCCGAGATGATTATAAACGGTTACTAACGTTTTGGCCTCTGTTCCTACTAAGTAGGCGTTAACCGACTGGCCATAGTAGTCATCGTATCCCTTGTAGTTGGGGTCAAGCCACATCACCGATGAAACACTAGCTTCAACCGGCGAGACGATGGGCGCGAACACCAGCATAAACGCCAATGCCGAAATCAGCACCAGAAGTTTTCTCTCCATTTTCCTCCTCTCCGTGAAACCGGTTTGCACTTCACTCCTATATAAAATCTTTGGGAAAAACTTATGTGGATGTGGAAACGCTTAACTTGAACCTTCAACAGAAAATTCTCCGGAAACCTCTATAATGAGGGCGGGGGTGTCCGAGTGGTCAAAGGAGGCAGGCTTAGGACCTGCTGCCGTAGGGCTGCGTGGGTTCGAACCCCACCCCCCGCACTAAAATTTGTACAAAGTGGAACTGCTTCATCTTTGCGCGTGTTTAGCGTTTAGATGGCTCTTTTCTAATGTTGTAGGTAGTCGCAGAGCATGAAATGACTATCTTCGTCTTTGCTTGTCAGTAGCTTGTATGTTTTTATCTCGCGGTTTCGTCGAGTTGCTAGTAAGGCTTTTGCAGTTTCCAGCCAAGTTTTATATGGTACAAGTTATAGTCTCCTCGTGGTTGAGGTGAAGTTTGCTTTGAAATGGGTTACCCGCGAGTTTGTGCATGTGGACAGAACAGCTTGTCCTTGGCTTATTAAAAAATTCATAGACCCGGAAGCCGAATTTCTTTTCGTGCCTGCTGAGAAAATAGCTGAAGTGGCTGAAAAAGAAAAGGCTATTCCCTTCGATGCTCCAGGCGTTAAGTTGGGTCACCGAAACGGTAAATGCAGCTTCGAAACTATAATTGAGGAATACCATCTTAAGGACCCTGCATTGTTAGAGCTAGCGAAAATAGTTCACGCGGCGGACACCCGAGATAAAGGGGCTGCCCCTGAAGGCGCCGGGTTAAGCGCGGTGATGGTCGGGGTAAGGCTGAACTCGAAAGATGACTGGGAAGCCGTTGAAAAAGCTGGGCTCGTTTATGACGCCTTATACTCGTTTGCCAAGCTGAAGATTATCCGTGAAAAACACCGCGATGAAGTAGAGAAAATGAGTCGAAAACAGTTGTATGAGTTCTTCAAATCGAAAATAAAGGAATAAGGGTCTGAACACGGAAGACGTGCTGGGCTTATGGGTGAAAACGGGTTTAGACAGCGGCTTTTCTGGGCGTTGTGCCTAGTAGGCTTATTCGCGATATTAAGTTCAACCATGTCTAAGAACCCGGTTCTAAATCCTTTCGCTAGGAGCCTCCAAACTCCCGACCAGCTGCTGGGACTGGTGGCTTCAGCTTCAACGGTTCCCGGAATACTCGTAAGTCTTCCAGCGGGCTGGCTTTCCGACAAGTTAGGGAGAAGAAAGCTGCTGCTGGCTTCCAGCGTGGTTTTTGCTTCTGCGCCCTTTCTATATCTTCTAGTTGTTTGCTGGTGGCAGCTGGCTTTGGTGCGTTTCTATCACGGCTTCGCCACAGCCATATTCGTCCCGGTTGCAAACGCCACGATAGCCGAGCTTTTCCCAAAAAAGAAAGGTGAACGAATTTCGCTTTTTTCCTCAGTCACCATCGTGGGAAGAGCTTCCGCCCCTTTCGTCGGAGGCTATATTCTCTCCGTAACAACATACGGTTTTCATCAGCTCTACTTAGCCGTCGGCGTAGCCGGAGTCACAGCCTTTCTTCTTTCGATAGCCTTGATAAAAAAGCCTGTGTCCACAGTAGCTTCTTTTGCGTCGAGCCGCGTTGACATAGGCTCGATTATCCGTGAATGGGGTGAAGCTGCGAAAAACAAGCTAATAGTCGCAGCTGGCGTTGTAGAGGCTGCGCAGTATTATACTTTTGG
>Ga0164318_10005525_pt1 | contig 12221 bp, 6 predicted proteins | sample GuaBasSedimGuay9_FD_113734 | JGI IMG/M metagenome (GOLD analysis project Ga0164318, IMG submission 113734) | Subseafloor sediment microbial communities from Guaymas Basin, Gulf of California, Mexico - Guay9, Core 4571-4, 0-3 cm | ecosystem: Environmental > Aquatic > Marine > Hydrothermal vents >... | reverse complement strand
TTTGATACCTATAAAAGTTAAGTATTTAGTATGGTTTTATGCAGTTTTAAGTTTTTTTAAAGGAATGCAGTATTCATCTGATGGAATTGCTCATTATGCGCATCTGGGTGGCATAATTATTGCTTTTGTATATTTAAAATTTGATTGGAATAAAGTAGCTTTTTTTAATTTTAAAAATTTGTATAATAATTATAGACGGTACAGGTTTAAGAAAATTGATCAAAAAAGACGTGAAGAATTTTTGAAGTTAAAGAATCAAGTAGATGAAATTTTGGATAAAATTTCTAAATATGGAATGGATAGTTTGAGTAAAAAAGAGAAAAAAACATTGGAAAAAGCATCTGAAAAATTAAGAAATTTTAATAAAACAGGAGAAAAATTATGATAAGTATGGAAGAAATACTTAAAAGGGCTCAATATTGGGCTACTGATAAATATTTTGATGAGGAAACTCGAAAAGAAGTTCAGAAATTATTAGATGAAAATAATGAAAAGGAGTTGATCGATAGATTTTATACAGATTTAGAATTTGGCACAGGCGGGCTAAGAGGAATTATTGGGAGCGGTAGTAATAGAATGAATATTTATACAGTAAGGAGAGCAACTCAGGGTCTTGCTAATTATATTTTAAGAGTTTTTCCTGATAAACAAAATAAGGTTGTAATATCTTACGATAATAGACATTTCAGTTTTGAATTTGCAAAAGAATCTGCTTCTGTACTTGCAGCAAATAATATTAAGGCATATATTTTTAAAAAACTTACCCCAACGCCTGTATTAAGTTTTGCTGTGAGATTTTTAAATTGTACATCTGGTATTATGATAACAGCTTCTCATAATCCTAAAGAATATAATGGTTATAAAGTTTATTGGAATGATGGCGCCCAGGTTGTTCCTCCACACGATAAAGAGATTATATCAGAAGTATTAAAAATAGATTCTTTTGATAAGGTGAGAATTTCTAATTTTGATGAAGAACTTGCAAAAGGAAATATAAAATTTGTTGGAGAGAATGAATGGAATGCTTATTATAAAATGGCAGAATCAATAGAATTTAATAAAGAATATGACAAAAATATAAAGATTGTTTATACTCCACTTCATGGGACTGGCTTTGAGTTTGTTAAAAAAGTTTTGCAAGATAAAGGGTTTACTAATCTTTATTTTGTTGATGAACAGACTGTTTATGATCCTGATTTTAGTACTGCTAAATCTCCAAACCCTGAGAATAAAGAAGCATTGGAATTATTAGAAAAAAGAGGCAGAGAATTAGATGCAGATTTATTGGTAGCAACAGATCCAGATAGTGACAGAATGGCTGCAGTTGTAAAACATAATAATGATTTTTATTATTTAAATGGAAATCAAATTTGCACACTTCTTACTTATTATATATGTGATTCTTTAACAAGAAATAATAGAATGCCGCAAAGTCCATTTGTTGTTTCTACAGTTGTAACTACAGAGCTTTTAAATAAAATTACAGAATCATTTAATGTTGAATTAATTTCTGTATTGACAGGTTTTAAATGGATTGCTGAGAGAATTAGATATTTTGAGGGACAGAAAGATTTTATTTTTGGAAGTGAAGAAAGTTACGGTTTTCTTGTAGAGGATTTTGTCAGGGATAAAGACGGGATTACAGCAGTTTATACTATAGCAGAAATGGTGGGATATTATAAATTACAGAATAATACTTTGGTGGATGTACTGTATTCTATTTATGATAAATATGGTTTCTTTCTTGAATCTTTAGTGAATATTCACCATAAAGGAGCAGAAGGTCAGGAAAAAATTAATGCAATAATGAAAATGCTAAGGGAAAATCCTCCGAAAAAATTATTAGGTTCAAATATTATTAGAATTAATGATCATTTAAAGCAGGAATTTATAGAATTTCCTACAGGTAAAATAGGAAAACTCCCACAGCCTAAGAGTAATGTTTTAGCTTTTTATACAGAAGAAGGCTACAAAGTATCTGCAAGACCTTCTGGTACAGAACCTAAAATTAAATTTTATTTTAGCGTTCAAATAAATGATAACAATCTTTCTATTCAAGAAAAAGAAAAGAAGGCTAAGGAAATTTTAAAAGAATTAGAAAATGAATTTCTTAGTATTGTAGAAAAAGCATGACAAATAAGATTATATCAAAAAAAATTTATTTATTAGATAAACATTTGCCAAAAGCTATGAAATATCTTAAGAAGTGTAAATTATGCCCGAGAAATTGTGATGTTAACAGATTGGATGATGAGAAGGGATTCTGTGGTATAGGGCGGTATCCTATAGTTGCCAAAATTAAATTGGAAAAAATGCTGGAAAAACAATTTGGTGAGGATACAAAAGTAGGTTCTATTTATTTTGCTTCATGTAGCTTGAGATGTTTATTTTGTAAAGATTTTAAATATAGCCAAACTCTTAATGGAGAAATATATAAACCTCATGATCTTGCTATGGCATTAATTACACTTCAAGAGAAAGGAGCTCAATATATTAATTTTGTTACACCTACTCATGTTGTACCTCAGATTATGGAATCATTGCTTATAGCATATAAGAAAGGGTTTGAACTTCCAGTGATTTATAATTCTTCTGGATTTGATGTTTTAAAATCTTTATACATGCTTAATCAAATAATAGATGTTTATTTAATTGATTTTAAATATGGAAATAAAGAATTAGCTAAAATATATTCTTTTGCTTTTAATTACTATAAATTAGTTACAAAAGCTATAAGATTAATAGTTCAGCAATATTATCCAAATAAGTTTGATGATGAAAATAAGATTGTGAAAGGGTTAGTTGTAAATCATCTTATTTTACCTAATGACCAGAGTGATTCTGAGAAAGTCTTTGAAACTTTAGCAGATATTGATAAAAATATTCTTTTAAATGTATTCTTTAATTATGAACCTGAGTACAAGGCTTTTAAAAATAAATTAGTAAATAGGAAACTTAATTTTAAAGAAATAAAAAAAATAGAATTGATGGTAAAATTTTTTGGCTTAGATAATACAGAATTTTATTATTAAAAAATTTTAATTGTTGTCGATGTAAAGATAAATGAGGATATTACTAAAATATATATTGGTTATATTAATTTTTATAGTATGTGGTTCAAAAGTAGATAAAAAGGATAATAATATATTTAAAATTGAATCGCAAAGTATTACAATTGCTGATGGTTCTGATCCATGCGCAGATAGTGTAGATTTTTTGTTATCATTAATTACTAATGTAAAAACTTATGTTAAAGTGTTGTGGACAAAAGATTCTGTAACAAGTCTGGATACTTTAATAGATAATAATTTTTCTATAGAGCATTTTTTTACTTTTAATAACATAACTTATAATGATACGTTGCAGTATAAAATTATATTGTATAATATTGGATTTACGGATAGCAGTGAAACTCAATTTTATTTATATGTTCCTGAAAAAGATATAGAATCACCTTCTATTGAAAAAATTCACATTACAGCTTTTACTAATCATTGTTATTTTTATGTAAATATAGATCATCCTGCTAAAGTGAAGTTATTGTATGGATTTTCTCAAAATTATACTGATACATTAGAGATTGATTCTGCTTTAACAGTCCATTGGTTTAAGGTGGATAGTTTAATTGCAGATACAGTATATCATTATACAGTTTATCTTGAAGATAACTGTGGGAATTTTGTTCAATCGGATTGGGATTCTATTTTTGTGACTAATCCATATCCTGTAATTAAATTTCAATCAGATACAATTGCAGGAACAGATTCTCTTGTTGCCAGAGTTTATGTACAAAATATACAAAATCTTTTTGTTGTTGATTTCCAATTTGTTTTTCCTGGGGATAAGCTGATTTATACTAATTTTGAAAAAGGAGATTTGATGAAAGTTGCTGAATATAATCCAATACAATGTGTTCAAAATCCTATGTTTGTAACAGATCATGTAGGTGCGGTTGCCAGTTGGTCTTTGTTATATTTAGATTTTATTTATCCAATTGGTTCTTATATGCAATTGCCTATTGGAGATTCTGGCAATATTGCAAATTTTTATTTTAAAATTAATCAGTGTGGTATGGATAGTTTGTATTTTGATACATTAAAGGTAAGATTTTTAGACCCCTTATTGAATGAGGTAAAAGGGATTAAAATTAATAGTAAATTAAACCTTCAATGATTATAGGATGTTATTGTTGACATTATAATATTTTCCAATTATATTTATTAGGTATTTATTAGGGTAAAATATTTCAGTTTAGAAAGGGATTATTTTTATGGTTAAATTAAAGGTCAGGAATTTAAGAAATTACAGATATGAATGGAATGAGCATGTTAATTTACCTAAATTTGATATAAATTATAATATTGATAATTTTAATAATATTTTTATTCCTATTAGTAATCAATATTTTTTTAAAATTTCAAATACATCATTGGATTTTTATAGGAATGATACTAAATTATTATCAATATATGTGGCGGATAATATGAAATGGCAAAAGCCTTTGGTTTTTAGAGGAAGTTTTCGGTTTTATACATATTCTAATCATCTATTTTGGAAGTGGAAAGGCCTTAAAATTAGATTGCTTTTATATTATGATTATAAAGGAGAAGGGGCAATTTTACGATTTCTATATAAAAATTTGAATAGAAGTGATATTAAAATTGAAATGTATTCAGATAGTTTAGAAGTTGCTATATCCAAAAAGAAAAAAAATTCTTATAAAATTTTTAATAAGGCTTTGATGTTTGATAGAGAAGTGAAGGAAAATAGAGTCATATTTTCCGATATAAAAGATGATTTAGATTTTTCAAAAGAGGAGTACAAGTGGGTTTCTCATTGTAAGCAGGTTAAGAGAATTTATAAACGTAAGTTAATTTTTATTGATGATAAAGATATAATGAGAAAATTTTTATTAGATTTATATAGAGAATCAGATTATGGGAGAAATTTCAAAAAATTTACTTCATTTAATTTTTTAAATTTTGATTATAAAAATAGTTTACAAATATTTAATAATGTAGAATTTAATAATAAATTTTTTTTTAGATTTTTTTTTGATAATTATTTTTTGATAGAGGGATGTTATTCAAATAATAAGCTAATTAATTGTTTATTAATAAATAAGGGTGTAAGTACTTTAAATATTTACTTTAATTATAAAAGATTTTTTAATAAAAAATTTTTTTTTGTATTTAATAATAGATTGCAAAAGCTGATGAATGTCAATTTTATAACCAATGGTTTTGTAGTGACTTTTGAAAAGTCTGATAAAATATTTATAAATTTTTTCAAAAATATATTAAAAAAATTTTTTTCTTGACAATAAGGAAGAATAGTATAAAATAATTATATGAATGATTATTTAAGATATTATTTTCTTTTGTTAATCTTATTGAAACTAAAACAAAGGAGGTTGATGAAAGGTTAGAAATTTATCGTGTTGAAAAAAACCGAAGGAAAGGAGGAGGTTATGAAAAAATGAGGTTTTTAATTTGTTTATTTTTTCTTTCGGTAGATTTTCCTATTTTTAAATCCCAAAATGTTAAACATGATATTCGGAGGGGAAGGAATGTTTAAAAAATTAATATTATTGTTTGTTTTGTTTGCTTTGCCTCTATCGATTTTTGCGCAATCATCAGGTAAAATAAAAGGTATCATTAGGGATAAGGCAAGTGGAGAGCCTTTACCTGGAGTTAATGTTATTTTAGAAGGTACAAAGATGGGTGCTGTTACTGATTTGAGTGGTTACTATGTGATTTTGAATGTTCCAGTGGGTACTTATTCAGTTACAGCATCTCTTATTGGTTATAAGAAAATGACTTATAAAAATATTTATGTTTCTGCAGATGTTACAACAGAACTTAATTTTGAATTGGAAGAAACGGCTATTCAAGGAGAAGAGGTAGTTGTTACTGCGGAAAAACCTCTTGTAGAAAAGCATATTACACAGAGTTATTCAAGAGTTGATGCTGAGCAGCTTGCTAATATTCCTGTTAGAGGCACAAGAGAATTATTAGAATTACAGCCAAGTGTTATTGTTCAGGACGGTGGAGTTCACATTCGTGGTGGCCGTGTAGAAGAAGTTGGTTATTATTTAGATGGAGCTTCTATTACTAATCCTATGAACAGAGGTCAGGCTGTATATGTTATTCAGGATGCTGTTGAAGAAATGCAAGTATTAGCTGGTGGTTATACTGCTGAATATGGTGGAGCAAATTCAGGTATTGTTAAGACTCAGCTTAAGACCGGTACTGATAAATATGAGTTTTCTTTGGATTTTCAAACTGATAAATTTGCAGATGAAGGTAAGGAATTTTTAAATACATATTCATATAGAGAACATTATTTTACAGCCACTTTTGGAGGTCCTTTATTAAATAAGAATTTAAAGTTTTTTGTAGCTGTTGAAAATCATGATGAAGGAGATTTCAGAAAAAGATTTAGTTATGGTTATAAATTTGAAAATTTAGTTGACATGAATCCAAATAATCCAAGAGTTACTGATGGGAATCCTGATACAGTTGCTGTTATGGAATATCCAGACGGTTTTACACCAAGAAATAGTAGAAATAGATGGGCATTAAATAGTACATTATTATATGATTTTAAACCTTTTAGATTTAGATTAAGTACGGTTTATAACTGGACTAAGACACATAGCGATGGTACACCAATGCTTAATATTTTAAATAGCAGGCATGGTTATTGGATTGATAAAAATTTATTATTAACAGGTACTATTACACATGTTTTGAGTCCTACAACTTATTATGATTTAAAGTTTAATTATTTTACAACAGAGTCTGAAACCCATGATGATTGGTTTGATACAGACTGGTGGAAGTGGGCTGATAGTGCGGCTGTTGCTGATTATACAAATGGAAAAGCAAGATATAGAAAAAAATGGTATGAAGATTATCCTTATATGTTTTATGGTTTTAATTTCCCAAGAGATGGTGCCAGATTTTTCGGAAATTATGTTTTAGAAAAACAGAATTATATAGGTGGTGCTTTCTCTTTTGTATCACAGCTCGGCAAATATCATGAAATAAAAGTTGGTGGTGATATGAGAAGATATACAATAAGACGTTATAGTATATCTTCAAGTGTTATGAGATTGGCATCTTTGAAGAGAGTGGATACTGTCCAGGTTGATGATTCCACTGTAAAATATGTTCCAATTTATCAATCTATTGATGAATTAAAAGATACTGTTATGAAAAATGATACATTGATGAAGCAATGGAGACAATATCTCGGTAATTTTTATGGTTATGATGAATTTGGTAATGAATTGGATGAAGGTTTTGATGGTGCAAAGCATCCAACATTTGGTGCTTTTTATATTCAGGATAAAATAGAATATAAACATTTAATTGTAAATGCAGGTTTAAGAGTTGATTATTTTGATACAGATGATAGAAAATTGAAGGATCCAGCGAACCCACCAGTTGATGAGAAAAATGGTATTATTGCTGATTCTGGATGGGAAGATCGTGATCCTACAATTAAAGTTAGCCCAAGACTTGGTTTTTCATTTCCTGCATCAGATAGAACTGTATTTTATATGCAGTATGGAAAATTTGTTCAGATGACGGAATTGAATGATATTTACTGGAATAGTGCTCAATATGGAAGACAGATAGTTACAGGTGGATATTATTATATTTCGCCAGTTGGTTTTAATATAGGCCCAATTTCTACAACTTCTTATGAAATTGGTTTCAGACAACAATTAGGAAGTGTTGCAGCATTAGATATAGCAGGATTTTATAAAAATATTAAAGGCCAGACTCAGATTGATAGAATGACAGCTGAGGGTGGAGCTTTAATAGCAAGTTATGATTATATTAGAAATGGAGATTTCTCAACTTCAAAAGGTCTGGAATTCCAGTTTAATTTGAGAAGAGTAAACAGATTACAGATGGCAGCTAATTATACATTAACAAAAGCAGAAGGTACAGGTTCTTCAGAAGCATCTTACCATGCAGCTGCATATAGAAAAACACAGAAACCTACAATTGTATCTCCTCTTGATTATTCACAGACTCATAGAGGAACTATTATGCTTGATTATAGATTTGATGATAATGATCCTGTAACATATATGAGAAATTTTGGAGCTAATCTTGTTTTCTCATTCTCAAGTGGTCATCCATACACAACAGTTTATTTTCCTCCAGGTGGTCAGGTTAGTCCTTATGATGCAGGTGTTGATTATTTAGAGGATACTCGTAATAGATTAGCATTAGAGCCATTAAATAGTTCAACTACTCCATGGACTTATAGATTTGATTTAAGATTAGATAAATCTTTTAAAATTGTTGGTAAATATAAATTAACAGCTTATGTGAGAATTTACAATTTGTTAAATACTAAGAATATTATAAATGTTTATCCATATACTGGTAGTGCTGAGGATGACGGTTTCTTATCAGAACCGGATAGATCAAAAGCTTTTATTGATGCATACGGTGGAGAAAGATATATTGATATGTATAAAAAGATTAACTTGAAGAATAGACAGGCTTATTGGGATGCGACCGGAAGAGATTTGTATGGACAACCAAGACAAATTATGTTTGGAATTAAATTTTCATATTAATTTTTACAATTGTAAAATATGAAGAGGAGTAGTTTATGATAAAACGTACAAAGGCTTTTAGTATTTTAATCTTCTCTCTACTTGTTTTGCTTAGCTTTAGTTATGCGAAGCAGAATCCTGCTTTTAAAAATGATCCAATATTAAAAAAATGGCTCGATGAAGGTAAATATGTATGGACTCAAGCTAATATAGCTAACTGGAATTATTGGGTCAAATATGATGGTACAAGTGCACAAGATCCTGATGGTAATTCAGGTGGTATTTATCCAAAAGGAACAGCTGGAGTTATTTTTCAAGATGGTTTTATCTGGGGTGGTTATTTAACACAAAACGGCCAGAGAATTGATGATGATCAGGTTTTGAGAGTTGGTGGTTTTGCATATAGATTGGGTGTTCAACCAGGATGGATCAAAGATGATGGTACTCCGGTAGATCCAGGAGATTCAAGGGCAAGACTTTATAGAATAAGAAAAGATTGGAAAACTTTGACTCCTGATGATGTAGCTCAGGATGCTGCTGATATTTATAGAGTAAAGCTTGCTTCTGTTACACAAGAGATGAAAGAACAAGTTTTGGCTCAATATGAGAAAGACTGGAATGAATGGCCTGTAGATCTTGGCGCACCTTATGTTGATAAAAATGGTAATGGTAAATGGGATGGTCCTGAGGTAGATGAGCCAGGCATTGCTAATGCTGATCAGGTTATATGGTATGTTTTAAATGATTTGAATGCAGATAATACAACTTATTTATATGGTTCTAAACCTATTGGTTTTGAGTTGCAAATTACTATTTGGAGTTACAATCAACCTAATTCAACTTTAGGCCAGATGATATTTAAGAAATATAAATTAATTAATAAATCAGTTTATACTATTGATTCAATGTATGTATGTCAATGGGCAGATCCTGATTTAGGTAATTATTCTGATGACTTAGCAGGTTGTGATACTGTAAGAAGTCTTGGATTTGCTTATAATGGATATGCTTCAGACGGAGATTTTGAAGCATTTGGGATTCCTCCTGCAGCTGTTGGATATGACTTTTTCCAGGGTCCTATGGTTTATACTGGAGAAGAAACTGATACAGCTATTTTTAATTTATCTTATAGGGTAGGTTATAAAAATTTACCTATGACATCTTTTGCATATTTTGCAGCAGGTTCTTCAATTGACGATCCAGATCAAGGACAATATATAGGTACTTTACAATGGTATAACCTTTTAAGAGGTTATTTACCTAATGATGATATTGATAATCCAGCACCTTTTACTCATGGATATGGTCCAGGTGCTGGAGATGCTACAAAATTTCCATTAAATGGTGATCCTTTCTTAATGACAGGTGATATTGATGGTTTAGGTACAAATTTACCTCCTGGTGATAGAAGAATGTTATTGCCTACAGGTCCTTTTACTTTTGCACCTGGTGATACTCAGGAAGTGGTTGTTGCTGTTGTTGGTGGTATTATTAATCAGGCTGGTGGTAATAATAGAAATGCAGTAGCACAGCTTAAAATGAATGATGATTTTGCACAATATATTTTTAATAAGTTATTTAGAGCAATTCCAAAACCACCTGCTGCTCCAAAAGTTAAAGCTATTCCTTTTAAAAATAGCGTTACTTTAAACTGGGGATTTGATTTAAATGCTGTAAAAGAAACAGAAAAAGATGATCCTGTCTTGGGATTTAATTTTGAAGGTTATAATGTGTATCAATTGCCTGGACCAAATGCTACAAAAGAACAGGGTAAATTGATTGCAACTTTTGATAAAGTGAACAATGTATTAATTATCAGAGGTAAAAAATTTGATGCAACTTATGGCGATGTAGTAGAAGTTCCGCTACAAAAAGGTACTGATAATGGAATTCAAAGATATATTACAATTGACAGAGATTATATTAAAGATAGACCATTATATCCTGGCAATAAATATTATTTTGCTGTAACAGCTTATAATTATAATGCTGATCCTACTTTTCCAGAACCATCATTAGAATCAGATATCAAACCTATTGTAGTTGTTACACCACAGGCAGAAGTGCCAGGAACTCAATATAATGCTAAAACAGGTGATGAAATTCCTGTTGAACATGAAGGTTTATCAGATGGTATTGTAAAAGCAATAGTAGTTGATCCAGAGGCTATTACAGGTCATAAATATCAGATTGTTTTTAAATTAGACGAGGATACAACCTCTGCTACTTATGGACAGTTATTATGGAATGTAAAAGATTTAGATGAAAATAAGTTATTGTTAGATGAATATTTACCACAATTAGAAGATATTAATGGTGGAAATGACTTGCCAATAATGGATGGTTTATTAATAAAAGTTTCAGGACCTGCACCTGGACTTAAATCAATTGTTGAGGTTGCAAACCAGGATGGTCCTTTAACAGAAGCTGATTATGATGGTTCTGGTGCCCCTTTTGGCGGAAATAATGTATGGCATTCTTTAAGTGCAGCATCCGATGCTAATGGTAGATTTTATATAAGTGCCGGTGGCGGCGCTGGTACAATAGACAGAATGGCAAGAAGTATTGCTAATGCAAATTCTCATGATTTTGAGATAAGATTTACTGAAGCAGGTGGACTTTATTGTTGGTGGTATGATGATGAATCTTATACAGAAGTTCCTTTTGAAGCTTGGGATGTTGGTATTTCAACCTATGATGATCCATCAGATGATGTAAGACTAATTGTTGGTGGATATTCAGGTGATGATAATCCTGGTAATGTATTTGATTATTCATATACTGATCCATATTTTGGATTCCCTGCATCAGACTGGATTTATTTAAGAAAGCCTGTTGATGATGAAGGAACTTATGAAAAGTTTGTTGCAGATATGCAATCAGGTAGTCCTACTTTTGATTGGTGGGGACATACTGTTGAAGTTTTAGCAAGAATTATTTTTTGTGATTATTCATTAAATGGAAATGTTCCAGCAACAGGTACTGTAGTTCGTTTTATTACTAATAAACCTATTATGGAAAGCGATGTATTTACATTTAATACTGCTCCATATAAACCTATAGTTGGTGATAAGAATCTGGCAAAACAACAGGTTGAGAAAATTACTGTATTTCCAAATCCATATTATACACATAATCCAGAAGAACCTAATAGATTTGAAAGATTTGTAACATTTACACATTTACCTCAAAAAGCGACTATTAGAATTTTCTCATTAAGTGGTAATCTGGTTAGAAAACTTGAAAAAGATTCTGAATCTCAGTTTTTTGATTGGGATTTGAAGAATGATAAAGGTTTGCCAGTAGGTAGTGGAATGTATATAGCTCATATTGATATGCCAGAACTGGGAAAAACTAAAGTTTTGAAGATTATGATTATTCAACCAAAAGAAGTTATTGAATATTTTTAATTGGTTAGTAAAACTTGTAAAGAATGGAGCGAAAAATGATGATAAAACATAGATTTTTAAGTATCTTGTTGTTTATCTTCACTCTAATATTTGTGTTCTCATCAGCTTTTGCTGGTGATGCAGATAGAGTGGGTACATCTTCTGGTACTCAGGTAACAATACCTGTTGGTGGAAGAGATATAGCATTGGGAGGATCAGCTGTTGCTACTACATCCGGGTTAGAAGCA
>Ga0164318_10005524_pt1 | contig 12222 bp, 11 predicted proteins | sample GuaBasSedimGuay9_FD_113734 | JGI IMG/M metagenome (GOLD analysis project Ga0164318, IMG submission 113734) | Subseafloor sediment microbial communities from Guaymas Basin, Gulf of California, Mexico - Guay9, Core 4571-4, 0-3 cm | ecosystem: Environmental > Aquatic > Marine > Hydrothermal vents... | reverse complement strand
TCCCAGCTTCCCAGCATGTATCATCCCCCCCAGTCCCTCAGGGGGCAAGCAGCAGGAGGAAATATGAGCGAACGCACGTTTACGATCATCAAGCCCGATTCCGTCGAAAAGGGCAATACCGGAAAAATCATCGCCCATCTTGAAGGTGAAGGATTCACAATCCTCGCCGGACGGATGACCCACCTCAGCCGGACCCAGGCCCAGGGCTTTTACGCCGTTCACAAGGAGCGCCCCTTCTACAACGACCTTGTTGCTTACATGACGTCTGGACCGGTATGGGTGATGGCCCTCGAACGAGACCAGGCCGTTCCCACGTTACGCAAAGTGATGGGTGCCACCAACCCCGCCGACGCCGACGAGGGTACGGTTCGAAAGCTTTACGGAGAGAGTATCGAACGCAATGCAATTCACGGTTCGGATTCCCCAGAAAACGCCGCGATTGAAATTGGCTTCTTCTTTCCGGCCTCTGATCTGGCGTAAGCGGCCCAGCGGGGCCAGGAGCTTTTAGCCATTAGCTATTAGCGGTTAGCTCAGAGTGGCATACAATCCGTTTGAGCCTGGAAGACAAGACTGAGTTCCACATCGTGAGGGAACGGTCCCACCTGCTCTTGCTAAAAGCTAATTGCTAACTGCTAACAGCTTTCATATCATCTTGCGTAGAACCTCGGAGGAAGAGAACCCATGAGAGTCAGCTGGAACCAGTACTTCATGAACCTGGCGGTTCAGGCTGCCACGCGCTCGACATGTCCGAGGAAACATGTCGGGGCGGTGATCGTTCGCGACAAATCCATCCTCTCCACCGGCTACAACGGATCAATTCGCGGCGCGGCCCACTGCACCGATGTCGGATGTCTGATGGAGGGCGGCCACTGCATCCGTACAGTACACGCCGAAGCCAACGCACTGGTTCAGGCTGCCAGCCATGGAATCCGACTGGAAGGCGCCGAGATCTACGTCACGGCCTCTCCCTGCTTCGACTGCTTCAAGTTGATTGTAAATGCCGGTATCCGAACGATCTACTACGGAGAGTTCTATCGTGACGAACGGGTTCTCGCCTTTGCCGAAGAGTTGGGGATCACCATGAGGCATCTGGGAATCGAGGACGAGGCGCCGGCGTGACGATCGACATCGACGTCAATAGCGTCACCGTCCCGCTCAACTGGAACCAGCTATTCACTGGCGATGGACCGGTACACGTTGAGATCGGATCAGGCAAGGGCCGCTTTTTGCTCAAATTGGCGGCCGAGCGCCCGGAGATCTCCCTCTTGGCCGTCGAACGCGCCGGCAAATACCATCAATTGGTTTGCGACAAGGCCGGCCGACGAGGCCTGGAAAATGTACGCCTGCTCCGAACTACCGCAGAAGACCTGCTGTTCAGGCTTCTCCCACCGCTTTCGGTCGACGCCCTCTATATCCTGTTCCCTGACCCGTGGCCCAAGAAAAGACATCACAAGCGCCGTCTCTTTTCACCAGACGTCACCGAGGCAATGGTCCGATGCCTCAAACCCAGGGCGCCACTGTTGGTCAAAAGCGACCATCCGGCCTACGCTGAAGTCATCGAGGCCGTATTGAATCAGACCCCAGGTCTGAAGCCCAGCGACCCTGAGGAGGCTTTTCTGGATCTGCCCTTGACCGGTTTTGAATCAAAATACGTCATGGAGGGCAGAAAAATCCACGCCTTTTCGATGGTGAAGAAGTAAGGGCAGAAACTGGAAACTGGGAAGCACAGCCGGGGGCGAGCACCCTCGTTTTGTGCCGAATGGGCACAATAGGGTTGCTGTGGATTTGCAGAATTTAGAAAGGTTGTCTGGGGTAGCAATACTCCCGGGTAGCCGGCACTCAGTTCCGAGTTTCCAGTTTCCAATACTTATTCCTGCAGCTCTCCGGAAACCACTTCACCGTCCGACAGCGTCACCGACCATCGAACTGTTACTCTTGAGCGACTGGAAGGCAAGCGGATCACGCCTGTGGTCAACGACTCCTGGGCGCCGACGAGTATCTCTGTGAAACGTACGGCGTTGACACCTGAGCTGAGGCCCGGCTTCCACTGGTCCCCGATCCTCTTGCCCACCTCGATCCGCTCGAAATCCCCGGCATCATCCGCCACGAGGTAGCCGGACTCCAAAGAAACCTCCACCCAGTTTCCATGTCCTGAGACCACCGAAGCAAAAGGGCTCAGATTGACGACCGAAATCCGAAGAGACCTCCCCTGGCGGCGAAGACTGACATCCAGGTCAGGCGCCGGCCCTTTTCCCTCCAGATATGCCGTCAGAGCCCGGCCGTCTATCCCCAATGTCCCATCGGCAGGGGGCAACGCCACCAGGTCCCAGCCCACCACCTCGGGCATGAACACAGAGTCAATCTCCCGAAGAGCGGAGTCCAGACGTACGGCATCCATCCACTGCACCTCAAACCTGTCCCCCACCGCCCATTTTCGCCCGCTCCACTCCATTGGTTTCCGAAAAATGAAGGCGCGATCCAGTTTCGAGGCCGTGCTGACCTCGACCCGGCCCCCATTGCAAAGCCGATCGAGGTCCTCTCCCCAACGCGCCAGTTTCGGGTCGGTCCTGGGCGTCAAGACGATGCCGGCTCTGACCCTGACACCCGTACCCGCAAGGGTGGCAAGTCGATCGACCAATGGTTCATTCCCCGCATCACCGACGCCCCGCAGGCCGACGCCCCCGGGCCCAAACAGGGGAACGATGATCGTCCCCGCGGCTTTGGCCAACTCCAGGCCACGGTCGGTTCGAATCTGACTAACTGTGAGAATCGGCAAAACCGGCAAGCCGCTTTCCTGGTCAAGGGCCCTAACAAATCCAGCAATTCCGGGTGAGAGTCTCGGTATATCGACGACGATTTCGGCAGTCGTTGGACCGACGACAGGGGCCAGTCCACGCCAGAGGGCCGAAGCTGCCTCCGGCTTGAGTTCGACAGATCCGGATTCAATACGCAATGCGGCCGATCCCCGAATCTCGCCGGCGATCCAGGGGGCCGGATCAACCTTGATGACCGGCGATCCCGTCGTCAAGTCAACTAACCCCCTGCGAACGACCAACACATCGACACCGGCCCTCTTGAGCCTTGCCGCAACGTCCTCGTCGACGGCTCCGGCCACCCAGACGGCAGTCTTGCGCAAGAGCGGCGCCGGCTTGTCGACAGCAACCTCCTGCCCACGCCCACATCCGATCGCCAGAACCAGAATCAACCCGAAGAGACATGACTTCATCGGGACATTCTAACCCGGCGTACCCGTTATCCCGAGCCCGAGCCCTCCGTTGTCGCTCCCGATGTATGGTCTCCAGCTTGGTGTACAACTCTGGGGCAAATCAAAAAACGGGTCGGCATGATCTTCGCGTCGTAATGATGATGACATCGGCGGGCAGCCGAGACCTGAGGAAACCCGGTAACGGGCACGGGCACGGGCTCGGGCTCGGGGAAATCCACAAATTGCTGTCGGCTGCTCATTGTCAACCCTCAACAGATGGTTCAATCCCCTGAACTTTCGCCATCAGGAGCACAGGGGAATCGCATCCGGACCACCAGTCCCTTTGGACCATTGATCGCGTCAACGACGCCGTGGGCCCGGTTCACTACCTGACGAACCAGGGCGAGACCCAACCCGGTCCCAGACCCGGTCGCCGAAAAATGCGGCGCAAAGAGATCCTCGGCCCGTTCACCCTCAACGCCCCCCCCGTCATCTTCAACCTCAAGAACACATCCCGAACCTTCTATCCGGGTTCGTAGGATAATTTCACCTGAATGATGATCGATCACAGTCATCGAATTCAGCAAAACCGTGTCCACCGCCCGGCGAAGCCACCGGGCATCAGCGATGACGCGGCATCGCCCTGGATCCTCGATTTCCAACCGCAGTTTGCCGCCTCGACGATGCAATACCTCCAGATGACCAACGGCCTCTTTAGCAACCTCGCCGAGATCGACCGGCTCAGGTTCCCATGCTTCGAGGGCCACGAGGTTGGAGAAGGCATTGGCGGTCTCCTGGAGCCGACCCGTCTGGACCAGAATCTCGGTAGCAGCCTGATCTACCAGACTGCCGAGGTCCTCCCTTTCTCGACGACGGCTTTCCTGGAGTTCCTGGACCCACAATCGGATCGGCGTCAACGGATTCTTGACCTCGTGAGCCACGATCCGAGCCATGTGGGTCAGTTGTTCCAGACGATCGGCCCGAACCACCTCGGTAACATCTTCAATCACGATCAACCGGCCTTGCCGTCCGCCGGGAAGCGGCACATCGGCCAGGCCGACTCTCCAACTGAGATCCCTGCCGGGATCCGGTCTGACGATCTTGAGGGCCGAGGTATTCTCCAACCTTTCAAGGTTGCTTCGATCCGCTATCACATCCGGGTGCTCTCGAAGAACCACTTCCCCGCTGGGGTTGGCAAAGAGAGTGTGACCGTCCTGGTCGAGCACCAGGACCGCCGGCTCCAGGTTGGCCAGCGTAATCCGCAGCATTTCTTCCTGGTCCTTGAGGGATGCTTCGCGTTCCTGCACCGCATGCGCCATCGTTTCAACGGCTTCGAGCACCTCGGCAAGATCACGCTCCCGAGGCCGCTCGACGACACCAAGCGGCTCACCATCCAACAATCGCCTGGAAACACCAACCAGGTCCCTCAGCGAATGACTGAGTCTCCTCTCGATCCGTCCAGCCAGGGCAAGGGCCAACAGGGCCGCCACGACCGCGCCCCCGAAGAGCCAGTCGACAGCCCGAGGAAGATCCCTGTCGCCGTATGGCCCTTCCTTGAACAACTGGAGCAGCAATCGCTGTCGGTTGAGCGTCACAGCGCCCCCGACGACCATTTCATGGCCCCACCGCCGAACGACAACGTCATCCCGGCCCAGAAGGAACACAGGAAAGACATCAACCATCGGCAGCCCAGGCAGTCGTCCGAGGTCCATGAGATCGGGTCTGGAGGCCGCAACTTCATCGACGCCGTCGAACAGAACGACTTCTCCACCCCATCCCAGTGCCAGCCACCTGGCAAAGTCGTCGTTGACATCAAAATCGCCACCCAAGTGCTCGGCCGTGTACCGAACCGACCTGAAGGCGTCGAGGCCCAACGCTCGCTCCGTCTCCGTCTCCTGCCCCACAATCCTGAACTGCAACACCAGTGCCAACGCAGCCAGAGGCACAATGACAGCCCCGGCCACCAACAGTCGCAAACGGCCGCCGAAGGTCGCCGTACCCTCATGCAACAGGCCCGGAGGCCTTATCACCGCCATCGCCGCCAGAACCCACAGCGCCGCCAGCAACCCCCTGACGACCCACGTGGTGACCGAGGGAATATGCGCAACCCTGGCTACCAGCCAGGCCCGTTCCCGGACGATCCTGGCCGGATGACGAATCCCGCCGATCTCCAGCCACGTCCATCCGCCCCTTTGGTGGTACAGCGCCCCCGCCCGAGCCGGTCCCAAAGGGGAAACATCTGGGTGAAGCGAGGCAGCTACGGCGCCGGACCGGCTCATGACCACCGACCACATCGGTGACTGCCGCGACGAGTCCAGCCCGCCCCGCGTCGGCCAATCCTCCAGGAGAGACCACGGTTCTTCCGCCGTCCTGAGCTCGATATGACCGTCGATCTCCGGCAAGGCCGTCCACTCTCGAGTCACCCTCACCCGATCACCCGCAGGGGCGAGATCACCCCAGACGGAGACCACATTCCCGGCAGGTCCAAATACCAGGACTTCCGCCCCCCGGGCCACACCGTCAAGGCCCCATTCCTGAGCCAGGACCGAAGCCAGGTCCCTGAGTGAGACTCCGGCATTCCCATCACCCACCAGGTCCCGAAGATCAAGAGCGCCTGAGTCCGGCACATTGAATACCGGAGACGTCGGCCACCTGAGAAGTTCCACCGCAGGCCGAACCACCGAAACGACCACCGCCATTCCAGCAATCAGAAACGCCCCCGCCAACCGTCGTTCCAACCCCCAGCGGGAACCAGGCCATGCCGCAAGTACCCAGGCAGACGCCACAAGCCACACGACACCCGCCCCCGGTTCGAGAAGGTGTACCGGAAGCCAGTCCGAGACCCAATCATTGGATCCGAGTGCACATGCCACCATCGCGGCGCCAAGGGTTGAGCCGACGACGAACCGGCCGGCCCGCGGCTTCAGGGAAGAAGCCCATCGACCGATAGCCGCCCCTCCCAAACACACCAACAACCCAAGTGCAGCAGTCGATCCGGTCCCCACAACCGCCACAAAGCCTCCGAGAACACAAGGCAGAGCCATGGCGGGAAAAAACACCAGGCTGATCAACCCCAGACACGCCCATCCGAATCCAGTGGAAAACGGCTGCCAACGAACCTCTTCCCCGACCCAGGTCACAGGTAACTCTATGCCCGGCGCGACACGGGACTGTACAACGACTTCATCAGGGTCCCAGAAGGCAAAACGTACCTTCCATCCCGGAGGCGCCGTCAAACCAAATGCACGCCGCGACTCAAGACTGCTGCGTTCGGCAACGATCACCGAACCCGCCAGGCGGCCTTCATGCAAGAGGGGCTCCCGCAACGCCAAGGTGGCGGTTCCGGAGGTTCGGATCATTTTCCACCGTCGGGGCCCAAGGTACCTGAGGCCCTCCGGGAACCGGTAAGGCCGGCCACCCCATGCCACAAGCCGGCCTCGCTCATCCGCAAGGTAGATCGTTAAAGCAGGCTGGCCGACGACGACACGGGAGAGGAGGTCAAACGGCTGAGACGGATCCAGAGTCGCACCAGTACCGATGACCAGATCGCCTATCCGAGGATCTTCTGCAACCGATTGGGCAAGATTCAGCATCGAACGACACCGCTGCTCAAACTGGACCGAAACTTCCTCGTAGGTCGGCGGCCCGGGCGCCGGGACCAACAAACCGATCCACGCCGGAATGACTGCCAGCCACGGCCACCACGCTGTCCCACGGGGCGCCGCCACCATCAACGCCAGCAGGCCAATGACCACCGCCACCCAACTCGGGAGGTCATTTCCGGGCCACGGCGTCGCGGCGACCAACGCGACCATCACACCAAGAATGGCAGCCGCCGGGGTCCCTCGGAAGGAAATATTCATCTGACGAGTATAGAACCTAACCAGCGGAGCCGGAACCAAAAGGAATCGGTTCGCCTTACCCCCGAGCCCGAGCCCGTTAGCGTTACCGTTACCGTTACCGATATATGTTTGTCACGACCCTTCGAGACTGGACCAAAACACGCACACCGAGGCCTTCCTGGTTGAGCATCCACGAGTGATGCTGCGTTAGCGAGGCCCCTCCCGAGAAGAGTCGGGAACGGGCACGGGCACGGGCTCGGGAAAACCCCACGGTGAGCGATCACGGGCAAGCCCTCCAACTACCACCATCTCTATAACGCCGGCTTGTTTCTTGCCTCCCAGCTTCCGATCCCTGTAACTCGACGCGCCCCTCTGCGTCATGTATAATTGAGAATGAGCCTTATTCCTAAATTTTCAATGAGTGCTATCGACGAAAGGTCACGGTGATGCAGATTCTGACAGTTCTCAGTGCGATCGAAAATATCGAGTCCTCGGTTGCGAAGCTCTACGAATGGTTCAGCGATTGCTTCGTCGCCGACAGCGAGGCGTCCGGGTTCTTTTTCCGATTGGCCATGCAGGAGCGGAGCCACGCCACCATGGTTACCTTCAGCAAGGGCCTGGTCCGAAGAAGCCCTAACGATTTTTCCACTGTCGATTTCGACATGGCCCTGGTGGACGACCTGCTTCAGATGGTCTCAAATTTCCGGGCCCAGAACCCCCTACCGTCCCTCGCACAAGCCCTTGACTTCGCCATAGCAATCGAAAGCCACGCCGCCGAGGGAATTCATCGTTCGATGGTCATTCAGTCCAATCCCGAGATTGCGGACATGATCAACAACCTCGCCAAAGACGATCGTGAGCACTCTCGACTTCTCAAAGAGTATGTCGAGAAAATACAGCGCGGAATCCCGGTCGCCGGCTAACCCGTACTTCTCACCAGTGTCCAACTGCAAGGCGCGAACCACAACGACCTTCGTGCTCTTCGTGTCTTCGTGGTTTAGTTAATTTCTTGGTCGCGGTCTCTCTCTTCGGGTCCGCTCTCCCAGTTTTCTTCCTCATCCCACATCTCGTACATCACACGGTTTCGAACCCTTCGACGAGCAATAGCCAGCAACGCCAGGGCGGTCACCGCCATCCATAGTGCCGCAGATGAGGTCAGGAACGGCACCCAGGTATTCCACATCGCCTGGTCCTTGAAGAATCGCCGCTCGGCCCTTCGAAGTTCGACGCCGGATGCTTCCAGGAAGGCTCTCTCCAGGTCCTGGCCTGCAGCCAAGCCGTCGAGGATCCGGGCCGGCATCAAGATCCCGTACTCGGTCTGAAGAAATCGAACGAATCCCGCAGAGAGCGCATAGGCTCGCCGGACGTCGCCGGCGTTCCCTCGAAAGGACCGGTCCAACTGCCGAGTCGACCTCGGCCCTGATCCGATGACTGCTGCTGCATAGCGGGCCCGGTCCTCCAAACCCCACTCACGGGCGGCGACAGTTGCAATCCCCTCGTTCAACCACAAGGGGACGGCCCGGCCTCCCGCCGCCTCCCATACCAAAACATGGGCGACTTCATGCCTGAGCAACGTCCGGAGGTTCCGATCGGGGTACGACGGCACTCGCGCCGGGAACAGCACGACTGTGCGTCGATCACCACGGGCATATCCTGCGACCCACCGAGGCATCTCCTCAGCCAAAGGTGAGCCCTCCGGTAACAACACAACCGTAATCGGCTCGGAAAAGCCGATGCGTCCTGTCAGATTGAGAACCTCAGTGAAGTCCTCCTGCGCCAACCGTTCGACTTGAACCGCAATGTTCTCCAGCTCAGGTGGTCCAACAACCCGAATTTTCGGAGATGGGGAGGCGGAGGCAGGCACTCCGCATACCAGAAGGAGGATGAAAACCCCAAAACATCGAAACCACGAAGGAAGAGGTTGGAAACCGGAAACTGGCGGTATGGTTCCCCGGGCCCTGCGCCCTGAGTCTGTGAGGGGGGGAGAGGGAGAGGGGGAGAGGGGGAGAAAACACATCTGCTTCCGGGGATTCCTTTGGCTCGACCGACGATGCCGCCTGTGACCTGGAACCTGAAGCTCGAGCACCTGTTTCAAGTTTCCAGTATCTAGTATCCAGTTTCAGGTTTCCAGTATCTAGTTTCCAGTTTCTGGTTTCTAATTTCGCCCTGCCGTCACACCAACGTCGATCTGAATGAGCTCGGGAGTCACCTCAAGTTCGCAACTCCCTCCAGACTGACCTTCGTTGCTGCACACGCATGCCTCGCCGGACACCCCACCGCACGACCCCCTGAGAACACGCCCTGTCAGAAGGGCGATACCGGCCAACAGCAGCACGGTGCCGAGAAAAATAACCAGAGTCAGGATCAACGTCCACATGGCAACTCCATTTTAGCGCACTGTCCCCTCAGACATCGGACCTTGGCAATTCGTCGAACGAATTGCATGGGTTGAAGGCCTTCTGAGGCTCGACGCAAAACCGCGCCCCACTATTTCTGCCCCGCCGGTTCAGGAAAGTCCCCGGTCCGAATGGTGTCGTACCCGGAATCGGCCCGCACGAGGAAAAGGGCATCGAGCCCGAGTTCTTGGGCAAGCGTTACACCCTCTTCGGGCCCAAGAACATTGAGTGCAGTCGCCCACGCATCCGCTTCGATGCAGGTATCGGCGAGCACGCTGACCGAGGCGAGGTTGTGTCCGACCGGCCGTCCGGTTCGGGGATCAATCGTATGAGAAATACGATGCCCATCGACCTCCCGGAAGTTCCGGTAGTCACCGGAAGTAGCCAGTGCCCTGCCGGAGATCTCAACAGCCAACCCGACCACTCGGTCTTCTTCGTCCGGTCGTTCGACTCCGATGCGCCATGGCCGACCCCTCTCGTTGAGGCCGACGGTCCGCACCTCGCCGCCGATCTCAATCATGGCGTCCTCAAAACCCAGTTCCATAACCCCAACAAGAACCTTGTCGACCGCGAAGCCCTTGGCGATTGCCGAGAGGTCGACTCGCAGCCCGTCAGTTTTCTTGAACATCGTCTGTGCTTCTTGATCCAGTACCAGCTTCTGCCACCCCACATTTTCCTTCAGGACTGCAAGCCTCACATCATCCGGCGGCTCGACCAATCCCTCAGGACCGAACCCCCAGGCGTCAACCAATGGTCCGACGGTGACATCCAGGGCGCCACCCGACAACGCTGCTACATCAAGGGCTGTGGTCACCACTCGCGCAAGGTCCTCCGATATCGAAAACTCATCGGTTCCACTCGCATTGAATCGTGAGAGTTCGGACTCAGGCTTGAAAGTCGACATTGCCTGATCGACGCCGTCAACGGCCTCCCGAATTGCTGTGTGAATCGCCAACTTCGAAGGGTCATCGAGATCTACCGCAACGACCTTGACCGAATAGGCGGTGCCCATGGTCGGCCCGGAAAAGGTCCATACGGCGGACTCCGGACCGGACGGCGGCCGGTCCCGAAAGAACGTAACCGCAAACAACGCCGCGACAAACAATGCCGGCACGATCAAACGACGAAAAGGGAACCTAGCCCGCATTTCTCACCAGTGATCTACTACGACGCCCGATACACCATCCCCTGCCGTGTTTTTCGCAACTCGCCCTCCTCAACGTACTCCAAGTATGCCTGCGTCGGTCGAGCCCCGAAAAACCCAGCAGGACACGGCGTCTCGGGCGTCTCGTCACGAAAACCGGCGAGAAGCGCGGGCTCGAGTCCCCTTCTCGTGCCATGTCGTGGCTTTCTACTGATTTCTGCATGCACTGGCTGAAAGCTAACGGCTGACAGCTATGAGCTACTGAGAGCTGACAGCTGATAGCTGAGAGCTTTTCTAACCTCCGAAGTCATCCAACATGATGTTCTCGGGCTCGATGCCGAGGTCGAGCAGCATGTTGATCACCGCCTGATTCATCATCGGCGGTCCGCACATGTAGTACTCGATATCCTCGGGCGCCGGGTGGTCCTTCAGGTAGTTCTCGTAGACGACCTGGTGAATGAAACCGACGTAGCCATCCCAATTATCTTCCGGCAGCGGCTCGGACAACGCCAAATTCCAACCGAAATTCGGGAATTCTTCGGCGATCTTATTGAAGTCTTCCTCGTAGAAGCTCTCCCGACGGCTTCGGGCGCCGTACCAGTAAGTGACCTTGCGGGTGGTCTTGAGGCGCTTGAACTGGTCGAAGATGTGGGACCGCATGGGCGCCATGCCGGCGCCCCCACCGATGAAACACATTTCATTGTCGGTCTCGCGGGCGAAGAACTCACCGAACGGACCGGAAATAACGCACTCGTCACCGGGCTTGAGATTAAAGATGTAGGACGACATCAGACCCGGCGGCACGTTCGGCTTGTTGGGCGGCGGCGAGGCGATACGCACGTTGAGCATGATGATGTCTTTTTCCAAAGGAAATGACGCCATCGAATAGGCACGCATCACAGGCTCGGTAACCTTGGAGACGTACCGCCACATGTCGTACTTGTCCCAATCCCCACGGTATTCATCTTCGATAGCGAAGTCCTTATAGGCGGCCACATGTGGCGGCGCCTCGATCTGGATGTAACCACCGGCCCTAAAGGGCACCTCTTCTCCTTCGGGCAACTCGAGGATCAGCTCCTTGATGAAGGTCGCCACGTTGACATTCGAACGAACTCGGCAGGTCCATTTTCGAACGCTGAAAATTGCGGGCTCCAGCTCGATTTCCATGTCCTGCTTGACCTTAACCTGGCAGGCCAATCGAGTACCCTGGCGAGCCTCGCCACGGCTAATGTGGCCCACCTCAGTGGGCAGCAACGCTCCGCCACCGGAGTGCACGTCGACCTTGCAGACACCGCAGGTGCCCTTACCGCCACAGGCCGACGGGATGAAAATCTTGGCGTTGGTCAGGGTATTGAGCAACGTTTCACCGGCAGGCGCCACGACGGCCTTGTCCGGATCCTCATTGATAGTCAGAGTGACATCCTCAGACGATACCAACTGGGATTTGGCGACCATCAATACGATCACCAGAATCACGATAACCAGGACGAAGACGACGACGCCGAGAATGACTGTTGTCATTGGCGGCCCTCCCTACAACTGAATGCCGGCGAAGGCCATGAATCCAATGGCCATCAATCCGGTAACGATAAAGGTGATGCCGAGACCGCGCAGTCCCAACGGCACGTTGGAGTA
>Ga0164318_10005523_pt1 | contig 12223 bp, 8 predicted proteins | sample GuaBasSedimGuay9_FD_113734 | JGI IMG/M metagenome (GOLD analysis project Ga0164318, IMG submission 113734) | Subseafloor sediment microbial communities from Guaymas Basin, Gulf of California, Mexico - Guay9, Core 4571-4, 0-3 cm | ecosystem: Environmental > Aquatic > Marine > Hydrothermal vents >... | reverse complement strand
TCCTTTTCTTCAGGTATTTCTATTTCTCCAGCATAAAATTTGTCCAAAAAATCTCCATATACATCAACATTTTCCATTAATTGATTAATCTTTGTTGAATAACTAATTTTACAGTAACCACAACTTAAATAAGCTACATTATTTTTCCTATCTATTTTTATATATATACTCTTATGACCACAGTTAGGACATTCAAAGACATCTGGTAATTTTGGCTTTACACGCTTTTCAATTTTTCGCCCTTTTCTTCTTCTTCCCACTTTAAATCACCTTCATTTTTGTACACTCTAACTCTCATTTGATGATAAAGCTTTTCTCTTTATAAAATCATTTACTTCTTCTAATATGTCAACTATGAATATTTGGTTTGCTATAATTTCAAAAGACTCTATAAAATCATTATATTTTACTTTTCCCGTAATTCCAACAAGTAAACCAATTAAGGTATCATTTAAAGTATCATATGTTATATTATCCAAATCAACTTTTTCACCAAATTGCATCTTTAAAAACTCTTTAAGGGCATCTCCCATGAGAGTAACTCTAATAGTATCTGTTCCATCATCGATAATAAATGTTATTATATACCTTCTAATAGGCTTGCTTATTTCCCCACATGATTTACAAATCCATTTTCTTGAAATGTATTCTACTTTTGAATAACAAACAGGACAGGCGTTATAGTAGAGTTGCTTATTTATAATTTTCACAATTATTCCCTTAACTGCTACATAGTTCATACTACTATTAATATTAGATATTTGAGTAAACTCAATTCTCTTTAATGAATTAATTTTTGGTAGTTCGTCAGCGCTAGGGAAATCAATGTTCTCAGTTATCTTAATTAAAGAATTATTATCTATTCTCGCCTCAAATTCACCTTGCTTATTTCTTATTATTTTACATTTACTTATCTCAATTAAGTTATTATATTTAAGAATTGAAAGCAGATTTTCAATATTCTCGTTCCATCCACTAACCTTTATACAGCCAGTCTTATCAGACAATGTAAAACTTATTCTCTTACCCATTGTTCCGTTAATTACAGAAAATATTTTTATTGCTGGTTCAGATGACACTCTACCAAGTAAATTAGCAAAGTATGTATACTCTGAAATATCTTTTATTAATACAATATCCTTTAACTTCTTCAATACAATATTTCTTAATATCTCATTATCTTTTTTCTCTATAAGCTCTAAATTATTAATATGAATTTCGTAATGACCGTCTAAACCTTTCTTAATTTTAAAACCTTTAAGCTTTAAACAATCATATATTTTTAGATCTTTGACGATTTTAGTTGCCTCATTCCAAAAAACAGCTCTAAGTGAACCGGTTTCATCTGCAATTACGACCGATGCTCTTTTTTTCTCATTATTAAATAGTTTAATATCTGAAATCTCGATTACTATACCTTCTACTTCAATAGGTGTAACTATTTTATTATCGATTTCTGATATTTTCTTTCGAATAAATTTTATCTCTAAGAGATCTGATACATCAATATCTGGAGGATTAATTTTAATTTGGGATTTCTTAATAATGTGTATTTCTGGAGTATTGTTTCTACCAATTTTGACAAATCCATTAATGATTTTAATAACGTCTCCTACTTTCAATTTTTTTTCTATTATGTCGTCTACTTTATCGCCCCATATAACAACCCTAATGCTTCCACTTTTATCAGAAATTACGATAGATGCTAATTTTCCTTGTTTGCCGTTTTTAATAAAGCTCTTTATACCGTAGTTCTTCGTAACTCTTCCAACTATTGTAACAAAGGTATTTGGTTTGTTTTTTATTCTTTCAATATTATCTTCCTGTGCTCTTATAATTTCAGTATCAAAGACATCAACGCCTAAATCTCGTGCTACTACATGCACTGCACCTATATCTGAGATAAATTCCTCACCAAACTCTTTTTTCACTTCTCTTATTTTTTCAAATATTTCCTTCCTAGAAAGCCCAGTTTCAGATATTATCTTGCTAATGATTTCTTCAAAATCTGAATTCCCCCCATATGACATTTATTTCCACCTTCTAAGAAATTTTATAAGACTATCATAGCCGTAAGATTTTAATCTAAGAGCTATTGCTTTTCGAAGTTGATTATAATTTTGCTTTTTCTTTGCTGATAATATCACAAAATTGTATATATTATCTTTCCAATTTCCAGAGTATCCCAAATCATTATAAATTCTGGTAATTATATCGTCGATATTCTTTTTTGGAATATTATCTATTTTATTTATCACTGTAATAGTATCTATATTTAGTTCTCTTAAAAAATACGATAATTCCTTATCAAACATAATAATTCCTTTTTTCTCTAATCTTCTTGAAATCTCATTATAGGTCGATCCATCGATAACATGTAATGCTACTAATATCTTTTTATAATTATTTTCCAAGAATTTGACTATTTCTTTCTTAATTTCCTCGATTCTTTCCTTCGAAATACCATGCATATATCCAAAACCTGGCAAATCTACTACTTTTAGCTTCTCAGCAGAACTATAAACTTTTATCCTTCTAGTATCTCCTCGCTTTCTTCCAACTACCGTTTTAATACCCATTAGGTCTCTTATTATTGTTGATTTTCCAACATTAGGTCGGCCAACAAATACAATCATGTTTTTCACATTATTCACTTCTCCAATATTGTCTAGTCCTCATAAAATTCTTCTCGGCTTTAATAATTTCTAATATTAACTTACTTAAATCTCCATCAAAGTTTCTTAATACTCTCGTTGCTGTATTAACTCCTATCCCTTCTCCTGCTAAAGCGTAAGCTGCTGCTTTACCAAATCTAAGCGTTAAATTTGCAGACATAACTAAATCGTTGTATATCTTTTTATCACTATAATTAAGCTCCGATGAACTTTTTAGCTTATCAACCAATTTTTTTAAGCTTTTAAAGTTTCTTGACTTACTTATTCCAATAAATTTTGAACCACAAAATGGGCATTTAATTTCGTTTTCCAGAAATTTTACTTTTCTTTGTGTTATCCACCTATAACAATTTAAACAAATTAATATTAAATCTCTGCCCTCCAGCCTTTTCTTCACAATGTTTTCAATAATTTTATTTTCAACAAGGAATGTAACACTTTCTTCATATTCACCAACTATAGCTGTAATCTTCGATAGCAGAGATAATGGATAAATTTTATCATCAATTAAAAGCTTATTTTCCTTTATTTCACCCAAAATTTGCTTCGTTTTCTCTATATCGAAAACTCTTTGAAAAATTTCATTAAAAGCCTCCTCTGTTACGATCGTGTCTCGGTATATTTCTAGTAGTTTTAGTAACAAAGCTTTTGATACGCTTTTTTCTCTTTTTATTATGCCTATTCTTTTGCACACATTATTAAATTTCCATAGAAAAAGATTTGTCTCAAGAAGTATTTTCCTTAGAAGTATTTCAATATAATCAGGATTGATAGCTTTTAATGTCTCGATTACATATTTTCCATTCATTTTTGAGCCTATATTAAGAAATATTCTGTACGGGTCTGTAACGAAGGTTACCTTTCTTCCAAATCTTGCAGAAAGCAAACCACTTAGTAGATATCCTAGTGTCTCATTTACTTTGCTTCCAAAAAACGTATATACAACAGCTATGCCATCACCATATTCGATGAAGATATCAGACTTTATAAACTTATTATAGTATGAATCTTTATCATTAACTAATTTCGATATGATATTTTTCAAAAAATTAAATGATGCCTCTGTTAAAATGTTTTCATAATAGTTTTCATGAATTGCTAAGTCCTTTATATAATTTCTTAAAAGGGTTTTTACGTTAATTGCTACTTCATAAGAGACTGGTATAAGTTCCCCAGCCCATTTCGCTATGTTACCTCTTTCCTCGTGAACAGCTTTAACTTTTACTATTGCTTTTTCGTAATTTATCTCTAAAACAGACCATTTCCGACCTGCAACTATAAATACACTCCCCTCATCCAGTTCTCTCATTACAAAATCCTCATCGATCGTGCCGATTTTCTTCCCGCTCGTGGTATCAATAATTACGTATTTCTTAGATTCTTCAATGGTACTTAAATTAGAATAATAATACTCTCTCGATCCTGGGGTAAAAGTGATAATATCCTTATTAACAATTTTTATATAATTGAGAGAATTTAGAAAGTGTAGAACTTCTAAAAACCTCTCAAAACTAAGATTGCGGAAAGAATAACTATTTTTTAAAATGTTCCAAATGTCTTTTATAGTAGTTTTTCGATTTTCAAGAACAATACCTACTATTTGATGTACTAGAACATCCAAAGCGCATTTATAAATATTACACTTCTCTATAATCCCTTTCTTAGCTAAATTAACAATAGATATAGATTCCAATAAATCATCAAAACTAGTCACAATAATCTGACCAACTGCAGGTCTTTCTATTGAATGTTGTGAGCGTCCGATTCTTTGTAGGAATTTTGAAACCAATCGTGGTGAACCTAATTGAATTACGAATGATACGTGTCCTATATCAATCCCCAATTCTAGTGAAGATGTAGCCACAATTCCTCTTATCTTACCCTCTTTAAAATTAGATTCAGTTTCTATTCTAAATTCTTTTGATAAAGAGCTATGATGTATTCCTACATCTTTAATCCCTAATTCATTAAGCATAGTGCTAACAATTTCAGCAAAAAGCCTTGTATTAACAAAACATATACTTCCTTCTTTAGTATTTAAGATATTCCCCACTTTCTTAATAGCTGCTAAAATTAAGGGTGATGCTAAAGAAAAAGTCCATATAGAATCATCTAATTTTGTTAACTCTGGAAAATCTATAGATACTCTTAATTCTCTTTTACTTTCCTCACGTATGATCTCATACTCTTTTGACTTAGTTCCAAATAAAAAATTAGCCGCTTCTACAGGGCAACTTATAGTTGCTGAAAGGCCGATCCTTTGAACTTCTTGCTCCGCAATATTATCTAATCTTTCCAATCCTACACTAAGTTGTGTACCTCTTTTATTATCAAGAAGTTCGTGTACCTCATCAACAACTACAAATTTAACACTTCTTAGATTGTATTTCATCTTTGGAGCCGCAAGTAAAGCTTGTAAGCTTTCTGGTGTTGTTATAAGTATATCTGGAGGGTTTTTCAAATGTTTTCTTCTTTGATAGTATGTTGTATCTCCATGTCTTATATCTATCTCGAATCCTAAATATTTCGAAAAATCAATAAACCTTCTAAACATATCTCTATTGAGTGCTCTTAGAGGAGTTATATAAAGAACTTTTACTCCGTTACCATTTCTTTCTGATAATAGTTTTTGAAATATAGGAATTAATGCAGCTTCGGTTTTTCCCGATCCCGTAGGTGCTATTATTAAAACATTTTTACCATTTAAAATACTAACAAATGCCTTTTTTTGAAGACTTGTTAATTTATTAAATCCAAGAACATCTCTAATAGCGTCAATTAATCTTTTAGAAACTATATATTGATGGGTGTCTGTCATTTTTTATATCCACAAGACTAATTTTATGGGGCCGCCGGGATTCGAACCCGGGACCACGCGGATTTTCGCTCAAAGGTCCCGAACCGCGCATCATACCAGCTAGACCACGGCCCCACTTATCAATAGCTTTAGAATATATGTTTATATTTTTATTTATTGGAACATTATTTCGTAAAAAGTAATAAATAAGAAACAACTCTTAGGCCGGGGCGGGGAGTCGAACCCCGGTCTGGTGGTCCACAGCCACCCAGCCTTACCGCTAGCCTACCCCGGCCGCTTTCTGTGTTATACACTAAGATGTAAAAGTTATTTTTAATTTTTTCGATTGATAAACTGTGTATATGAAATAAATAATTTTACTTCTCATTATTACATACCTTTGATTGAGTATAAAATACCGTTTCTTCTAAATTTTTAGAATAAATTTTTAAAAAGTTAGTTCTAAGTATGAAAAAGAGGTCGATAGCATGGAACAAAAAGTATTATCTCATATCTTTGAAGCAAAAAGTGTTGCAGTTATAGGTGCTTCTAGAAATCCAGAGAAATTAGGATATAAGATACTAAAAAATATACTTGATGCTGGCTACAAAGGAAAAGTGTACCCAATAAATCCAAAGGCGGACGAAATTCTTGGTCTCAAGGCATATCCAAGTATATCAGAGGTTCCAGGTGACGTAGATCTCGCAGTTTTTGTTATACCTGCTAAGTTTGTCCCATCAACATTGAGAGAATGCGCAAAAAGAAATGTGAAGGGCGCTGTTATTATAAGCGGTGGCTTCGCAGAAGTAGGTAATATTGAATTAGAAAATGAATTGAAATCTATAATTAAAGAGACAAATATACGAGTGATAGGACCGAATTGTCAAGGAATTAATAATCCGCACTTAGGATTAAATGCAAGTTGGCCTGTCATAAAGTCTGCTGGCCCCATATCAATTGCTTCACAAAGTGGAACATTTTTTGCAGCCCTACAAATGTGGGCAGATGAGGATAAGATAGGAGTATCCAAATGCGCTGCTATGGGCAATAAAATAGATATAGATTTTGATGATTTAATAGAGTATTATGGAGAAGATGAGAATACAAAAGTAATTGCGGTATATATGGAAGGAGTGCGTGATGGGAGAAGATTTGTAAAAATAGCAAGAGAAATTTCTAAAAAGAAGCCCATTGTTGTACTTAAAGGTGGACGCACTGAAATAGGTGCTAAAGCTGTAGCTTCACACACACGAAGCCTAGCAGGGCGTGATGAAATTTTTGATGCTGCGTTTAAACAATCAGGAATTATTCGTGTCGAGAGTTTAGAGGAACTGTATGATACCATTAAAGCTTTTTCTCTGCTTAATTTACCAAAAGATAATAGAGTTCTCATTATTACAAGTAGTGGTGGTAGTGGTATAGTATCTGCTGATGAAGCTGAACTTAGAGGGCTCTCGTTACCAGATATTCCTGAAGAACTTAAGCAATCCTTAAAAGAAAAACTTCCTGACTATGTTATCCTTAGAAATCCACTTGATTTAACTGGAAATGCATATGCAGACCTATATAGAGATACTTTAAATATTGTTATTCATAATGATACATATTCCTCGTTTGTTGTAATATTTGGTGATCCAATCGAAGGTGCTGCGGATGTTATAAATGAGATGTCAAAAAAGACAAGCAAACCTATATTATCTGTATACTTAGGTGGTGGCGAGATTCAGCAAATTGAAATAGAAAAATTTAGAAGGCTTAAACTTCCAGTTTATCCAACCCCTGAGAGGGCTATTAAAGCTTTATCAAACTTGGTAAGATACTCCAAATACTTAAAAACAATTACATAGGTTATCGCAATATTACACTATCCTTTATCTTTTACATATATTATTAATTAGCTCAGGTCCTGGACGTTGTCATCATGTATCAGCGAACCGGATTCTCCTCATTGCTATATTGAATGTCTGATTCAATTACATAAATATTTTTCTTAAAAATCAACTTTTATTGAGTGGCGCTAAATCGATTTATACAAGGTCTTTATCACTAATGTGTAGCGATGTTTTAGAGGGTATGCCACTGTATTACTAAAATATATATATCAAAAGATGAATAGATTCTTTTGCTTTTTTATCGGGTGATTGATTTGCCTATTGTGTTTAAGTCGGATTCAATTTTGAATAAATTTTCTAAATAGTATAATACTTAGTGCTAAATAATAATGAATGTCTATAAATGGGGTGTCTATTATATGAGTAACTATGATGATACACCTTTTCCCCTCATAATGAGAAACGTGTTTAAACATTCGAAAGTTGAAAAAAGGCAGCTAAAATATGAAGCAAGGATTATTATTATAGGCACAGGTGGTGCTGGCTGTAACACAGTAAATCATTTAATGAAAATAGGAATTAGAGGAGCCGAATGTATAGCTTGTAATACTGACTATCAACATCTAGAGACTGTTGAGGCTCATTATAAACTCCTTCTCGGTCCAAAAACAACACAAGGTTTAGGGGCTGGGGGGTTTCCAGAAATAGGTCAAGCAGCAGCAGAAGAATCTCGTGAGGAAATACGTAAGTTTCTTGAAGGGGCAGATCTAGTTTTTGTAACAGCAGGTTTAGGTGGCGGTACTGGTACCGGCAGCGCTCCAATTATTGCTCAAATAGCTAAAGATGAAGTCGGTGCTATTGTAGTTGGAGTTGTTACAATGCCCTTTTCTTTGGAAAAATCTCGTGTAGCTAAGGCAAGGGAGGGGCTTAATAGATTAAGAGAGTTCGCTGATACTGTAGTCGTTGTTGATAATGACAAACTCTTAGAGATTGCTGGTAATGCTCCACTGGAGGAAGCGTTTGCTATAGCTGATGAAGTTTTAGCTCAAATGGTAAAGGGGATAACTGAAACGATAAATGTTCCTAGCTTAGTGAACCTAGATTTTGCTGATGTAAAGGCTGTCCTTCAAGGAGGCGGTGTAGCAATGGTTGGAATAGGTGAAGCCAAAGGAAAGCCATCTGAGGAGCGAGCTAGGACCGCTGTTGAAAACGCATTAAGTAGGCCACTTCTTGAAGTTGATATAACTGGTGCACGCGGCGCACTAATCCATGTTACTGGTGGGCGTGATATGACATTGGAAGAGGCTCATAAAGTACCCGATATAATATCTGAAAAATTGGATCCTGACGCAAATGTGATATGGGGTGCTAGAATAGATCCTGAGTTCAATGGCTACCTCAGGGTGATACTTATAGTCACTGGAGTACAAAGTCCTAATATTTTAGGCCCATTAAGACCCACTTTAAGAACAAGTACTGACTTAAGTAAAACCTTATTAAGAAAAACAGATGAAAAAATATTATCTCGTCATTTTTCTGAAAATAAACCTTCCGCTGGTCAACCAACTGGAATAGGAAAAGGTAATCGTTATAAACTTCCTGGTATCGATAGGATTGGATAATAATTAAATAACGATAATTTTATTTCCTCCATCTTTTTTTGCTTTTTCTAATGCTCTTTTTGCAAGTACTCTTGTTGGAGTTTGCCACTTCTTTCTCTTTTCTCTTACTTTTCTGAACAGCGTCATATATCCTAATGCTATACCAATACTTATTGTAACGTTAGTCCCAGTTTCCTTACCTAATTTTTCAATTTCGCGTCTAATGAACTCTAGATCATTGATTATTTCATCTAGTTCGGGCTCTATCACCTCTAATATTACTTCTTCTGTACCTCTTTCATAATCCAATCCATGAAGCACAACAGCTCTGTGCTTTCTAACAAAATTCTCCGCAAGCGATGTCAACTGGGCTGTTATCGTATTTGGAGAATATTCACTAAGCCCAAACCTTTTAACAATATCCCCAAAATTGTCTAAATCCATGGCTATTGTTGCAATTTTTACCTTTCTCATTGTAAGATCTCAGTTATCTCATTTATGCTTTTGAAAAACTTAATCTTTTGTTTAATTGCCTCTATTTTTTTAATTTTTCTTAAAATATATCTTAATATCCTACTTGGATCTTTTTCTAGTTGACAAATCCATATTTCCTTATATGCGTCTGCATGAGTTACTAAGTACTTGACTGCTATATTTACTGCATTTTTACTTACTTCATAATCAACAAAATCTGGGGCCTCATATTGCAAAAGGGGATACATATGACTTATTTCTGCTGGTATTATTCCGAAAATGGATGATAAAAACAAGAAGTGTATTTCCCTAAATTTCTCATCACTTTTTATCTTTTTAGCAATTTCTTCAAATCTCTTACTTGCTTTTTCGTTTGCATCTCTCTCGTCTATCACAAGAGCAATCTTATATTTATATAAAGGTACATAATCAATTATATGTTTTCTATACCTTATAATCTCAGGTCTGTATGCGTCTTCAGGCCCGGAGTAAAACATAGCTTTAGGTTTACTTACCGGGTCAAATTTTTCAATAAATCTCATATATTTTTTTAATCTCTTTAACCCATTTAATAACCTGGGGTGGGCTCTTAATCTAATCTGAATATATTCCCAAAGCCTTCCTTCATAAATCGCTTGCCTTATTCGATTAATCTCTTGAACTGAAACATATAAATTATGTTCAGCAAGTACCCTCTCCCTCTCCCCTTTTGGTAAATTCTTAATTTCATCAGGTGTATACTTTAAACATACTGGGCAAGCACATATTTGCTCCCTTAAATCACTAACCCTAATTGTACCATCTGGTGTTATATATCTATCATCTTTTGCATAAAGAGCATATGCTGCTGAATCAAATAAATCAGCACCCATGGCCACCGCAAGAGAAAACATGATTGGATGTCCTGCGCCAAAAAGATGTATTGGTCTGTCTGGCGGTAAGTACATTTTTGCGTTCATAAATATATCAACTAATGTGGCAAAATCATACTGCTCCATTAATATTGTTTGACTTCCAACAGCAAATATATCAAAATCAAATTGGCTCATTTCTTTTGCTGAGAATCTAACTAAATCAGGATATGGCGAACCTTGAACAGGACCAACCCATAGAATATCTGTACTTTCGTTTTTCATATCAAAGAATTGTTTTGCTCTTTCTAAAGTAATTTCTACAGCTTTTTCAGCTTGTTCTTTATTTTTTGCGGCTCCGCTTGGATAGTCTAAAATCACAGCTATGTCAGAGTTTATTTTTTCCTGATAATATATAATATCCTCTGGAGTTATGTCGATGTCTCCGTAGACTAATATCTGATACGCGCCGCTGTCAGTCATTATTATACCATCAAAATCTAATAATTTATGAACACCGATTTCTACGGCCTTCTCATCATACCTTTTTCTAATCAAATAAGAATTTGTGATTATAGCTGGAAGTTTAAACTTCTCTCTCATATCTCTTGGTGAAATCACTTGTCTTGTTGGACTAATCACTGGAAACATATATGGCGTCTTTATTTTCCCTCTTCTTGTATTCAATACGCCCACTCTACCAAGTAAATCTCGAGCCTTTATTTCAAACACCATAGTATATATCTCCACGAATTTGTTTACTTCAAGACAAATACTCGATTATAATTCAGTAATTTTACTAGATAACCCGGTATATCAAATAAGAATCTTACTTTATCAGCTATTACAGAATCGCTCGAGCAGATAATTACGTCATTCTCCTCAGAAGATATTTTAATTAACTCGTAATCAACATTTTTCGAAGTTCTTACTTCAAATTTCAATTTTGTTCTGCTCAGAATGTTCCTACATATATTTGCGATCATTCTACTTCTACTGATTTGTTCATCAAACAAAATCGTTACTTTTTCTGGATTTAAATCCAGTAAGGTATAAAACAGCATGTATAGAACATCTTTTGTATACTTCTTTATTTTATATCTTGAAAAAATTTGCTCTAAGTCTCTATATATTTTATCATCGCTTAGAAAAATATAATGCCCAACGTGCATAGCCTCTGTAGTAATTAGTACATTAAACCCATCAATTACTAAAGTTCTATCATTTATTTTATCTTCACTTAATATTTTTCTCTCTCTTCTCTTTATATCGTCATCTGAGTATATTACTCTATCAAGTAAGATTCTGTATTTTTTTTCTAAAAGATAATGATTGGAAACGAATTCTAATGCCACTTTTTTATTATATCCTCTATTTATTAGAAAACGAAGATCATCTGCTGCCATCTTTAATTTTTCTAAAATATTAAAAAGATTGTTACAATTATTCATTCTTGAAATGAATCCATCCTCTTTCAACAATTTTTTTACTCCCTTTTTCATTTCTTAAAATCACTTCAGGGGAAGCTATTGCCTCACCAATTTTGTAAAATTTATAATTATTTTTTCTAGCTTTTTTCATAAAGTTATCCCAGCAATCCCTTTTTACAGCAAATATTATTTCAAATTCCTCTCCGCCATAAAAAGCAAAATCTACTGGGTTAACGTTATTTCTTATTGAAATCTCTCTTACTTTCTCATCAATTGGGACGTTATCTATTATAAATCCTATATTTTCATTATTTCTAATAAGTTCATAAATACTTCTCACAAGACCATCACTGCTATCAATAGCGGAAACCACTTCCTCATTTTCCGATAAGAAAACTCCCTCTTTAACTCTAGCTATGGGTCTACACATAAATCTTTTAATATATTCAAAATCTTCTTTTGAAAGATTTTTTAGCTTATTTTTTTCAAGAAATATTTTAAAACCAAGACCTGTAACTCCAAAAACACCTGTTGTAGCTAAAATATCTCCTGGCTTTATGCCT
>Ga0164318_10005522_pt1 | contig 12224 bp, 14 predicted proteins | sample GuaBasSedimGuay9_FD_113734 | JGI IMG/M metagenome (GOLD analysis project Ga0164318, IMG submission 113734) | Subseafloor sediment microbial communities from Guaymas Basin, Gulf of California, Mexico - Guay9, Core 4571-4, 0-3 cm | ecosystem: Environmental > Aquatic > Marine > Hydrothermal vents... | reverse complement strand
TTATGAAACTTTGAAGAATACTTTTTTATACCAGAACGCTTACATAATTCAATAATCCGTAAACAAACACGGATTAGAGGGGTGTTGTTGGTTGACATGATTTGCTACCTCCAACCACCCCCTCTTTAAATTATCAAAAACAACAAACTGTTTCTTCCTCAATAAAACAAAAAAGAACTACTTATTAAAAAATTCGCTAGTCAGAGGGTTTCTGCAAAACCCTTTTTATTTCAGCAAATTTTAAATAATTCTTGTTTTTTTTTGTTTTTATGCAATCTAAGCGTTTGATTCCTTTGGCTGCTATGGAGCAGATTATTAAAAAAGCTGGTGCTGAGCGTGTTAGTGAGTCTGCTAAAAAGGCTTTGAAAGAGGTTCTTGAGGATTATGGTTCTAAAATTGCTGCTGATGCTGTGAGGTTTGCTCTTCATACTGGTAGGAAGACTGTTAAAGCAGAGGATATTAATTTGGCTGTTAGAAAGTAATTTTTTTTAGTTGATTATAAGGTTATTTTCATAAAATCGTAAGCTGTTATTACATTGTCAAATGCAGTTCTTGCATCTTCTTCTATTTCTGTGATGTCTTTGTATCTTGCGCTGAAGTGTGTTAGTATTAGTTTTTTGACGTTTGCTTTTGATGCAAGTTGTGCTGCTTCTAATGCTGTTAAATGTCCGTATTTTTTTGCTTTTTCTTTTAGTTTGCTTGTGAATGTTCCTTCGCTTATGAGTATGTCTGCGTTTTTTGCTAGCTTGTAGCAGTTTTTGTTTAATTCTGTGTCTGTTATTATTGTTATTTTTCTTCCTTTGATTATTGTTGTTGTTTCTTCTGGTTTTATTTTTTTTCCTTTGAATGTTATTGTTTTTCCTTTTTGTAGTTCTCCCAGTAATGGTCCTTCTGGTATTCCTATTTTTTTTATTTTTTCTATTTTTATTTTTCTTCTGTCTTTTTCTATGAAGCTGAATCCTATGCAGGGTACTGGATGTTTTAGGGGCATTGCCTCTAATGTGAAGTCTTTGTTTTCAAAGAATTTTCCTGGTTTTGTTATTTCGTGTACTTTTATGTTTGTTTTTTCTTCAAATATCATTCCTTCAAATAATGTTTTGAAGTGTTTTTTTGTTCCTTTTGGCCCGTAGATGTGCAGTGTTTTGCCTGTTTCTGCTGCTGCATATGTTTGCAGTAGTCCTGGTAGTCCGAATACATGGTCGCCGTGCCAGTGGCTGATGCATATTCTTGTTATGCTTGGTATTGAGATTCCTGTTATTTTCATTTGTCTTTGTGTTCCTTCTCCGCAGTCAAACAAGATTCCTTCTGTTTTGTATTTTAGGAATATTGCGCTGGGATTTCTTTCTTTTGTTGGCATCATTGCTGATGTTCCTAGGATTGTTATTTGCATTTTTTTTCCTCCTTTTTTTTGTTTTATTAGATACTTTTTTAAATTTTGTTTATTTTTTGTTAGTTTATGGTTGTTAAAGCAATGTTGTCTGGGAATAATATTGTTACTGAGAACTCTGAGTTGGCTCGTGATTTGTTTAATAAGGGTTGTTTTGGTTCTGTTCTTGCCAATGGTTGTGTTAAGTTGTCTGTTCTTGAGGCTGTTTATCTTGTTGAGAAAAAGCGTTTGCAGGTTTTTGATGGTCGTAATAAGCTGGTTTCTTTTGATAGGCTTTTGAAGCGGGCTGCTAGGATTGAAAAGAGTTTTTGGGTTCGTTATCCTGTTTTTAGGGATTTTAGGAATAGGGGTTATGTGATTAAGACTGCTCTTAAGTTTGGTGCTGATTTTCGTGTTTATGATCGTGGGAAAAAGCCTGGTGAGGAGCATGCTAAGTGGGTGGTTTTTGCTGTTTCTGAGTCAAATGTTTTGACCTGGCATGATTTTGCTGCTAAGAATCGTGTTGCTCATAGCACTCGTAAAAAGTTGCTTATCGGCGTTGTTGATGATGAGGGTGATGTGAGCTATTGGGAGGTTCGTTGGGTTAGGCCATAATCTTTTTATACGCTTTCTTTTTCTTTGTTTTTATGGAGTATCGTGAAAAGGTTCTGTCTCTTGCTCGTGTTTCGCCTGTTCTTCCTGCTCAGGTTGCTAAGGCTCTTAATACTAATTCTTTGATGGCTGGTGCTATGCTTTCTGAAATGACTAGTAAGGGTATTTTGAAGGTTTCTAATTTAAAGGTTGGTGGTAGTCCTCTTTATTTTGTGCCTGGTAATGAGTTTCAGCTTGTTAATTTTTTGGGTAATCTTTCTCCTAAGGATCGTGAGGCTGTTCTTTTTTTGAAGGAAAAAAAGATTTTGAGGGATAGTGATCTTTCTCCTTTGGTTCGTACTTGTTTGAGGAATGCTAAGGATTTTGCTTTGCCTTTGGATGTTTCTTTTAATGAAAAAAAGGAGATTTTTTGGAAGTGGTTTTTGTTGTCTGATAAGGATGCTGAGGTTATTATTAGGGATATTCTTATGCCTTCTGGTGTTGTTGAGGATAATTCTTCTGAGGAAAAGGTTGTAAAGCAGAAGGTTGTTGAAGAAAACAGGTCTGTGCTTAAGGAAGAGCCTAAGCAGTTGGTTAAAGAAAAGTCTGTTTCAAAGTTAAAATCAAGACCTAGAAAAAGGGTTGGCAAGTCTAGGCAGAGTTTTTGGTCTAAGGTTGAGTCTTTTTTTGATGAGCATTCTGTTGAGGTTATTGAAAAAAATAGTTTAAAAAGGACTGATTTTGAGTTGGTTGTTGCTTTTGATAGTCCTTTTGGCAGGATTAAGTATTTTTGTAAGGCTTTGCAAAAAGCTAAAATAAAAGAGTCGGATTTGTCTTCTGCTTTTGCTAAGGCTAGGCTTAAGAATTTGCCTTTGGTTTTTTTGTCTAATGGTGTTCTTGATTCTGGTGCTGAGAAGTTTTTTGGTCTTGGCTTGATTTTTAAGAGGTTGTGATATGGGTGTTAAGCTAAAAGATATTTTGATTAGGCGTCCTTTGTCTTTGAAGGATTTTTCTGGCAAGGTTCTTGTTGTTGATGCGTATAATATGTTGTATCAGTTTTTGTCTAATATTCGCGCTCGTGATGGTTCTTTGTTGACTGACAGCAGGGGCAATGTTACTTCTCATTTGATTGGTCTTTTTTCTCGTTGTACTAATTTGATGGAGAAGGGTGTCAGGCTTGTTTTTGTTTTTGATGGTGTTGTTCCTGAGCTTAAGCATAAGGAGTTGTCTAGGCGTGCTGAGCTTAAGAAAGAGGCTGCTAGGAAGTATGAGGCTGCTCTTGCTGTTAAGGATTTTGAGCAGATGCAAAAGTTTGGTGCTCGTACTTCTCGTTTGACTAAGTCTATGGTTGGTGATGCTAAGAGGCTTCTTTCTTTGTTAGGTATTCCTTGTGTTCAGGCTCCTAGTGAGGGTGAGGCTCAGGCTGCTTTTATTGTTAAGCGTGGTGATGCTTGGGCTGTTTCTAGTCAGGATTATGATAGTCTTTTGTTTGGCGCTCCTAGGCTTGTTCAGAATCTTTCTATTGAGGGTAGAAGAAAGGTTCCTGGTAAGTTTTCTTATGTTAGGGTTGAGCCTGTGTTGATTGATCTTGATGAGAATCTTAGGAATCTTGGTATTTCTCAGGAAAAGCTTTTGTGGCTTGCTGTTCTTGTTGGCACTGATTATAATCCTTCTGGTGTTAAGGGTATTGGTCCTAAAAAAGGTCTTGCTCTTGTTAAGGAGCATGAGACTGCTGAGTCTTTGTTTTCTTCTGTTGAGCTTGCTGATGATGTTGATTGGAGGGATGTTCTTAAGACTTTTGAGGAGATTAAGGTTACTGATAATTATACGATTTCTTGGCATCCTGTTGATAAAAAGGGTTTGTTTGATTTTCTTGTTAATGAGCGTGATTTTAGTGAGGTGCGTGTTAATAAGTTTTTAGGTTCTCTTTGTGGTTCTTTGCAAAAGGGTTTGGGTGATTTTTTATGAGTTCTTTGCGTCAGGTCTTGTCTAAGAAGCTTTCTAAAAGGGATTTGGCTTTGCTTAGGGCTGGTTTTGATGTTGTTGGCGATATTGCTATTATTGAAGTGCCTTTTGAGCTTAAGAAAAAAAAGAAAATTATTGCTGATGCTTTGTTCAAGCTTGTTAAGAATGTTAATACTGTTGCTTGTAAACTTGGTCCTCATTTTGGTAAGTTCAGGAGGCAGAAGCTTGAGGTTCTTGCTGGTGTGAAAAATTTTATCACGACTCATAAGGAGAGTGGTTGTTTGTTCAGGCTTGATGTTGAGAAGTGTTATTTTTCTCCTCGTCTTGGTTCTGAGCGTTTGCGTGCTGCTAAGCTTATTAAGCCTGGTGAGTCTGTTTTTGTTGCTTGTTCTGGTGTTGCTCCTTTTCCTATTGTGTTTGCCAAGCATTCTCGTGCTAAGAGGATTGTTGCTCTTGAGCTTAATCCTGTTGCTCATAAGTTTGCTTTGGAAAATATCAGGTTAAATAAGGTTCAGGATAAGGTTAAGGCTTTTAAGGGTGATGTTAAGAAGGCTTTTGAGATTGTTCATGAGAAGTTTGACAGGTTGTTTTTGCCTGCTCCTAAAGAGGGTTCTTCTTTGCTTCCTCCTTTGCTTAAGCTGGCAAAGAAAGGTGCTTTTTTTCATGTTTATGATTTTGCTTCTGAGGGTGCTTTTTCTGAGGTTGCTGAGCGTGTTAGGCTTGCTTGTGAAAAGGTTAAGAAAAAGTGTGAGATTCTTGGTGTTGTTAAATGTGGTCAGCATGCTCCTAGGGTTTTTCGTGTTCGTGTTGATGCTAGGCTTGTTTAGTTTTTTTTGTTTTTATCCGAACATTTTTATGTAGTCTTCTCTTTCTGTTTCTGTTTCTTTTTTGACTTTTTGTATTGCTTTTGTGAAGTCTTTTTCTGTTATTGTTTTTCTGTTTTCTCTTATTGCATAATATCCTGCTTCTGTCACTGCCGCTTTTATTTCTGCTCCTGAGAATCCTTTCATCATTTTTACTATTTTGTTCATGTTTATTTTTTTTAATTTCATGTTTTTTGTGTGTATTTTGAAGATTTCTTCTCTTGCTTCTTTTTCTGGTAATGGCACGTAGATTAGCCTGTCTAATCTTCCTGGTCTTGTTATTGCTGGGTCTAGTATGTCTTTTCTGTTTGTGCAGCCTATTATTTTTATGTTTCCTAGTGGTTTGAATCCGTCTATTTCTGCTAGTAACTGCATGAATGTTCTTTGTACTTCTCTTTCTCCGCTTGTTCCTATGTCCATTCTTACTGATGCTATTGCGTCTATTTCGTCTATGAATATTATTGATGGTGCTTTTTCTTTTGCTATTTGGAATATTTCTTTGACTAGTTTTGCTCCTTCTCCTATGAATTTTTGTACGAGTTCTGAGCCTACTACTTCTATGAATGTGCTGTTTGTGCTTGATGCTACTGCTTTTGCTAGTAGTGTTTTTCCTGTTCCTGGTGGCCCGTATAATAGTATTCCTTTTGGTGGTTCTATTCCTATTTTTTCAAATAGTTTTGGTTTTTTTAGTGGTAGTTCTATTACTTCTTTTATTTCTCTTTCTTGTTTTTTTAGTCCTCCTACGTTTTCCCATTTTATTTTTGGTTTTTCTATTATCACAAACCTGTCTGCGTCGTATTTTCTTGTTTGTGGTATTTTTTTTATTATTGTTAGGTTTTTTTGGTCTGCTAGTACTGTGTCTCCTATTGTTAGTTTTTCGCATTTTTCTGATATTTCTACTAGGAATTCATTTCCGTTTGGCAGTTTTATTAGTGCTTTGTCTTGTATTAGGTTTTTTACTTCGCAGGCTATTAGTGGTGTTTTTTTGAATTTTTCTAGTTCTCTTTCTAGGTTTTCTATGCTTTCTTTTAAGAATCTGTTTTCTTCTTCCAGGCCGCTTATGTGTGTTGCGTATCCGTAGCTTATTTCGTCTTTTGTCATTTTTTATTTTTTTCCTGTTTTTTAGTATTTAAAAGTTTGCTTTTTTAAGTTCTTTTGTTGTTTGTGTTAGTATTTCTGGTTTGTTTTTTGTTATTAGTATGTCGTCTTCTATTCTTATTCCGTATTTTTTTGTGTACATTCCTGGTTCTATTGTTATTATCATTCCTTTTTTTAGTTTTAGGGGTCTTTCGCTTGGGTCGTGTACTTCTATTCCTAGTGAGTGTCCTATTTTGTGTATGAGTTTTTTTCCTATTTTTTTGTGTGCCAGTTCGTTTATTTTTTCAAAGGTTGTTCCTTCTTTTGCTTTTGTTATTAGTTCTTTTTGTATTTGTAATAGTTTTTTGTATGTGTTTTCTTCTTTTTTGCTTGGCTTGCCGTAATATACTGTTCTTGTCATGTCTGAGCAATACCCTTTGTATTTTATTCCAAAGTCTATTATTGTGAATCCTTTTAGTTTTGTTTTTCCTGGCGTGTGGTGTGGTGTTCCTGCATTTTTTCCTGTTGCTATTATTGGTTTGAAGCTTGGTTCATATCCTAGGAAGTTTATTATTTTTTTCAGGTATTTTGCTATGTCTTGTTCTGTTTTGAATCTGTTTAGGTTGTTTAGGCAGTGTTGCATTATTTTGTCTGTTTCTTTGCAGGCTTTTCTTATTATTTCTTGTTCTTTTTTTGTTTTTACTTGTCTTAGCTTGATGCATGTTTCTTCTATGTTTGTTATTTTTCCTTGTTTTTCCAGTTCTTTTGCTTTTTTTAGGCTTATTTTGTTGTATACAACGCCTATTGTTCCTTTTACTTTTATTTTTCTTCCTTTGATTACTTTTATTTTTGTTTGTTTTTTTATTCTGTCTGCTTCAAATCCTGCTACGTGTAGTGTTGGTTTTCCTTTTTTTGGCACTGTTAGTATTATGTGTTCTGCTGTTACTTCTGCAAAGTATTGTAGGTTTGGGTCTTTGTCATAGAAGACTGCGTAGTCAATTTTTTTCTTTTGTAGTTCTTTTTGTAATTCCTTTATTTTCAAGGATATGCCTCTTTTATGAGTTTTTCTTGTCCTTTCATTTCTTTTCTTATTGGTTCTGTTAGTTTTATTATTTCTTCTGCTAAGGCATTTTTTAGATCCTGTGGGTGGAGTTTTTTGTCTTTGTAGTCTTTTTCAAGTTCTTTGTATGTTTTGTATTTTATTGTTCCTCCGAATTTTTCTGGTCTTTTTATTGTGAATTCTTCTTTTTTGTCTTCTTTTAATGTCATTATGACGTATTTCATTAATGCTAGTACTCCGTTTTCTTCTGTTTGTCCTATTGGGCAGAATGCGTTTTTTAGTTTTTGTTTGATTGTTTCTGGGCTGTCTAGCAGGTCTATTTTGCTGTGTGGTTTGCTTGCGCTCATTTTTCCGCCTTCTGCTAGTCCTGGTATTAGCGGGTTCATTATTTCTATTCTTTTTTTGTATCCTATTTTTGGCAGGTGTTCTCTTGCAAATACCATTATTTTTCTTTGGTCTAGTCCTCCTAGTTGTATGTCTGTTTTTAGGTATTCTTCGTCTAGTGCTTGCATTAGTGGGTATATTAGTCCTGATAGTTTTGGGTTTTTTTCTTGTTTTACTACTTCTGAGCCTGCTTTTTTTGCATCGTGTGCTGTTGTTATTGTTGATAGTTTTAGCAGGTCAAATGTGTATTCTGGTTTTAGTTGAAAACTGCTTCCTTTGATTATTTCAAAGTTTTTGATGTCTGCTCCTATGCTTTTGAACATTAGCTGTATTGTTTTTTTGTAGTATTCATATCTTTTTTCTAGCAGTTCCCAGGGTGTTTTGTCTAGTGCTCCGTGAAGGTCTGCTAGTAGTAGTTTTACGTGTAAGCCTGCTTTTAGGAAGTCTGCTAGTTTCATCACTGGCAGAAAATAACCTATGTGTCCTTTTCCTGTTATGCCCCATCCTAGGTATGCTGTTGGGTTTTTTGTTTCTTTTAGTAATTTTTTTAGTTCTTCGTCTGTTATGATGTCTGTTGTGTTTCTTTTTATTAGTTTGTATTTTTGTTCTGTGTTCATCACTAGACATGTTTGTGCGTAACTTATTTAAATATTCTTCTTTCTTTTTCTTGTTTATGTTGCCTGTTACTGCTTTGAGTTCTTTTGTTTATTGTCCTAAGCAGTTTTATGCGACTTATGTGTTGAAGGAGAAGGTTGTTCCTAATAAGGCTATGGTTCTTGGTTCTGTTAAGCATAGGGCTTTTGATATTTTTTTTTCTAAGGAAGAGTCTGTTGTTTCTTCTTTGTCTTCTGATTCTGATGTTTTTTCTGTTTTTAGGGATGCTTTTGTTTCTGCTTTGCGTAAGAGTGTTGTTTCTAATAGGGCTTCTTTGCGTTCTGTTGGTGTTTCTCTTGATGATGCTTTTAGGTTGTCTTTGCCTGCTGTTCTTTCTGAGGCTAAGTCAAGGGCTGGTATTGTTGATTCTTTTTTGTCTGAGGGTGTTTTTGGGAGTGAGCTTTGGAATTCTTTGACTCCTAAGGTTAGGTCTGAGTTCAGTATTAAGTCTGATGCTTTGGGTCTTAAGGGTCGTGTTGATTATGTTGAGTATTATCCTGATTTTTTGGTTCCTGTTGAGCTTAAGTCTGGTTCTATGCCTGATTCTGGTGTTTGGGATCATCATCGTGTTCAGGCTGTTGCTTATGCTTTGTTGTTTGAGGATGTGTTTGGTGCTTCTTGTTCTAGGGCTGTTGTTTATTATGTTGATTCTGGTGTTAGGCGTGAGGTTGTTTTAAATCCTTTTTTGCGTGATTGGGTTAAGGATGTTGTTAGGCAGGCTAATGATGTTATTGCTTCTGGTGTTGTGCCTGAGGGCTGTGGCAGGCCTTCTTGTGTTTTTTGTTCTAGGCCTGATTTATAGGACTTATAGTTTGGTTTTTAGAAAACTTTAAAAGTCTCTGTTTGTTTGTGTTTGTTAAGGGTGATTTCATGGTTGATGAAAAGGAAAAAAAGAAGTTTTCCCGTCAGTTGATTGGCAAGACTGTTGTTAGTAAGGCTGGTAAGCGTTTTGGTGAGGTTGGTGATATTATTTTTGAGGTTAAGAGTGGTGAGCTTATTAATATTGTTTTGAAGAGTCCTACTTCTTATGCTGAAAAGCTTGAGCTTGAAAAGTCTAAGTCTGGTGAGTTTTTGATTCCGTTCAGTGCTGTTATTGCTATGGGTGATTTTTTGGTTATTAGTGAAGAGGATTTGGTTTGAGATAGTTTTTTATACTTTTGTTTAATTTCTCTTTTTTATGGGGGTCTCAACTATTTGGACTGAAAAGTATCGGCCTAAGGTTCTTGATCAGGTTGTTGGGCAAAAGGCTGTTATTAGTAAGATTAAGGCTTTTATTAAGCAGAGGAATATTCCTCATTTGTTGTTTGCTGGTCCTGCTGGTGTTGGTAAGTCTACTGTGGCTTTGATTATTGCTAAGACTATTTTTGGTGATTCTTGGCGTAATAATTTTTTGGAGCTTAATGCTTCTGATGAGCGGGGTATTGATGTTGTTCGTGTTAAGGTTAAGGATTTTGCTCGTACTAGGGCTATTGGTGATGTTCCTTTTAAGATTGTGTTTTTGGATGAGTGTGATGCTTTGACTAAGGAGGCTCAGCAGGCTTTGCGTCGTACTATGGAGAATTTTACTTCTACTTGTAGGTTTATTTTGGCTGCTAATTATAGTTCTAAGATTATTGATCCTATTCAGTCTCGTTGTGCTGTTTTTCGTTTTAGGCCTTTGTCTAAGGAAGAGCTTTCTGGTTATGTTCTTGGTATTGCTGATAATGAGGGCTTGTCTGTTTCTCCTGATGCTCTTGATGCTTTGATTAGTGTTTCTGAGGGTGATTGTAGGCGGGTTGTTAATATTCTTCAGTCTTGTGCTGCTGTTTCTAAGGAGATTACTCCTGATCTTGTTTTCTCTCTTGCTAGTGTTGCTCGTCCTGATGAGGTTAAGGCTGTTTTAACTCATGCTTTGTCTGGTGATTTTGTTAAGGCTCGTGATTCTTTGTTAAAGGTTCTTTTGAATTATGGTTTGTCTGGTGTTGATTTTATTAAGCTTGTTCAAAAAGAGGTTTGGAATCTTGATGTTTCTGATAAGTCTAAGGTTTTTTTGATTGATAGGTGTGGTGAGTTTGAGTTTAGGATGGTTGAAGGTTCTGATGAGTTTGTTCAGCTTGAGGCTTTGCTGGCTCAGTTTGTTCTTGTTGGTAAGAATGAAAAAAAAGAATAAAAGTTGGCTTTTTTTTTGTTAGCTTGTTTCTAGTTCTCCTGAGCTTTTTACTGTGAATTGTGATTGTATTGTTTCTTCGTAGTCGTATTCTGCTGTTATTCCTATTATTTGTTCATAGTCTCCTTTGTTTGTTATTAGTTGTGAGCATGTTATTGTTTTTGTTCCGTCATATAGTGTTACTTCTCCTTTTGATGTTGTTCCTAGGTTTTGTAGTCCTGTGCATTTTAGTCCTTCTAGTCCTGTGTTTATTTCTACGTATATTTTGTTTTCTTTTTTTCTGTCTTTTTTGTCGCATTTTGATTTTCTTTTGTATACGTCTCCTGTTCCTTTGTTTTCTATTTTTATGCTGAATGCTATTTTGTCTTTTGATCTTGCGTTTTCTGTTAGTTTTGTTATTTGTATCGGTGCTGAGCTGCTGTATATTGGTTTGTTTTCGTTTATTTCGCATATTCCTTCTGGTTCTGGGTTTAGTAGGCTTTCTCTTATGCATAGTTTGCTTATTGCTTCTGTTTTGTATGTGTAGCATGTGTCTGCTCTTATTGTGAATCCTACGTCTCCCAGTAGTTTTCCTCCGTAGTTTAGGTTTTCAAATGTTATTTCTATTGGTTGTCCTTCTATTATTTCTCCTGCGTTTCCTTTTCTTGTTTCTATTAGGTCGTCTTCTGGGTTTTTTTCTAGGTCTTTTGGTGCTTTTCCGAATTCTGTTGGGTTTATTCCTGTTATTTTTACTTTTACATCTCTTTTGTTTACTGGGCTTTCTCCTTTGTTTGTTAGTTTTACTATTACGTCAAATGGGTCTGTTCCTTGGTCAAATACTTCTTCTCTTAGTCCGATGAATTCTGTTTTTACTCCGTCTGTTCCTCCTATGAATGGTGATTTTAGTGTTACTGCTTTTGTTTTTTCTGTTCCTTGTTCGCATCCTGTTATGAGTATTCCTGCTATTATTATTGCGATTATTGCTGTTTTTTGGATTTTCATTTTTTTTAACCTCCTTTTTAGGTTTTTCTGACTTCTATTTGTTTTGTTGTTGTATCGCGATACCCGTATGATAGTGTTATGCTTATTGGTGTTATGTATGCTCCTGTTCCTCGTGTATCAAGCTCGCAGTATAGTGTTCCTTCTCCTTCTGTTAATCTTAAATTGTTGTTTGTTAAGGGTTTGCAGTTTTCTAGTTCTGTTCCTGCTACTGTTACTTTTTCTACTTTTATCAGGTTTATGTCTGTGAATGATAGTCCTTCTGAATATGGGCTGCATTTACTTATTTTGCTTTCATCAAATGCTGTTCCTTTTCCTGTGTTTTTTATGTGTATTCTGAATCTTGTTTTTTCTTTTGCTGCGTCTACTTCTATTTTTGTTACTGCTATTGGTGCTCCTTGTCCTGATTTTAGGTCTATGTCTGTTGGCGTGCATATTTTTGGTTGTTGTGTTGGTGTGAATGGGTTTGGGTCTATGCATACTTCTGTGCTTGCTTTTGTTTTGTATTTGTAGCAGCTTGTTGCTAGTATTATTGTGTTGTATTTTTCTACGTTTAAGTTGTTTATTGTGCCGCTAAATTCTATTTGTTCTATGTCTCCTTGTGTTCTGTATGGTCCTCTGCCTTCTAGTTCAGGTATTTCTTTTTCTTTCTTGTCTAATTTTATTATGTTTGGGTCAAATCCTGATAAGTATACTTTTCCTTGTTCTAGTTCGCTTGTTCCTTTGTTTTCTGCTCGTAATAGTATTGTTATTTTTCCTGGGTATACTCTTGCTGGTGGCATGTTTGGTATGAAGTTTATTTCTATTCCTTGGTTTCCTGTTAGCCCTGTTGGTTCTTTTTTTGCTTCTTTTTTTGTTGGCATCATTTCACAGCTTGTTATTAGTAAGCTGGCTATGAGTAGTATTATGATTGGTGTTTTCACGCTCTTTTTCATTTTTTTTATATTCTGTTTTGGTTTTTTATAAACTTTATGCTATTTTTGTTATGTCTATGTTTGTGCTTTCTGTGTCCATGTATCCGTATGTTAAGTTTATGTCTAGTATTGTGTTAAATGTTCCTTCTTCTTTTTTGTATGTTTTATTGCTTGTGTAGAATATTTTTGTTTCTTTTTCTCCTAGTCTTATTTCTGTTTTTCTGCA
>Ga0164318_10005521_pt1 | contig 12226 bp, 8 predicted proteins | sample GuaBasSedimGuay9_FD_113734 | JGI IMG/M metagenome (GOLD analysis project Ga0164318, IMG submission 113734) | Subseafloor sediment microbial communities from Guaymas Basin, Gulf of California, Mexico - Guay9, Core 4571-4, 0-3 cm | ecosystem: Environmental > Aquatic > Marine > Hydrothermal vents >... | reverse complement strand
GAAGGAGCTTTTCAAGATGCTACAAATATCTCTTTAAAAATAGCCAATATTTCTAAAGATAAATTACAAAATAATCAAAAAGAATTGATCTATATTAAAAAAGCAATTGAATTAATTCAAGATCAGATAGAAATCCTAAATGTAGGTGGAAATTTTCGAGAAATTTGTGGTAAATATCAAACACTTTCAATTTTATATGAGAAAACGAATGATTTTAATAATGTAATCGCTTCTGCTGAAACTGCCATAAGGATCGGAAAAAAAATCAAAGACTATTCAATAGTTGCAAACGCTTATAATATATTGAAAAACACATATGAAAAACTTCAGAATGCGAAAGAATCGCAAAATATCGCTTATCTCGCACTAAATTACTTTAATGAAGAAGCCTCTGAAAATGAAGCAAAACGAGAACTTATTCTTCTTTCTCAGATCTATCAAATAATAAAAAATTTACATGGTAATTTGAATAATCAAGAAAAATTCATTAAATATTCGCGAAAAGAAGCTGGTGTTTATGTTGAGTTGGCAAAAGAAGGATTACAACTTAAAATTGATTTATCTCAAATTGCTTCATATTATAGAGGTGCCGCTTTATGTTATAAAGAATCATCTAAATACTCTTTAGATAGTGCCAGTTGCTTTTATCTGGCAGGTAATTATTATTTGGAATCTGAAAAATATAATGAAGCTGCGACAAATTATGAAGATGCTGCAAAAATGTTTGAAGGATTAAAAAAATATACAAAGGCTTATGATTTATATATTCTTGCAGCAAAAAACGCAATTAAGGCGGATAATATTAAATTAGGTATCCTCAATTATATTTCTGCTGAATCTCTAACAAAGTTAATTAAAGATAATCCTTCTCAAATCTATGCCGAATTAATAGAAAATCTTGATAAGCTAGCTTATAGAGAGCAAAATTCCAAAAATCATTATGTTGCCGGAAGTTTATTTATCGAAGCTGCCTATTACTATAATAAAGAGCAAAAAATGAATTCAGAAAAGATGAAAGCTTATCTTGATTTAGCACAAAATAATTATTGGATTGCTGCTAATTCAGAAAATGAAATTGAAAAAAAATCAATGAAATCCTATACTTTTGGTCTCGTTTGTGTAATATGCAAATTTTTAGGAAAAGATAAAAAATCGGAAAAGGCTTTTGAACTCATGAATTTAATGAATTCGAAAACAAGCCAAAAATATAAGAAATTGTGCCAGGATATTATTAAATACATTGGTTCAAGCGAACCGATTTTATTAACTAATTTGGATACAGCCACACTTAAAATTTTAAATCATGAAAACTCTGCTGAGCTTAAAAAACTATTTGAAATAATATGTAGGATAAATTTTAAGTAAATATTATATTTTAAATCCCCTGGATTCTAGGGAAATTGCCAAGTTTGTAGAAAAATTTATAACCCCTAATATGGTTGGGATTAAAATTGGTCTTAAATTATAGATTTTAAATTTATAACCTCTGGATTGTTGCATAACAATTGTTTCTTTTATCTGTATTAAAATTACAGGTAAAAAATATATTGAAATACTAACTGCAAATGCAAAAACACCTGGAATTTTCAATGATCTAAGCCCAATTATTAATTCAGATGGAGGAGTTATCTTATAAAAAATAAAAGTTTGCAATGAAATAATGGTAATTGTTAAAAAATAATCAAAGAGATTCATTAAGGCTCCGAACCAAGAAAAATCAACGAAATAGAATAGGAAATAGAAACCTAAAAAATTTATAATTAAAAATTTAATATATCCTTTTAAATATTGAAAATTCAAGCGAATAGTTACTGCGATTAAGATTTCAATAATTAGAAATAACCAACGATAGCTATAAAACAGTGAATGGAAAGTTATTATATTAAAAACAATTAGAAATACAAGTTTTATTGCTGGGTGAATTCCATATTTATAATTTTGCTCTTTTTTCATTGATATGCCCATCTCCAGCTCGATCTTTTTTCCATTATCTCTTCTTTGGAAATTTTTTTTATTGAACCATTTTTAAAAAATAGAATCGTTTCGCAGATTTCTCCAATTAACCATGGATCGTTGCTAGCAATAAGAATTGTTGTATGATGTTCTCGATTTTGCTCAATTAACCAATTTTTAAGTCGTTCTTTATTTTCTGGATCCAAATATACATCAGGTTCATCCAAAATTAAGATTTTAGGTTTAAGAGCAATTATTGATGCCAAAATTACCCTTTGTTTTTGACCTGCAGATAAATTTAAAGGGGATTTGTTTGAAATCTCTTCTATCTCAAGACTTTTCATTGCTTGAATTGAAATTTTTGGATCCATCCCTAAATTCTTCAATCCAAATTCGATTTCTTCCTTAACAGTATTGCTAAAAAGCTGAGCATTCAAACTTTGAAAAACCATACCTACAGATTTTGCAATGGTTGAAATTTTCGATTTTTTGGTATTTAGACCAGATACATTAATTTTACCTTCTAATTTTCCTCGAATTGAATGAGGGATAATTCCTTTTAAAATATAGGCCAAAGTTGTTTTTCCTACACCTGAAGGTCCAGCGATTCCCAAGATCTCTCCTTTATTTACAGTAAAATTTGCTTCTTTAATTATCCATTCATTGGACTTGTATGCAAATGATAGATTTTTTATTTCTATGACTATGTTTTGGAGATTTTCTATCATATCTATTTTTCCGTTATTTTATTACTGATAGTTAGTAAAACGTTCATATATTGAAGTTTTTTTAATTTCTAAAAACAAGCGATATCCAATAAAAATTGCAATTAATATGGGAATTGATGAAATTAAACCGCAAATCAAGGAAAATTTGATCAGTTCAAGGTTGAATTCTGTTATTGGTAAATTTAAAATTCCTGAAAGATCAATCCATCCATTTCCTGCAGTAAACTGAGGTGTTCCTGCTTTTAACATACTTGACATTGCTTCAACAATAGGTAAATTCCACAATTGCCAAATGATAAAAGTAGGAACCCACCAAATTATTCCCCCTAAAATGGCACCGAAAATAATTTTGAGAGTCATTTTTTTAACTAAAAAGGCACAATCTAAAAAGAGTCCAATGATTAGGCCCAAAAATAACTTAAATATGCCCGCCATTCCCCCCCAAAAAGGAAGAGGTGTTGAAATTGCCCCGAATACAATCATATATATTGTACTAGTTCCACATTTATTAACACTAAATCTTGTTAAAGAGATAAAAAGATAGTTAAATGGGACCATAATTAGCAAACCTGCAATCACATGTGTTGTTAATGCAATAAAAGCAGGGCTAACTAAGAGATCAAGCCCTACATTTACGGAGGCCATTAAAGAGATGAAAATAATTTGAGCTAAGTTAAATTTTTTAGGTTTATCAATTTCAGTCATTGATAGAATTAAGTAATGAAATTAAAATAAAAATTTAGGTGTAGGTGTGATCGTCATCGAGACCAATGACTTTTGCCCCTTTTTTTAAAAATGATAAGGAATCCATTCCAAAGTGGCGCATCAAATGAAGAAGTGATTTTCCCGAAATATCTCCCACTTCTTTCTGTTCCGTTCCATGAAGGGAGTTATGGGTTTTTTTGAATTCTTTTAGTCCTTAGAACTCTGAACACCGTTCCATAATTTTTAGTGGACATTATTTACCAGTTGGTCTGTATTTAAAAGTGGAATGAAAGTAAATATAAAAAAGATAACATAAAAAAATACTTTTTGTTTTTTTTATTAATAATTGGATGCTCAATTTAAAAAAGAAACTAAAATTTCATCCAGATTTCTGCCTATATTTATTCTGTTAACTTTCATTTTTGTTCCTTCTAAATTGTAAATGGTTCCCTCACGTTCTATCCAGGATGATTTTGGTAAAATCAGATCGGCATGTTTATTTTTTCCTAGATTTATAGTAAATCCATCAAATTTCTTATCAATATCTCCAATGATTAAATAATTTGTCGATTTTGGAATCTCGTTTGAAATTCCCAATTTAATTAAGCCCACTTCATTAATGCCCTCGTGTAATATTAAAATTGGAAAATTTTCATCATTGGATGGTTTTTCAGAAATTAATAAATCAAAATTATCGTTTGAAATAATTGCTCCACTCTTTTTTGCTTCAAATAAGAGAGGTTTAAGCATTGGATATTTATCCACCTCACAATCCACTTTAATTCTTTTAAATTTCTTTAAGTCTGAATATTTAATATTAGAAATACCCTTTTTATATAATCCAACAATTTCAGCATTTAATCTTTTACCTATCTCAATTATTTTAGCAGCTTCTTCGTTTAAAATATCAGGTGTTAATACTATTACAAGGTTTTCCAGATGTTTCTTGATAATATTTTTAGCTTCTTCATCTGTAATTTTTAAAAATTTATCGTTTTGTTTGAGGAACGGGTTTTCAATTTTATGTTCCCATTTCCGGTTAAATCTCGGATTATCACAAAGGAGTTCTCGATTCCATCCTTCATCATCTGATGATACTGTTATCGGAACACTCATGTATGTTTTTACTTTCATTTGACAACCAAAACCACATTCATTACAAATGGTTGTATGATCTTCTAATTTCCATGGTCCAGGCTTATTAAACTTCAATTTTTCACTAAAAGCTCCAGTTGGGCATACATCCACGAAGTTCCCTATGAAATGACTATTACCCTTATTAAATGAAACATCAGGAGGTGTTGAAATTTCTGTTGTAAATCCACGATTTTGAAAGTAAATTAAACCCTCACCCGTCATTTCATTTGTTAATTCAACGCATCTTCCACATAATATACATTTATTCTTATCATAACGGATATTTGGATGAGAATCATCTATTTCTGCAATATTTACTTCCCCTTTATAAGTATCTTGTTTCGCTTGATAAATCGTTGAATAATCCCTTAATTTACACTCAAAAGCATCTAAGCAACCACAAGTCATACAACGTTTAGCTTCGTATTCAACTTGATCTTCATTAAAAGTTGGCTCAACTTCATTAAAATCTTTATTTCTTTCTTTAGGATCTCGTAAATTTACTTTCATTCTTTCTAATCTTTCAACATCCTTGAAATCTTCTTCACCGACATCTTTCCAATGATTATAGTGTGAATTTTCATAGAATATTTTTTTCAATTGTGAATCTGAAAGAATTTCTTCAATATGTTTACTCGGATGAGTAAGAATGTCTTTAGTTTTCTCTAGTGTTCCATTTAAAAACTTATCCATCATATCTGCTGCTTTTCTTCCTGTTGTTATGCCTTCTATTACCGAGGAAGTGCCTAAAACAAGATCCCCTCCTCCAAAAACTCCTGGTGAATCAGTTTCAAATGTAATGGGATTATAATTTATTTTCCCCCATTTATATTTTAATCCAAATTTTTGAATGATATCTTCATCAGCTACTTGTCCAATCGATAAAATACAATTATCTATATTTATCCTATAGTTTGAACCCTCAATAGGTATAGGTCTTCTCCTACCACTTTCATCCGGTTCTCCTAATTTCATTTTAATAAGTTCAATACTTTCGATTTTTTCTTTCCCTATTATTTTTACTGGATTAGCTAGAAATATAAAATTTACTCCTTCTTTTATTCCTTCTTCTAATTCATCTTTAGCAGGCATTTCTTCACTTGATCTTCTATATACAACAGTTACTTCAGAGCCCATTCTTTTAACGGATCTTGCTACATCCATAGCACTATGACCACCACCCACTACTACAACATTCTTTCCAATATCGATTTTCTCACCTAAATTCAATTTCTTGAGAAAATTTATTCCTTGCATTACGCCTGGAAGATTATTACCCTCAATTTTCATAATCCTGCTTTTCCATGCTCCAATAGAAAGGAAAATTGCATCATAATCTTGCTTTAGTTGATCGAGAGTTATATCAATTCCAATTGTGCAATTAGTTTTTACAGAAATTCCTGTGTTGATAACAGTATTGATATCTTTTTCTACTATTTTTTTTGGTAATCGATATTCAGGGATACCATACCTTAATACTCCACCGAGTTCTGGCAAGGATTCATATATTGTTATATCATGACCAAATAATCTAAGATAAAATGCATTTGAAAGTCCTGCTGGTCCTCCTCCAACAACTGCGATTTTTTTTCCTGTTGCTGGTGGGATTTCAGGCATCCATGGATTGTTTTCTAAATCATAATCCGCAGCAAATCGTTTAACTTGACGAATTGCAACTGGTTCATCAACTATATTTCTTCTACACTCAATTTCGCAGAATGCTGGACAAATTCTACCTAAAACAGCAGGAAGAATATATTTTTCTTTCATTAATTTTACTGCTTCATGATAATGGCCATTAGCAATTAAAGCTAGATATCCTTGTACATCTCCTCCGGCGGGACATCCTTTTTGACAAGGTCCAATGCAATCTCCAACATGATTAGATAACATTAATTCTAAATCAGATTTTCTGATATCAATTAAATCTTCTTTTAAGGTATTTACTGTATCATTTTCATTCGGATAGTAAGAACACGAAGGCATAATATTGTTGTTCACTTCTACTAAGCATAATCTACATGATCCAAAGGGATCCATTCCTACATGTTTGCACATTCCTGGAATATGTTGGCCAGTTTTTCTAAGAAAATCAAATAAAGGTTCTTTATTCTCTATTTCTGTTTCTTTTCCATTCAATTTTATTTTCATTTTTTTCCACCTTAGATAATTTTAATTGCCTTTGAAGGACATATATTATAACATGTTCCACATTTGGTACATTTTTCTTGAATAATGAAGTGTTTTTTTTTCGCTTCTCCTTCTATTGCCTTAACGGGGCACTTCTTAGCACATAAAGTACACCCTATACAGTCGTCAGTAATTTCATAGTGAATTAATGGTTTGCAAATACCCGCTCTGCATTTATGATTCTCAATATGTTCTTTAAATTCATCTTTAAAGTATTTTACTGTAGTTAAGACTGGATTAGGTGCAGTTTTTCCAAGACCGCAGAGTGAACCTTTTTTAACTTTTTCAGATAAATCTAGTAGATTATCTAAATCATCTAAAGTGCCATTACCATCTGTAATTTTTTCTAAAATCTCTAACATTCTTTTTGTACCGATTCTGCAGAACACACATTTTCCACAAGACTCTTTAACTGTAAAATCTAAGAAAAATTTTGTAATATCTACCATGCAAGTGCTTTCATCCATTACTATCATTCCTCCACTTCCCACGATTGCACCTGTTGCAGCAATATCTTCATAAGTAACTTGAAGATTTAGCATTGAACCGGGAATACATCCTCCAGATGGACCTCCTAACTGAATAGCTTTTACATCACTTCCTGATTTCGTACCCCCGCCAATATCAATAAGAATTTCTTTCAATGTTATTCCCATTGGAACTTCAACATTCCCGCCTCTTTTAATCTTTCCCGCAAGTGCGAAAACTTTTGATCCTTTACTTTTTCCGACTCCAATATCTGCAAAAGCTTGAGATCCTTTTCTGATAATCCAAGGAACATTAGCAAGAGTCTCGACGTTATTTATATTAGTTGGATATCCCCATACTCCCTTTTGAGCTGGAAATGGAGGTTTTGATGTGGGCATTCCTCTTCCACCTTCAATTGAATGAATCATAGCAGTTTCTTCTCCACAAACAAAAGCACCAGCACCTTCTTTTATTGAAATATCAAATGAAAAACCCGAATTTAGAATGTTTTCTCCAAGATATCCGCATTCATATGCAGATTTAAGTGCAATTTTTAACCTTTTAATTGCTAATGGATATTCTGCTCTAATATAGACCAAGCCTTTAGGTGCACCTATTGCGTAAGCACAAATTATCATTCCTTCAATAACTCTATGTGGATCTCCTTCCATAACATTTCTATCCATAAATGCCCCAGGATCACCCTCATCTGCGTTACAAATAACATATTTAATTTTTGATTTTTCTTTTCGAGTAAATTTCCATTTCAAACCAGTTGAAAATCCTGCTCCACCACGTCCTCTTAATCCTGATTTTAAAATTTCATCTATCACTCCCTCTGGATCCATTTGAAGTGATTTTTTTAGAGCTTGATAACCTCCTGATTCAATATATTCTTCAATACTATCCGCATTGATGTATCCAGAGTTTTCTAAAACAATCTTTTTTTGTTTCTTAAAGAAATCATCAATATCCCAGGTAGTTCGATTTTCAATCGAAAGAAAATTTTCTTTGAAAGTGTCTTTCTTAACTATCCAATCTTTTACGATATTTCCATTTAATATATGATCTTCAAAAATTTTCTCTAGTTTTTTTTCAGTTACGTCCCCATAAGTATAAATAGTATCTTCAGTAATTACATCAACAAGTGGTTCACGATAGCACATTCCAATACATCCAACTTGAATAAGCGGGACTGTAAGATTGTGTTCTTTTATTTTTTGTGACAAATTCTTATATAAATCCTCTGCACCATTTGCGATCCCACAAGAGTTCATCCCAACAGTAAGTCTTTTTATAGTTTGATCCATTTACAGATCTCCTGCTTTTATTTTTTTAATCAATTTATCGACCTTTTTTCTGGTTAAATATCCGTAAATTTTATCATTAATTTGTATAACAGGCGAAATACTGCAACATCCTAAACATGCAACTCTTTCTAAAGATACTAATCCATCTGGTGTTATTCCTCCTTCGTCAATTTCAAATTCATCTTTAAATATTTGAGCAATATCAACAGAACCATTAACATGACAAGATGTTCCATGACAAATTGAAATAGCAAATTTTCCTAAGGCTCTAAATCTAAACTGTGAATAAAAAGTAGCCACACCATAAACTTTGCTTAATGGGATTTCTAAATATTCTGAAACTTTTTGCATTTCATCAACAGGTAAAAATCCATATTGTTCTTGAATTTTTTGCAATAAAGGAATAAGTGAACTCTTATTTTTTGAAAATTCTTCGAAACATATTAAATTCATAAGTTAACTCAATGATTTTTTACTTTTTAACTCTTCAATTTATAAATTGGGAATTATGTGGGAAGTAGTCTTTATCTATTCTAATTCCAAAGTAATTCTCTGCATTTTCATAGCTAATTTTTTGCACAATTTTTCCCATTTTTTCTAAATTGTCGGGTAATTCTCCATTTTCTACCCATTTTCCTATCATATTACAGAGGATCCTTCGAAAATATTCGTGTCGAGGAAACGATAAAAAACTTCTTGAATCTGTTAACATCCCCACAAATCGACTAAGTAAGCCATGATTGGCAATAGAAATGAGATGTCGTTCGATTCCTACTTTTTGATCGTTAAACCACCACGCACTTCCGTGTTGTAACTTTCCCGGAGTGATTCCATCTTGAAAATTTCCAATCATTGTACTTATGACTTCATAATCTTTTGGATTTACTGAATATATTATCATTTTTGGTAAAGAATTGTTGTTGTTTAAAATATTCAAGAATTTACCAAGGGTATTGGCAATATTATAATCTCCAATTGAATCAAATCCCGTATCAGGGCCTAATTTTTTAAACATAAGGGAATTACTATTTCTTATTGCTCCTAAATGTATTTGCATTGTCCAATTCTTCTTCTTATTCATCTTTGCAAATTCTATCATTAAGGAGGTTTTTATTTGCAAAATTTCTTTTTTTGAAATGAGATTTCCTTCTCTTACTTTAAGAAAAATTTCTTCAATCTCATTCGGTGCGAAATTTTCAGCAACGGGATACTCCAATCCATGATCTGAAATTTTGCAATCTAATTTTTCAAAATAATCATGCCGAATTTGAAGAGCACTAATAAAACTTTCATAATCGGTAATTGGGATTTTAGTAACATTTTCCAAAATATTTACCCATTTGTTAAAAATTTCGGGATTTTCAACCATTAAAGCTTTATCTGGCCTGAAAGTTGGTAGAACTCGAACGGAAAAATTACTATCCTGTGCAAGTAATTTATGATATTTGAGAGAATCTATAGGATCATCGGTTGTGCATAAAATTTTTACATTCATTTTTTCTAATAAACTACGAACACGAAAATTGTCTGATTGTAATAGCTTCTTACTTTTATCATATATATCCTTTGCAGTATCTGTTGAAAGCAATGTGTTTATATCAAAATAACGTCTTAACTCTAAGTGTGTCCAATGAAATAGGGGATTGCCTATTGTATTGGGAACTGTTTCGCTCCAAGCCAAGAATTTTTCCCAATCTGAAGCCTCACCGGTAATTTTTTCTTCAGAAATCCCATTAGCCCTCATGGCTCTCCACTTATAATGGTCACCATAGAGCCAAATTTGCGTTAAATTTGAAAATTGGGTGTTTTCATAAATATCTTTAACTGGAAGATGGCAATGATAATCGAAAATTGGCATTTTTGCTGCAAAATTATGATATAGGATTTTTGCAGTTTCATTCTCTAAAAGAAAATCCTTATCTAAAAATTTCTTCATTTTCTGGTTTCGACTTCCTGATTTTTTTTAAAATTTGGTATGAAAAATAAGTTTTCGTTGGAGTTCTCCTAATATAAGCAAACTTTTAACAATATTTGTAATTTTTAGAAGAATTTTAATTTTTACTATGTAAAATATTATTCAAAGTGATATATTAATGAAAAAAAAAATTGTGCTGATCGGTGCGGGTAGCGCTGTTTTTGGACCCAGCATGTTTAGCGATTTATATTTATCTAAGGTTTTAAATGATTCAACTATAACTTTGTGCGACACAGATGAATCTAAATTGAAAATGATTTATGAATTGTTGACTTATGAAAATGAAAAATTAGGAAATAAATTCACTTTAGAAATGACAACAGATCGAAAGGAAGCCCTGAAAAATGCAGATTTCGTAATAAGTTCAGTTGAAGTGAATCGGTTTCAATTCAGATGGCAAGACCATGAAGTACCGTTAAAATATGGTGCTCGAACCCTTATGGGAGAATGCGGCGGTCCTGGTGGTTTTTTCCATTCAGCGCGTCAAATACCCTTAGTTCTTTCGATTGTCGAAGATATAAATAATTTATGCCCTAATGCTCTTTTTATTAATTTTTCAAACCCTGTAGCCCGAATTTCTCTTGCAATTCATCGAAAATATCCAAAAATCAAATTTATCGGGTTGTGCCATCAAATAGAATTTCTTAATAATCATATTCCCAGAATGTTTAATAAACCTCTGGAAGAATTGAAGATGATCGTTGCTGGATTAAATCATTTTGGATTTCTTATAGGATTAGAAGAATTTAAAACCGGTAAAAATCTTCTACCTGAATTTGATTCAAAATGTTTTGATTATTTTGATGGAAAATGGGATAGATTTCAATTTTCAGATTTTACATTTGAACTTTATAAAAGATTCGGTTATTTTCCGCATCCCGGAGACAATCATATCTGTGAATACATTCAATTTGCAGACGAATATGTTAAATTGCAAGATTTAAAGGAATGGATAACAAATATGGAAGCTTTCGGAAGAATAGAAAATGAACGGGTTGTTAGATTATATAAAAAATTAGAAAAGGGAAAACCCTTGAAGAAAGGGATAATTTCTTCCAAACCCTCAGGAGAACGGGCAATTCCGATAATAGAAGCAATTGTTACAAATAAGAAAAGCTACGAATCTTCAGTAAACATTCCGAATGACGGAATCATAAATAATCTTCCTCAAGATTTGGTGGTTGAAGTTCCTGTATGGGTGGATAACTCTGGAATTAAAGGTTTAAAATTAGGAGATCTTCCGAAAAATATTGCAGCTCTATTGCGTATTGAAGCTTCAATTCAGGATCTTTGTGTTGAAGCTATTTTAAAAAAATCCAAAAAGCTAGCTATTGCTTGCCTTGCCATTGATCCAAAGGTTAAAGGAATTGAAATGGCAGAAAAGATCTATAACGAGCTCTATGAACTTCAAAAGGATTTTCTTCCAGATTTCAGATAATGATTTCTTTAATTTTTCTATTTTTTTGAAGTAAATACTGGAATATTTATTGTTTTATTCGTACGCGCGCTTTTTGCTGCGTATATGCCGGCTGCACACATGTTTGCTGCTACTCTTGCATGAAGAGATGGGATTGTGTCCTTTTCAATAGATGTAAGCCAATCATCGAAAATCCGGGGTTGAGCTCCGTAATATGTTCCTAATCTCCATGGAATAACTCGAGATAATGCTAATCTTCCAATTCGGTATGCATGTCCTTTCCTGTGCCGAAATTTAATGATGTGATCATCTGCTAAGAATAACCTACCTGATCTCCCTATAT
>Ga0164318_10005520_pt1 | contig 12226 bp, 10 predicted proteins | sample GuaBasSedimGuay9_FD_113734 | JGI IMG/M metagenome (GOLD analysis project Ga0164318, IMG submission 113734) | Subseafloor sediment microbial communities from Guaymas Basin, Gulf of California, Mexico - Guay9, Core 4571-4, 0-3 cm | ecosystem: Environmental > Aquatic > Marine > Hydrothermal vents... | reverse complement strand
ATGGTGTGGCTCTTGGTGGCGGCATGGAATTAGCAGTATTTTGTGATATGGTTATTGCAAGCGAAAAATCAAAATTTGGTCAACCAGAGATAAAGGTAGGTGTTTACCCTTCAATGGTTGTTGCATGGCTCTCAAAGATTATTGGCCTTAAAAAAGCTTATGAGATGATTCTTTCTGGGGATACCATTTCAGCAAAGGAGGCAGAACAGATTGGCTTGATAAATATGGCTGTTCCAGACGCTGAATTAGAAGAGAAAAGTGAAGAGTTTATTAAAAAAATAACCAATAACAGTGCGGTTGTTTTAAAATGGGCGAAAAAAGCGGTTAAATCAGGACTTAATGTAGATTTTGAGACAGGATTGAAAAACTCTGAGGTTATTTATAAATATGCGCTTATGGCTACTTATGATGCTAAAGAAGGGATAGATGCTTTTATAAATAAAAGGGAGCCTGTTTGGAAAGATAAATAGGTTTCCTAATCCAACAAGGGGGAGATATATGGCAGTAGCTGGGATTGATATAGGTTCTTTAACAACTGAAACTGTGATATTATCAGATGAAAAAAAGATTTTGGGATATTCTATAATCCTTACAGGTGGTGATAGTAGGGGTGCAACAAAGCTTTCTATGGAAACAGCAACTCGTTTTGCTAATCTTAACCGTGAGGATATAGAGTATGTAATATCAACAGGAACTGGAAGAGAGATTCCAGATTTTGCTAATGAAAATGTTACAGAGATTACATGTACTGCCAAAGGGGTTAATTTTCTTTTTCCTGATGTTAGAACTATTATTGATATTGGAGGACAGGATACAAAGATCATAAAGGTTGATGGTAAAGGAACAGTTACAGAATTTGATATGAACGATAAGTGTGCTGCAGGGACAGGGAGATTTTTAGAAGTGATGGCTAAAGCACTTGGAGTTGAACTTGATAAGATGGGGGAAAAGGCTTTACAATCAAAAGAGGATATACAGATCACCAGTATATGTACAGTTTTTGGTGAATCAGAGGTTGTTTCATTAGTTTCAGAAGGAAAAGCTGTTGAGGATATCCTAAATGGAGTTCATAATTCAATTGCTGACCGCACTATAGGACTTTTAGAAAGAACAGGACTTGTTGAAAAGGTTGCTTTTACAGGAGGAGTGGCAAAAAATATTGGTGTTGTAAAGGCATTAGAAAACAAGCTAAATACACATCTTTCTGTTTATTATGAGCCACAGATTGTTTGTGCTTTAGGGGCTGCTATAATAGCCTTAGAGCGGAAAAATAAAAAAAAGAGTTAAAAACAGCCTAAAGAAGTTATACTTTTTAATAAAGTTTAAAAAACATTCATTCTTTTATATTGACAAAAACTTTTTATTTATTAAAATTATAATATAGGCGGTGTAGCTCAGGTGGTTAGAGCATGCGGCTCATATCCGCAGTGTCCGGGGTTCGAGTCCCTGCACCGCCACCAAAGATTAAAAAGCCCTTGTCTGGGGCTTTATTTATTTTTTAGTTTTGGATAGATTAATGTTAGCTATAGGTATTGACATTGGTGGCTCAAAGATACGTATGGGCGTTATTGATGTTGGGGAAGGGAGGGTACTAAAAACAATAGAATGGCATATTAGGAAGGGAGTGAATCCTGAAGAGTTAGTTGAAGAAATTGCTTTAAAGTTACGTCAACTTATTGAAAAACCAAAAGATTTAAAAGGTATTGGTATTGCTGCTGCTGGACAGATTGCTATAGACAGAAAGGAGATCATCTTTTCTCCTAATCTTGCGTGGCACAATGTCTCATTGGTTGAGATGCTAAAGCAAAAGACAGGTTATGAAGTCTGGATGGAAAATGATGTTCGTTCTGCTGCCATTGGCGAGATGCGTTTTGGGGTCGCAAAAGGTATCTCTGATTTTATCGTTATCTTTGTTGGAACAGGGATAGGCAGTGGTATAGTGGTAGATGGCAAGCTTTTAAGAGGTGTATCAAATACAGCAGGTGAAGTAGGTCATACGATTTTGCAACCAGGTGGCTATCCTTGTTCTTGTGGGAATAGGGGTTGTTTTGAAACTTATTCAGGTGGCTCTTACTTAAGTAAGAAGCTTTGGGATAGAATAAAAACTAAACGAATAAATAAAAATAAGATCAAAAAGATACCAAGTGATATAAATGAAATAAATGTTAGCCTAATTCAAGATATGGCTAAAGATGGTGATGAATCAGCAATAGAGATTTGGGAAGAAGCAAAATTTTTTTTGGGTATTGGGATAGCTAATCTTGTTTCCATTTTCAATCCTGAAATGATAATTTTAGGTGGCGGAGTGATTGAACATGCACCTTCTTTGATAGAAGATGTTAAAATAGCTATTAAAAGGGATAGTGTACCAGCATCAGCAAAAATGGTAAAAGTAGTAAGATCCTCTTTAGGGGCTTATGCAACAATAATAGGGGTAGCCTCTTTAGGAGGAAATATTGATATATAAAGGATTATAATTAATTCGCAAGAGAAAAAGAAGTGCAAACTAATTAAGGTAAAAGTTTTAGTTGCACAATATTGAAATAATTGTAAAATAATTAAAATATTATAATAAAATTATAAAAAATAAGGAATCTTCCTTTTATTTTAGAGTTACTTTGCCAGGCTAAACTTAGTTAGTCCATTTTTCTTCTATGGATTAATTAAATAACCTGATTTTTGCCTACTTTTCTATCATTTGTTATACAAATTGGAGGAAAAATAATGAAGAGAGCCTTAATTACCGGAGTTACCGGACAAGATGGTTCATATTTAGCAGAATTTTTGCTTGAGAAAGGGTATCATGTTACAGGGATTGTTAGAAGGGCAAGCACAAAGAAATATGAGAGGATAGAACACATAAAAGATAGAATAAATTTAAGACAAGCGGATCTTTTGGATCAACTCTCCTTAATTAACGTTATTGAGCAAGAACAACCTGATGAAATCTATAATTTAGCAGCTCAATCTTTTGTGCCAACATCTTGGGAGCAGCCTGTTCTAACTGCTCAGTTCACAGCAGTTGGAGTGACAAAGATATTAGAAGCTATTAGATTGGTAAACAAAAAGATCCGGTTTTATCAAGCATCTTCAAGTGAGATGTTTGGAAAGGTAAAAGAGACTCCTCAAAATGAAGAGACTCCTTTTCATCCGAGAAGCCCTTATGGGGTAGCAAAAGTATATGGTCATTTTATTACAGTAAATTACCGTGAAAGTTATGATATGTATTGTGTTTCAGGCATTTTGTTTAATCATGAATCTCCAAGACGTGGTGTTGAATTTGTTACAAGAAAGATAACGTTAGAAGTAGCAAGAATCAAATTAGGTATTTCAAAAGAGCTTAGATTAGGTAACCTTGATGCTAAAAGGGATTGGGGATATGCTAAAGATTATGTTAAAGCAATGTGGATGATGCTTCAGCAAGAAAAGGCAGATGATTATGTTATTGCCACAAATCAGACCCATACGGTTAAAGAAGTGGTAGAAATAGCTTTCAATCATGTAGGTCTAAACTGGAAGGATTTTGTTGTTATTGATCCTCGGTTTGTTCGCCCAGCAGAGGTGGATATACTTATGGGTGATTACTCAAAGGCAAAAGCAAAATTAGGTTGGGAACCATCAGTGAGTTTTAAGGACCTGATCGAGATGATGGTTGATAGTGATCTTGAATTTGTTAAAAAAACTGAGTTGGATAAATAGGCAGAAAAATTGTGGTTACTTCTCTTCTTTTGGGGATTATACAGGGGTTAACAGAGTTTCTTCCAATTAGCAGCTCTGGTCACCTTGTTATTATTCAGAAATTTTTCCCACCTAAATCATCAAATCTTTTTTTTGATGTTATGCTGCACTTTGGCACCTTAATGGCTGTGCTTTTTTATTTTAGAAAGGATTTATATCTTATTTTTTCTAATCTTTTTATATTTCTTAGAGATTTTTTAAAGAATAAAAAACTAAACTTGAAACAATCACCTTATATTCTTTTGTTCTTTTTCATTATCATAGGTTCTATCCCTGCTGGATTAATAGGATTTTTTTTAGAAAATTGGATTGAAACCCTTTTTATCAAACCTCAAGTCGTTGGGATAACCTTTCTTATAACCGGGTTTATTCTTTTTGGAACAAAGTTTGCTTCTTCTAAGAAAAAGGGAATTGAAGAGATGAAAATCATTGATTCTTTTTTTATTGGCCTTGCTCAAGCAGCTGCCTTGCTACCTGGTATATCTCGTTCAGGAACTACTATATCAACAGGGATCTTTTTAGGTTTTAAGAAGGACTTTGCATTTAATTTTTCTTTTCTCCTCTCAATACCTGCGGTATTAGGTGCAACCTTCTTTGAGTTTTTTCATGTAACATTCTTTCAAAAGGAGGAGATAACTGGAATTATTATAGGGACATTAAGTGCTGCTTTTACAGGATATCTTACATTGAAATTGCTTATAAAAATTATTAGAAAAGGTAAATTTTACTATTTTTCTTATTATTGTTTTTTAGCGGGAATTTTTACCATTCTTTGTCTATAAGAGGATTGTAAAATGTTTAAGCAGTTAAACTGCTTTTAGTCCTCTAACCCTTTTAACTGAAATTATTCCTTCTATTCCTTTTATATCCTTTATCAATTTATTCAATTGATGGACATTATATACTTCAACTTCAAATGTATTTTTTGCATTACCTTTACCAGTTGAGCCTCCAGAAACCTTCCTAATATTAATATCGTTTGATGTAATAACAGAGGTCATTTCAGCTAATACTCCCTTTTTATCTATTGCTTCAATTTCTAACCTAACACGATATATAGTATCTTCAGTTACACCCCATTCAACATCTACTTTTCTTTCTGGCTCAGCAGCTAAGATATTAGGACAGTTTGCAACATGAACTGTAATACCTCTTCCTCTTGTTATAAAACCAACGATTGGCTCCCCTGGTAAAGGGTTACAACACCTTGCTATTCTTGTCATTATGTTACTTGTTCCTTTTACAAATATTTCATCGCTGACATGAATTTCTTGATTTTCATCAATTTTTTGCTCTATCTCCTTTTTTTCTTCTTTACCATTTTGGAAATTTTCCGGGATTATCTTTCCTATTACCTGACCAGGGGTTAATTTCCCGTAACCAACCGTAGCAAAGAGATCATCTTCTGTCTTAAACCCAAACTCCTCTGCCAATTTAGTAAATTCTTCATTTTTAGAAAGTTTTGCTAAAGTAAGATGATATTTTTTTAGCTGTTTTTCAAGCATTGTTTTTCCAAGAGTAATAGACTTTTCTCGTTGCCTCGCCTTTATCCATTGTGTAATCTTGTTTCTTGCCCGAGCTGTTTTTACAAATGATAACCAATCTTTGCTTGGTGAATGGTGAGAAGATGTTATGATCTCGACGGTATCACCACTTTTTAACTCATATTTAAGAGGAACTAATTTCCCGTTTACCTTTGCCCCTGTGCACTGATGACCAACTTCAGTATGGATAGAATAAGCAAAATCAACAGGAGTAGCCCCTATTGGAAACTCTTTTATCTCACCCTTTGGTGTAAAGACGTAAACTTCATCAGGAAAAAGAGTTATTTTTACTGATTCTAAAAATTCTTTTTGATCCTTTATCTCTGTATTAGCATCCATTAATCTTCTTAACCATTCAAATTGACGAACTTCCTTTTTATCATGCTGTTCCCCTTCCTTGTAAGCCCAATGAGCAGCAATTCCTTCTTCAGCAAGTTGATGCATTTCTTTGGTTCTAATCTGTATTTCGATTCGTTCACCATAAGGGCCTATTACAGTGGTATGTAAAGATTGATACATATTAGATTTAGGAATAGCAATGTAGTCCTTAAATTTACCAGGGACTGGCTTCCATAATGAATGAAGGATACCAAGGGTTTGATAACATTCTCCAATTGTTCCTACAATAATTCTAAAAGCTGTAATGTCATAAATATCATGAAAGTCAAGGTTGTGCATGGTCATCTTCTTATAAATGCTGTAGACCTCTTTAAAACGACCTGTTACCTCTCCTTTTATATTGTGGTTTGAAAGTGCGGTTCTTAAAACCCTTATAACCTCTTGAACATATTTTTCCCTTTCTTCTTTTCTTTTTGCTAATTTACTTTCAATGGCAGCATATGTTTCTGGTTCAAGATATTTAAAAGATAGATCCTCTAACTCACTTTTAATCCATTCTATTCCCATACGATGAGCAATTGGAGCATAAAGATCCATTGTTTCCCTTGCAATAAGTTTTTGTTTCTCTTCAGAAAGGAAGTTTAAAGTTCTCATATTATGAAGACGGTCAGCTAATTTGATTATGATAACCCTTAAGTCCTCTACCATAGCAAGTATCAACTTTCTCAAGTTTTCAGCCTGGCTTTCTTTTGGACTCATAATTCCGAGTTTTCCTATCTTTGTTAAACCATCAACTAAATGCATTATCTCATCACCAAATAATTGCGCAATCTCCTTTAAGGTAGCATCAGTATCTTCTACTGTATCATGAAGAAGGCCTGCTACAACACTGGCGAGATCCATTTTCATATTAGCAAGGATCCAGGCTACATATAGTGGATGGTTAAGATATGGTTCACCAGAGAGACGTACTTGTCCTTTATGGACCTTAGCAGAATAGATATAAGCGCGTTCTAAAAGGTCCATATCTGCATTTGGGATATAGGAAGTAATCTGATCAGCAATATCAGTGTATCTTATTCTTTTAGGGTGGGGTAACTTCATATTTTTTTGCCCTTTTATTTTATAATAACCTAAAGATTCAAAAAAGCAAGTTGAGACTTTTTAAAAACTTCTTTATATTAATTTTGTTATGTCAATTTTGGGAAACAAGCTTATTGAGATGTTTGAACTTATGTTCAACCACCAGGGGCCCCTAAATTGGTGGCCTGGGGAGGATACTTTTGAGATAATGATAGGCGCAATACTTACTCAAAATACTGCCTGGAAAAATGTGGAAAAAGCAATTACTCAAATGAAAGAAAAGAAGATCCTTTCACCAGAGGCAATTTTAACCATAGATGAGGAAGAACTTTCTCAAGTCATACGGCCTTCTGGTTATCATAGAATTAAAGCTAAAAGATTAAAAGATTTTGTTAAATTTATCTTTGAAAAATATGGTGCAAATCTAATAAAAATGAAAACTCGCCCTCTTTATGCATTAAGAGATGAGTTGCTATCTATTAAGGGTATAGGAGCTGAGACTGCTGATAGTATTTTGCTTTATGCACTTGAAAAACCTATTTTTGTAGTGGATGCTTATACAAAAAGGATACTTTATCGTCATAAAATTATATCTTCGAGTAAAGATGATTATGAGGATATTCAGAAGCTTTTTATGGAAAATTTAGAAACTGATGTAGCACTTTTTAATGAATTCCATGCTCAAATCGTTAACATAGGGAAAAATTATTGTAAAAGAGAACCAAAATGTGAACTTTGTCCCTTAAAGGATTTTAATCTAAAAAGATAATTTGAAATAAAAAGAGCCCTTTTTATAAGGGCTCTTAAATCCATAAGCAATAGATAAATATTATTTCATAAAGCTTGGTATAAAAAGAGAAATTTGAGGAAAGGCAATTAGAATTGCAGTACCAACCACCAGGGTTGCTAAAAAGGGAAGAGCCCCTTTAAAGATTACCTCAAGCGGGACATCTTTCGCAACTCCATTTACCACATAAACATTTACTCCAACTGGTGGACTGATAACTCCCATTTGAGTTACAAGGACGATAATAACGCCAAACCATATAGGATTATATCCAAGTTGTTTAACCACAGGATAAAAGATTGGCACTGTAAGCATTATAAGCGCTAACGCATCAATAAAACAACCGCCAATAAGATAGACAAGGACAATGAACCCAATAATTGCATAAGGGGGAAGAGGTAAGGAAGCAGTCCATCTTGCTAAGTCAAAAGGGATCCTTGTAACGGCTAAAAAATGACCAAATATCGTTGCACCTGCAACGATTACCATTACCATACATGATATTCTTGTGGTTTCAAAGAGTGACTGTACAAAGCCTTTCCAAGTAAGCTGCCTTCGTATCAAAGCAAGGAGTATGGAGCCTCCTGCACCTATAGCACCTGCTTCTGTTGGTGTAAAGAAACCGACAAACAATCCTCCCATAACCAAAACAAATAGTATTAAAGTCTCCACAAGCCCAGACAAAGAAAGAATTTTTTCTCTGAAACTTACAGGAGGACCTTTTGGACCCAATTTAGGATTGATCTTTGTCCATAAAGCTATTGTAACCATAAATAAAAAAGCAAGCAAAATTCCAGGGAGAATACCAGCAGCAAAAAGTTTTCCAATAGATTCTTCAACCATAATACCATAGACAATAAAGATTACACTCGGTGGGATAAGTATTCCAAGACTTCCACCTGCAGAAACAACCCCTGTTGATAAGATATCTTGATAATTATATCTCTTCATTTCAGGCAATGCTACCGTTGCCATGGTTGCTGCTGTCGCGTTCGTTGAACCACAAATAGCAGCAAAGCCAGCACAAGCACCTACTGTAGCCATTGCGAGCCCACCAGGCATATGGCCTAAAAATTTGTATGCAGAATCATAAAGTTTTCTGCTAATTCCTGCATGGAACGCAATTTGTCCCATTAAAACGAAAAGAGGAATAACAGTCAAACTATAAGAGGAAAAGATTGTGTAAACATCCTTAGCAACAAGGTTAAGAGCTGCAGAAAAATTAACAATATAGGAAAAGCCTAAAAAACCCAAAAGTGCCATTACAAAACCTACTGGCATCCTTGAGAAAAGCATAATAATTAGAACAACAAGCCCTATAATTCCAGTCAAGTGTGGATTCATTTCTAATCTCCCTTTATTTTAGCTATTGCGCTGAAGAAATTGATCAAAAGGACTAAACAGACAGCAAATGATGATAAAGCTAAACCATAGATAAAAGGATATAATGGGATTTGTCTTGTAAGAGATACCTCACCAGCTTTGTACATATCATTACCATAAATTATCAACTCTCTTGTTAAAATCCCAAAAAGAAATATACCTAAAATAGAGGTAATACTATCAATAATTCCTTGAGCCTTTTTTGATAGTTTTTGAACTAAAAACTCTACTGCTACATGTCCTTTTTCAACAGTGGTTTGAGCCATTGCAAATCCAGCAGCTATAGCACCCATAAAAGCTACCATATCAACAGATCCCAAAATAGGATGTTTAAATAATCTTAAGACTACATCAACACATGTAAGTGCTGTCATCGATATTACACTTAAAGCTGCTACCCAATTTAGAACTGCTGAAACGCTGTAAGTCATTTTTCTAAAAGAATCCATTTTCTTCTCCATCCTGTAAGATTTGAGATAGAAAAATGATAATAAGGTGCCCAGGAAAGAATTTCCCAGGCACGAGGGTACATTCTATTATTTATACATTTTGCTATATTTTTTAATAAGAGCTTCAACTTCTGCAAGAGCTTTCTTTCCAGGGAGACCCTTTTTTTGCATCTTTGCTATATATGCTGTTTTAAGAGGTTTAACCTTCTCTATCCATCTTTTAGCTTCTTTAGGAGTAAGTTCAATAATCTTATTTCCTCTTGCTAAGGTATATTTACGGCCTTCAGCATCTATCTGATCCCATGTTTGACCATGGACCTCTACCCATTCTTCACTTACTTCTTCAAAGATCTTTTGGATGTCTTTAGGTAGTGATGCCCATTTCTTTTTATTCATTACAACAAACATTGCGGTTGTGTAGCCGATCTGTTTGCAATCTGTTGTATATTTTATAACTTCAGCCTGTTTCCAACCTTTAAGCACCTCCATTGGAGAAAGGGTTCCGTTAACAACACCTTTCTGTAATGCTTCGTAGGTTTCTCCTTGAGACATTGCAACAGGAACACCACCAAGAGCTTTAATAATTTTAGCAGCTAAACCAGTGGATCTGATTTTCATACCTTTAAGGTCTTCAAGTTTTCTTACAGGGGTTTTGGTATGAAGTAACCCAGGGCCATGACCATGTATATAAAGAACCTTTACATCAGAAAGTTCCTTGGGCTTAAACATCTTAGCAATTTCATTTGCGACTTTGCTAGCTACCCTTCCATTAGGGTAACCATTAGGAAGATCAACAGCCTCCATTAGAGGAAAACGGCCACGAGTATAGGCAAAACAAGAATTACCAATATCTGAGATCCCTTTTACAACGCCATCATAACATTGTCTTGCTGGTGTAAGGGTACCCCCAGGATAGACTGTTATCTTTACACGACCTTTTGTTCGTTTTTCAATCTCTTTTGCCCAACTCATAGCGGCTTTGCATTGACCATGTGCAGCAGGAAAGAAGATACTGTAGGATAACTCTATTGTTTTAGTTTTTGCAGTAGCTGGAGATGAACCTAATAGAAGAAATGAGAAAAGGGAAATAACAAATATTGCCAAACCGACCTTAGTAAAAATTCTCTTCATTATCGACCCCTCCTTATAATAAGGTTAAAAATTGAAATACGAGCTTTTCACCTCCTTCCCTATGGATAAAGTTTTAAAAATAGTATAAATGTTAGTTATTACTATTTAATTTTTTTACCATATATAAAATTTTGTGTCAATAAAATTATAAAAAAAATCTTTCTTTATTTTTAAAAAGAGAAAATATTTTATAATTAATTTAATTAATAGAGGCAATTCATGAATTGTAATTAAACTAAAAATAATAATTAAAATTATAAAAGATAATAAATTTTGTTTACCTTTAGGCTACCAAGGTAAATTTAAATGTAATTACACTGTTTTTCAAAACAAGCTATTTTTTAATAAAAAACCTCTGCTTTTTAGAGATAAAGCAAAAAAATATTAAAAATATTTCGACTTTTTTCCTGTCATTGCTTCAATCTTTATTTTAACTACCACTACATTATTTATATTATTAAAATCAAATGTTTCATCTGAATATTGTTTCATTATGATTTTTAATGCTTCTTCTTTTTCTTTTAAATCTTCAATAAAAAAGGCTTTCCCAATACCAATAACGCTTTTATATTCCATTCCCCATTTACATCCAATTTTATCTTTAACCAATTTTAAATCAACATCAATTTCAAATGCAACATTATTGTTCTTTTTTATGATATCGATTTTTTTACCTTCAGGAGCAGAATGAAAAAAGAGATAATTCTCTTTATAACCAAAACAGACAGGAACAATATATGGCATATTGTTTTCTGACATTGCTATTCTTAGAGCAATAGCTTTTTTAATGATCTCTTCAATCTCCTTTTTGTCTTTGATTTCTTTATCTTTTTTTCTCATTTTGTTTACCCCCGATTCTTTTTATTTTTTACATGCGCTTTTTAACGTTTAAAATCTATTTTTTCAAGTTGATTTAGAATTGAATTTTTGCTTCCAATGTTTTTTTCTCATTTCTTTATGGTGTTATTATCTAATTATACTATCAACTCCTTAATCTTTCATTATAATATAAAATTTTGTTGACTTATCAAAAATTTTTTTATAATATCAAAAAATGTAATTTATTTTAAATTTTAACTTATAGGTAAAAGGAGGTCATTTTATGAAGGTAAAAATTTTTAAATCTTTAATCATCATTTCTTTGGCTGCGATCTTTATTTTACCGCAAATGGTTTTTGCGGTAGATAATGCAGTAGATAAGGTGCCTGCTCAAAGGCTTTTATTCCCTTATTTTCAGTATACTCTTCCATTTGGGACTGATACCCTTATCTACATCAATAACTTAAGTTGGTCTAATCCATATACTGTTCAAATTTCCTTTTTTAATACAACAGGAACTGCTGTATTTAATCATAATGCCTATATTGAGGCTTGTGCTACTTATGGATTTAATGTAAGGGAGCTTGTTCAATTAGAGAGCTCTGACTCATTTTTTCAGACATCAAGTGGGACTTATGAAGGCTATATTGTTGTAAATGTTGTAAGCTCATATAACAGTTCAGCATATCCTCAAGTGATAATGGGAGGAGATGATGCAGCATCAGGGCTTAACTTTCCATCATCAACAAATAATGTATTAACAGGAAGCGAGATCATTGTAAATGTTTCAGGCCAATACGCAGGAGAGTTTAAATGTGTAAATATTGAAGCAACAGCTAATCCTCATACATTTGAATATGCTGCAACAGTCTGGGTTAGTTTCCCTTATTTACAGGAATCGCAAGTTGGTGCGGTTACATCACTTATTTTGTGGTTTGGGAGCCTAAACCCAT
>Ga0164318_10005519_pt1 | contig 12227 bp, 6 predicted proteins | sample GuaBasSedimGuay9_FD_113734 | JGI IMG/M metagenome (GOLD analysis project Ga0164318, IMG submission 113734) | Subseafloor sediment microbial communities from Guaymas Basin, Gulf of California, Mexico - Guay9, Core 4571-4, 0-3 cm | ecosystem: Environmental > Aquatic > Marine > Hydrothermal vents >... | reverse complement strand
AGTGCGATATCCCTGAGTGAATACCTCATCAGTTCTATGGCAGTTCTCGCATCCTGTCTCGAGACGGTCTGGGCAAGTCTCGTCCTTGCCGAAGCTTCTGCCATCCTGACAAGGGCCTCCAGCTGTCTTGCCGTAAGAGCCACACTACCTCCTCCCTCCCCCCCAAAGGAGGCATTCTCCGCTCTCAGATTCACATAGAAATCCATTATCTCCTGTCTTGCCTCATCGCTCAAGACGGGAAAGCATACTCTTCGGGCATAGGCAACATATTTCCTCAATTTCTCCGCTTCTATCACCGGCATGGCCCTGTCGACGATGTCGCTTCCCTCCTCGATCATCCTCTTCAACCTGGTATCACCCGTGGCTTCCGACATCTTCAGCTCACCAAGCCAGTGCATTTCCAGAACGGCCTTTGCCAGCTTTCTGTCCTCCTCCACCCTCGGTTCGTCGGTCATGGTGAATATTAGATCGAATCTTGACCTGAGAGGAGGAGGCAGGTTTATCTGTTCATGCTTCGGCTGTCCCATACGGAACCTGCCCTGTTTGGGATTTGCAGCCCCCAGAACGGAACATCTGCTCTGGAGTGTGGCCTGTATTCCCGCCTTCGCAATCGACACCGTCTGCTGTTCCATGGCCTCATGCATTGCGGACCTGTCCGATTCCGTCATCTTGTCCATTTCATCTATACATGCAAGACCCATGTCTGCAAGTACCATCACTCCGGCCTCAAGTGTATACCTGCCTTCACCGAAGTCATCCTTCACCACTGCCGCTGTCAGCCCGGCTGCGGATGCTGACTTTCCCGATGTGAATATCCCCCTGGGGGCAAGTGTGCTCATGTAGGTCAGAAGCTGCGATTTGGCAGTACCGGGGTCCCCAACCAGCAGTAGATGTATGTCCCCCCTCCCCCGGGACCCATCCGGATATTCCTTGGCAACACCGCCGAAAAGCTGCAGAGCAAGGGACTCCTTGATATGATCCAGACCGAAGATGGAAGGAGCTATTGAAGATTTGATCTTTGTGAAGATGTGCATATCCTTTGCAAGCTTTTGTGCTTCCTCTATATCTTCATTTGTAAGCTCCATATCATCGTAGACCTGATCGTTTGAATCTATGCAGTTCCCGAAAAGGTAGATATCGAATACCGTGCCTTTTACCTGCCCCTCCTTTCTCTGCTTTGCCTTGAGAACACCGGTTACCGAGATCCGGTCACCGGGGGCCACCTTCCCGCAGAGGTCATCCTCCAGCATTATAGAGATCCTCTGGGGCTGATCTCCCCCCCTCAGACCTTCCGGAAATTCCTGCACCTCTATCTTCTGGCTGTCAATGAATATGGAATCGGCAATATTGAACCTGAAGGTGGTGGAACCGGCTCTCTTCCCGCACCCGCCTTCATCTTTGGGACATTCCAACGGTTCCTTGAAATGGAAGGGATCCTGTTCGATCTCCTGCTTGAAACCGCAGGAAGAACATGAGAAGACCCCGATAAGCAGTTTGGGGCGGACCTCGGTGACCTTCCTTACAATACCTTCTATCGAAATGAACTTGGAAAGGTTCTCCGCCCTGAGATCGCGTATGGGAATCTTGTCGTTCTTGAAAAGGTCTCTTATCCTTAGATTGATAACGACCCTCTGGTCCGGGTCAAGCAGGGAATGGACCGCCGACTCCCCCAGCCGTATCATCATCTCCGGCCTATCAAGAACCGACTCGGCAAGGTCACCATTTACACGATATATATCACTGAAATTTATCTCGACGGATCTTATCTCGGGATACTTGTCCGCGATGGACTTGATCCTGGTGGACATATCCGTTACGGAAAAAAAGTCCAACCACAGCTGATAGGCGGTCTCATCGTCCATGTATCTCTCCATGGTAAGGCTCCCATACATCCCCGGTATCGTTACCATATCGACATCGGGTATTTTTATGCATCTGTTTTATGGGAACCAGTGGAAATAAAGGGGTCCTCCGGTGAGATGAACGAAAGTGAAACTTCACAAACTTATATGGAAGCACCGCAATCCATGATTATGATGTTCGGAATCATTCAATGTCCCTACTGTTCGAATCTCCAGGGCTTCCTGGCTGGTTCCAGGACCACTGCATGCACTGCCTGCGGCAGGAGAATCGATACCTTGAAAGCACAGGTTGCGGGACCTTTCAATGATCAGGAAGAGATGAGGAAGAAACTTTGGAATCTAAAAAGTGAAAAAATGACAGAACCCGAATCAAACCTGAAAGAGCAGATGATTCTCGAAAGTGCAAAGACGGCCCGAAATGGTGTTCTGAACCTGTCCCTAATCAGCGAAATGGTGCTGGAGACCATCAGGGAAGATGCAAAGACCGGGGAGATGATATTCAGGGAGCTCGAAGACAGGGGTTTGCTAATGAAAGATGTCGAGGAAGCCCTTTCCCGTCTCCAGTATTCCGGCAGTATTTATTCACCATCCCCCGGAACCTACAAGGCCGTTTGAGAAAGAATCCGGAATTCGACACGGGGCATCATCCCGAATGATGGAGCCATTGAAGTGTTACCACGCTCAGTGCGACAGCAGTTCCAGGAGTTCGGAATTTATGTAAAGATGGGTGCTCCTACCCTTTCTTCTCTTCTCCAGGTAACCGTTCCGGGAAAGTTCGGAAATATGATAACTTATATCGGATTGGCTGCGGTCGAGTATGCTGGAGAGTTTCTTCGGTACTATCCCCGGATTATCCGAGATTATCTCCAGTATTCTCTTGTGGAAAGGCGAGATGTATTCGTCTATCAACGCCTGTCTCCTGTATGAGGATGGGTAGAAGAGCTTGAACTTTCCCATCTTCTTGGAGTATATCTTTTCCTCCCTCTCCAGAACCCTCAGATGATGTACGAGAGTGCCATCATTCAGATCCAGGTTTCTCTTGAGTTCGCTGTAATTGGCTCCCGGACGGGCTTTGAGATAACCGAGGATCTCGAACCTGACACCTTTTTCAATACCGGAGGATTTCAACTTGGAATAGAGCGGCACCATCAGCAGCAGCCACCTGTATCTGAATGGTTCCATCCGTATCAGAGCCAATATACCGGCAATTGTAATTAGAGAAATGGATATCATCAGGGACGGAACAAGAAGAGGAAGCATCGACGGGTCATCTGAATTCATTGGTGGTTCTACGATCTCCTCTTCACCACCTGATGGAACCGAAGAAACGGGTTCTTCGCTTACGGGTAATGTCGGTCCCGACCATATCGTCATTCCGCTTCCCGAGGATGGGGGATCGCGTTCCTTCTCGGATTCCTCCGACGCTGCAACAGGAGCGGAACCCTCATTTTCCTCGCCGGTTTTGGTGCCCTCATCCGATCCATCATGGAAAAATGGATTGGCCAGCCCCACAACATTGTTGTTCTCAACGGATTCAATGATCTCACCGAAGGGATCTATCATAAGGGTCAATTCTGTGACTTCACTATTTACAACCCAATCCAAAACAAGCTCATGAGAGCTGTCTGGAGCCAGGGGTCCCAAGACATACTGGCCGAGGAAGGTATCATCCTCCGATACCCGAACCTTGAACTGATCGGTGTGGATGCTGCCTATGTTCATTATCTGGAATGATAGAGTTATCACATCCCCCTCCTTGGCATCCCAATCGGAGGGGATTATGTAGTCGCTTCTGACGGCCAGATCCCTGTACTCCGAATTCAGCGATATGGAAGCGGAGTTGTCACTTCTATCATCTTCCGGAATGGACATCATGGGATCCAGCAATAATGTGAATGTGGATGTTTCATGCCCGGCAACGAATGACCATGTCACTTCCCTCGATGAACCTGCAGGTAGCGAATTTATGACCTTCCTGTCATACAGTTCGCCGTCATCCATTATGTCCACGTAGACATCACACTCATCAGATGTTCCGAGATTATCCACCCGGGCATTAAGATAGACTCTGTTGTTCTCTATTACGGGGTCCATGGATATCTCGATATCGGTTGATAGTCTGATGTCATGCAGATTGGATGGGATCGTCGTGAAGAACAATACCTTTGGTTCGGACCTGCCGTTCCCCACCTGATCCATGATCTTCAGATGTATGTTGTAATCCGAGCGCTCCAGATCCCTGATCTCGAATTCTATCCTTGTTCCGTTTATGATGATCTCTTCCGGATGGATCCAATCTGTTACAAAAGCAGAATCCTTCTCCAGTCTGTATTCCAGTGATGAGAGGTCTAGGCCCGAGCCCTCCTCTTCAACGTTCAGGTCAATGACAACGTCCGGTCCATGAGCGGAAACCTTCATGTCCCCCAGTACCGGGAATTTCGAATCGAGAATATAGGAGAACCATCCTTCACCGGTGATTACAGCCGGAGACGGGGCGGAAAGGACCTTGAAAGTGAAATCGTCCCTTCCGTCTGTCATCGGAACCATGAATGAGAAATGAACGTCCGACAGCTCGTTCCTCGAAAAAGGCAGGTATTCCCAGCGATTTCCCAAGGAATCCGTGACGCCCAGGATAAGGTCATCAGGGTCGGGATGAACTATATCAGTTCCCTCGAATGTGACCGACATTCCGGAGACCTCAATGAATGTCCCTCCTTTCAGGTACCCGTTGGGGGATACATATGAAAGATCCTCGTAATCGATCCGGGGTTCACCCTTTACCGTTATATCATTCTCGAAATAGTATGCATCTGCGATATCCATTCTATCGCTTTGCTGATTTGTCGATTCGAGAACAGCGCTCAGATCATGATATGTATCACCTTCCATCGACCACCGGAATGTGATGTGCAGATCCGTTTCCCATCTTCCCGTGGATGAGTTGAAGAACGACCTCGAATCATCCTTATCAAGGGATATCAAACCGTTGAAGGCAGGGGATTCGTGAAAGGTATTGTTGCGCAGATAATGCACGACGAAAACATTCGGATCCTCTCCCACGGGAAATACGATTATCCTTTCCGGAGAGATGCAGGAATAGGTCGTCCTCAAGACGACGGGTGTGTGTGGATATACCCTACCCTGGATAAAGGGTATGAATGTGATATCCTGAATCTCCATGGGAACCTCCTTCTGATCATACAGCTCCCCGTTCCCGCTGCCTTCCTGGAGAAGGGGATATCCGCTGTTCGATTCCACATCGATACCAGCTATGTCAGAACCAATGGAAACGATTCCCTGGACCGGAAGCAGAATGAACGCAAGGGCAAACAAACCTAGAAGTATGGTCGCAGCGGCTGCGGATTTTCGACTCGATACCGTCATGAACCTTCCTTTCCGTTCATCTGGGTTACATACCGCTTTATATAATATCTAGATGATCATCGTTATTAAACATTTCCTCCCCATATGTAATCCCGGTGTCGTCATTTGGACCACATCTCTTTGTCGTATGTTCCGGATCGATGCCGGGATCGGCCGGGGAAAAGACCATATTTTGGGGAAATAGCCGTATGGAAGGGTCATGAAAATTTTCCCTCCGAACGACCCCGGACATCAGTGGCGAATCTCGAAATCATTTCGAGGGGCTTTTTCGGCCGTCCCAGGGCCCTGAATCGATGAGAGGAAGAGTGGTTGTGCCAGTGGGTAGAAGTCAGGGGCACAACCGGGGTTTCAGATTCCTAATAGAGGTTTTTTATTCAACTTCATCACCGACCGAGGGGGTTTCTACCAAACCCCCGTCGGCCGAATTGCCATACGAACTCCGTTGCCTTGGTTTGCGGATGATGAAGACAGGAAAGCTGAAGTCCGAAAGACGAACAGCCTTTGCCTTCTGGGAGGAGAACGACCTCGCAGCGGTATGTTCACCGAAGCCCGGGACCCTACCATTTTTCAGGAAGATGGTGGAACGGACAACATTCTTCACGAATCCTGTCCGATCGCCGTCCCGGGCATCGGCAGTGGGGTTTCTCTGTTGGGGTCTTAGGTGTGTGTCTTTGATTGTCAATGTAAGTCCTCTTTGACGGTTGCTGTTTCATGTTCCTGCTGTACCAAAGAAAAAAGACATGAATATATATAAAAAGCTGAAAAATATTTGATGTATTATTTAATCCTTCTTATCGGAATAAACAATCGAGTTGATCGGTCTACCCTATGTCCATGATGATGTCCGGACCGGTATGAACCATTCTTCCGCCAAGAAGTGTAAGCGACGAATCCTGTGAACTCATACTGAAAATTACAATGTCCGCCCTCTGATCCACCTCTATTCCCGAAAAGGGGAGATGACCCGGGAAAGAGAAGCTCCGGGCCATCGAGGTATAGGCCTCTACAGCTTCCGAAAGATCCAGCCGCTCGTTCCTGTTGGGATGGGACATGGCACTTTCCAGACCGAACATCGGTGACAGCGGCATCATATCAGAGCCGAACAGTAATCCCCTGCCATGTTTTTTCAATGTTGAGAAACGGTTCAGAAGCAAACGCATCGAACCGAGTGCTTTTTCGTAGAGTTCCCCCTCCATCCCCCACCTACCCATGAAATTGGGCTGCATGCAGATCGCCATTTCACCGGTATCAAGTCTTGGGACATCCTTTTCTCTTATCGCTTCAACATGCTCCATCCTGATAGGCCCCCGGATCGTCTCGCCGGCTTCCAAGACCCGGCTGACCGCGGCATCCCCTATGGCATGGATCATCGGTACAAGCCCCCTGTCAAGAGAGGAGCGTGCATTTTCTGACATCTCGTCCCCGGATCTCATCGGAGAAAAAGAATTGGCATCCTCGTAATCCCTGAAGAAACTGGCGGTCCTCGCACCTATCGAACCATCCATGAAGAACTTTGAAAAGATTACCTCACCGGTTTCGGGACCGGTCGGGGCGTTCATGAAATCGTCCCAGGTCTCCAGACAGCGAAGGGATCCATTAAGTTTCGTATCTGAAGACAAGATCACGGAGGTCGACAGGCGAGGAAGAAACTTCATCAGCTCCAGAACGGCCTGTTGTTCTTTCAGCATACTTTCCGGGATGATATCCACACCGCCGACGACCCCTTTCCTTAACATCTCCGAAATGGCATCTTCCATCATCAACACACCGGATGATGTGTCCATTTTCATGTGCCAGGAGGCCTCCATTGCCCTCTCCTCAAGCAGGACTCCGCTCTCCGGCAGCTCCCATTCAACGTTAATCCGTTCCCTGGCATTCCTGTTCATAATGACCTTGTGGCCGCAGACGCTCTGGAGCATCACACCTTCATCGGGGAATGTTCGATCCAGGACTCTTCCGTCCAGCTTCTCACCTTCTGTGAAAAGTGACAGGTCCAGATTCGTTCCAATAAAAATACCGCAACCGCGGTATATCGGATCCTCATCTCTTTTGTTCATCCTTTCCCTCAAAATGGAAAGGAGGCTTCGCAGATTCCCGCAGGAAGAAAGATCGACGGCATTTCTCGATCGCGACCACTGGAAAAGGTGCATATGGGCATCGATCATACCGGGAAAAAGGTATCTTCCATCCGCATCCAGAATGATACTGTCCTTCGACCTTGCATGACCCGGAGGATCCCCGGCTCCCGCATCATCTATGAAACCATCGCGGACGGACACCCAACCCCTGGAAAGACCACCATCCTTCCATTGAAAGGGGATCATGGCATTCACCACCATCCCATCGAAAGGTTCTGGGGAGCTCGACGACATTTCTCCCGGCTCGACCATGGTGCATCAAGGGTCAAACTAATTTATCCTTTACGGGTTGCACCTTCATGGAAAAGAACTCCCGGAGGGGCAGAAATTGGGATGCGGTTGTTGTCGGGGCGGGACCTGTGGGTTCATATGTTTCATACAGACTTTCATCACTTGGTTATTCCGTTCTTCTCGTTGACAGAAAGAGCGAGGCGGGAAGACCCATGCACTGCGGAGGACTGGTCAATGCCTCCCTTTACGATCTCGAGGGTCTTGCCTTCCTCAAGGAAAGGACAGTTCTAAGAGCGGTTCGGGGAGCGGACATCTATTCCCCGTCCGGTTCCAAGCTCCCCCTTACCGGGAAAGATGTGAAAGCCTTCTCCATCGACAGAGCTCTGTTCGACCTCGAACTTCTCAGGCTTTCTGTCAGGAAGGGAACCGAGACCATGATGTCATCAACACTTCAGGGTATGAAGAATGGTCAAAATAGCGAAAAGGAGCTCAGGATATCCACTCCGAAGGGCAGGGTGGAGGTTCTCACGGACCTCGTGATAGGATGCGACGGCCCAGCATCCACCGTCAGACAGCTCGAGAAACTCGATAATCCAAGGGAGACCGTTCCCGGTGTGAGCATCGAGGTGGAGGCCATTGACGGGAGGGTTCCGGAAGACAGGGTGGCTGTATTGACGGGTGAGAGAACTGCAAAGGGTTTCTTCGCTTGGGCCATACCTTCTTTTGGTGATTTCGGACTCAGGATCGGACTCTCTGCCATATCCGGAGCTCATTTCAGGGAGGGAATGAAGCGGCTTTTCAATGATGAAAGGTTGGCCGATTTCCTGTCACTAGGATCCGGTGATGAAATGAGGTTCGGCGAACTATCCCGTGTGTTCGGAGCCATACCCATGGGGCAGGGAAAAAGGACGACAGAAGATGGTGTGGTTCTTCTTGGTGATTCTGCGGGGATGGCCAAACCCACAAGCGGGGGGGGCATCTATCCCGGACTAAAGGCAGCAGACCTTCTTGCGGCCATCCTCAAGGATCCGGAAGATTCAATGACAAGGAATATCCGGAAATTCAACATGAGATGGAGAAAGGAATATGGCAGGGAGCTGACAAAGAGCATGCTTCTCAGGAACATGTTCCGCAAACTGGAGGACAGGGAGATGGACGTCGCCATTTCTGCTCTCACGGACAGGAGAAAACTGGAACTCATAAACGAGACAGGCGATATAGACCATCCCATCTCTCTTGCAGTAAGGCTGCTCAGGGATGACCCATCATTGATGATGATCGTTCCCCGGCTCCTCCCCTCTCTCAGGAAGCTTCTCTGAGATCACCCTGTTCTGCAGCGAATACAGGGATTCCACCTCTCTCTCGGTTGTGGCCTCCAAGGGCCCCTTGTCATCCCTGTACCTCCCGGTGAATCTGGGAAATCTCAGGGCCAATCCGTAACCCTCCCTCATCCTGTTGAAACTGCATGTGTGATTGGGGGAGAAGGTTATCTCGGCCCCCACAACCTCGAGTACCTTCTCGGGTTTTACATGAACATCCACTTCCATTTTCGAGAAGACGTTCTTCCATACATTCTCACGCTCTCCCCTTTCCTCATCGATGATTTCCTTGATGACGGCAAGATCCTCGTCGTTGAACCCCGAACCCAGTTTGCAGAGTGTGTGAAACTCGCCCGAAACGTCATCGAGAACCGCCATGAGAAGTGCACCGTAGGTTCCCTTTCTCCTTCCTGAACCGTGAAAGGCCCCCACTACAACGAGATCAAGTGTATCGGACAGTTCGGATCTGTAATCGCGCTTGTATTTTATCCACAGCCATCCCCTGCTGCCCGCCTGGTAGACGGACTGATCGGACACAGATTTGGCCATTACCCCTTCACAACCGTCTTCCAGGGCCCTCAGGAAGAACTCCTCTCCCTTTGAAGCTTCATCCACGATCTCCATTTTTGAAAGGACGAGGCCCTTCTCCGGGTCTATCTCTTCCTTTATACCACCGAATGCTTCCCCTATCGAATCTCTTCTCGTTAGATAGGGTTCCGTCGTCAGGTCCCTTCCGTCGAGAAATAGACAGTCGAAGAGAACCAGGACCACGGGGACCTGGTCTATGTTCTCCGCAAGATCATGCTTCCTCCCCCTTCTCCGGGAGATCATCTGGAACGGCATGAAAGAGGAGCTGTCGGGATCGATCGGGACGCATTCACCTTCAACTATCGCAGAGGAGCATTGAAACCCGTTCCTCAGGAATTCCACGACATCCGGAAACTGTTCCGTTATATCTTCCAGCTGTCTTGAATAGAGCCGGATCTTTGTCCCGTCCTTCTCCCTTGCAATATGAGCCTGGACCCGGAGCCCGTCATATTTGTACTCGAGAGCTGCCTTTCCTCCCATCTTTTCTATAATATCCCCTATCGATGAAAGCCTCTCCCCGAGCATGGCCCGAAGCGGAATGAAGGGTGTGACCATTATGGATTCCACGGCACTCATCCCCGAAAGGGAGAGCAGATGGGCAAGATACCCGATGTCGGGATGAATGTTGTATGCCCTGACAATTTTCTCACGATTTTTTTGAATACTCCCTTTCAGATCCTCAAGGATTGCAAGGGCCCTGCTGGCTTCATCGGGAGGAATACCCTCCTTCTTGGGTATCGAAAGTCTCTCCATTAAAGAATAGAGAACGGACGTTGAGCGTTCGGGAAGACGCTCCGCCAGCGGGTGGAGCTTCTCGAGCCCGCTGCCGGACATGAGATCGAGGGACGCTTTCTCGAAGCCGGGAGTGAAAAGATACGATAAGGCGTCGATTATTGTCATATCGGCAATCCCGAGCCTCATCTTCTGGCAGACTATCCTTACAATGTATCTCGCTTCGAGCGGACTCGCATCGTGAAGGAGCTCGGCAACCATCTTCAGCTTGAGGTCCTGCGAGGATCTCCCTTCCACCCTTGCCATCTTTTCCAGATTCCCGAATACCCTTTCCGTCGTCAAAGGTTCGCTGAAGAGCGACATCTGCATCTTCCTTTTCATGATCTCCTCTGTAAGGAGGCCGATGTCACCCACGGTCTTTCTTCCCTTCTCTATCTCATCTACGGGGACCATCGTTACCTGGTAAAGGGCCTTCACTACCAGCTTCTCGGCAACTCCGATCTCGATCCCCTCGTATCCCGGCCTCACCTCGCCCATTGTCAATCTGACAAGAACCTCCAGTTCATCGGGCGTCCTTTTCGAGAAGAAACGGATGAGTTCATCCGTCATCAGAAGCTTTCCCGACAGCGATTCGATTCTTTGGTATGTGAGCGCCGCTTCAAGGAAGGGAACAACCATAACGGGTAATCGTTCATTGATGATAAATAACATTCAGTCGATCCTCCCCTCTTTTCAGTGAAATGGGACAGGTACTGGTATCATTATTGAGAATGGATGCAAATTCTATATTTAAACCGGTCGTGAATCCCGTCCCATGGAAGATTTCCACCAATGGATCGTGAAGCTGTATCTGAATTTGGATGAGGGGAATCTGAAGGAAGCTCTCTACTGCTCCGATATGGCGCTCTACACGGCGGAGGATCCTCACGGAGAGACTCCAGAGGAGGAGCTAACACGATTGTACAGCCTCAGGGCAAGGATACGGGAGCTCATGGGAAAAAAGTAGGGAGCCGGATCTGCCATGCGGCAGAAGGAGATTTGATTTACAAGATCTGGATAAACAATGAATATTTATTGCAGGATGTGGATAGATCGAGCAGCTGGATCCAGAAACCCGTTCAATATGGAAATCAATTTATATCACATCTGGATTAGCCCCCTTGCAACCTGCATGCCCCGATAGTGTAGCGGCCTATCATCTCGGCCTGTCGAGCCGAGGACACGGATTCAAATTCCGTTCGGGGCGCCACCTCTTTTTTCATCAGATATAAAATATTGATGAGAAGAAGAGATTCAGTGGCGCCCCTTTCCCGCAGGATTTCCTTGCGTCGATAATAAAACTATACGGGAATCCTGCTTGATATCGATTCCATACGCTGAAAAATGATCACGGATAATTAATGTCGTTTTTCAGCTGACCTCGGCATCTGAATTACCGTCAATTGTACGACGATGCCGAGGTTCCGTTCGGGGCGCCACCTCTTTTTTCATTGTATCTCGCATTTTAATGAAAAGATGAAATCCGGTGCCGCCCCTTTCACGCTTGATTCCCTTTCGTCAATTGCAGTTCGTTCACGTTAATCAAGCTTCGTACCGATTCCATACGCTGAAAAATGATCACGGATAATTAATGTCGTTTTTCAGCTGACCTCGGCATCTGGATCGGCGTCGATTGAAATACGACCCAGATGTGCCCTGTTTTATCACTACATCAATCCAACCATCTTCATGATCTCTTTTTGAGGCTTGGTAAGCTCTGGTAGTTCAAGGCTACCATCCTTGAATGAGACCTCTCTTACTTCTGCAAGGGTCTTGAGACAATGATCCAAGGATGTACCTTCATCCAACTTCAATCGTAACCGGCTCAGCATCAGGTATCCGACATATGTTAACAAGATTCTGGAACGCGTTGATTCCTCTCTGGTTGTTTTAACTGGGGTTAAACCGTTCCTTTTCATCAACTGGAAGACTTT
>Ga0164318_10005518_pt1 | contig 12229 bp, 11 predicted proteins | sample GuaBasSedimGuay9_FD_113734 | JGI IMG/M metagenome (GOLD analysis project Ga0164318, IMG submission 113734) | Subseafloor sediment microbial communities from Guaymas Basin, Gulf of California, Mexico - Guay9, Core 4571-4, 0-3 cm | ecosystem: Environmental > Aquatic > Marine > Hydrothermal vents... | reverse complement strand
GTATCGCCATGAGGACCACCAATTACAAATTTACCAGTTGGATTAACATGGTAAATAATGTCATCAGTAAACATCTCTTGAACATTGGCAGGTAAAAGAGCTTTTACTCTTGGTACAAGAATATTAATAACATCCTCCTTAATTTTTGCTAACATTGGTTCGTCATCATCAAAGTCATCATGCTGAGTAGAAACAACAATAGTATTAATAAGCTTTGGCTTATTATCATCACCATATTCTATAGTAACTTGTGATTTTGAATCAGGACGCAAATATGTCATCTCTTTTCCTTCTCTACGAACCTCTGCCATTTCATAAACCAACAAATGTGATACTTCTAAAGAAAGAGGCATATAGTTGTCTGTTTCAGTACTAGCATAACCAAACATCATTCCTTGGTCACCAGCACCTTGCTCGTACTTATCTTCACGCTCAACTCCTTGGCGAATATCACCAGACTGCTCATGAATAGCAGAAAGTACTCCACAAGAATTACCATCAAACATATATTCACTCTTAGTATAACCAATCTTATTGATTACTTCACGAGCAACATGTTGTACATCAACATACGTATTAGAGTGAACCTCACCAGCCAGTACAACTTGACCTGTGGTAACAAGTGTTTCAACAGCAACTTTTGAATTGGCATCATAAGCCAAGAAATTATCCAGAATAGCATCTGAAATTTGATCGGAAACCTTATCAGGATGTCCTTCAGACACTGACTCGGATGTAAATAAATATCCCATATTAAAATCTAATTTTGAATTATTAAAATTTAGTAGTGAAATCTATTGTATTGCTTGGGTGGAACATTGTGTTTAGCATTTTTTCCAGTGGTTGCAAGCAATCAAATTTGTCCACTATTAATTATTGTGCGGCAAAGATAATAAAATATTGTTATGAGTGAAATAATTAAAACATCAGAATTTAAAAATAATACACATAGCTTAAAACTAATAATATTGAAATAATAGACTAAATCTGACATCTTGACACTCCTAAATATTATATTTATTAATCTGATATATTGTAATTTAGCTGTAAAATAACGGCAAAATATTACTCACTTCAAAATGGCATGCTTTTTATATAAAGGTTGTAGTCAAAATTTTATTCTATTCATTATGAAAATGATAAACATTAATTCAAATAAGGAACTTAAAGATTATCTAGAAAAAGGGGGAAAGGTTTGGTGTTTGCTGTATAAGAAGAGCAGCAAACAAAGTGATTGTGCTATCACTAATTTGTCAGATGCTGTCAAAGATATTGATAAGATGAATATTCTCATAGCAGATGTAAGAGTAGCTAAAGACATACATCCAAATTATGACATTAAGTCCGTTCCTACATTAATGGAATTCGATGAACAAGAAGAGCTTAAAAACGTAATAAAAGGATGTCAATCTACAGATTTCTATAAAAACTTAATAGAAGAAAGTTTATTCAGAGCAGAGATGAAAGCTGTAGGGAAGCCTCAAAAAAGAGTTACGGTTTATTCTACTCCAACATGTTCATGGTGTAATACTCTTAAGACTCATCTACGAACACATAGAATTATGTATACCGACATAGATGTATCACAAAACCAAGCCGCAGCAAAAGCTATGGTAGCAAGAAGTGGACAGCAAGGTGTTCCTCAAACAGATATTAATGGAGAAATGATAATTGGCTTTGATAAAAAGAGGATTAATGAATTATTAGAGATCAAATAATTTAAGATTTTAGAGTGGGATCTTAGACTTAAGAGGTAGAAAAAGAACCAAATAAACAGATAACCAAATAAACAGATAACCAAATAATTAAGGTCATGAAAGAATTACAACCAGTTAACCAGAACGTATTATTAGAATTAAACGAAAAAGAATCTGTTTCACAAACAGCAAGTGGAATTATCATACCAGATTCAGCAAAGGAAAAAGAGAATATTGCCAAAGTTGTAGCGATTAGTTCTATCGAGAATGCAGAGATTTCTGTTGGCGAGAGTGTATTATATAAAGAATACTCAGGAACAGAAACAGAATTTGAAGGCAAAAAATATTTACTAATTCAATATTCAGATATCATAGCTAAGATAGTAGAGACAGAGGAAATATAACAGCTGCTATTTCAATAAAATAGCTATTTTAATATTATACTGAAAAAAAACTTAAAAAAAGATTGGTAAGTATTAAAATTGTTTCTATTTTTGCAGCCCTAAATTTATAAGGAGATTTAAAGATGGCAAAGAAGAATAAAGAAGCAAGAGGTCAAGTTATTTTGGAATGCACTGAACATAAAGACAGTGGTATGCCAGGTACATCAAGATATATTACAACTAAAAATCGTAAGAATTCACCTGACCGTTTAGAATTAAAGAAGTATAATCCGATTTTAAAGCGAATGACTATTCATCGCGAAATCAAATAAATAATTAAGTTATGGCTAAGAAAGTTGTTGCCTCACTACAAACAGGAGGAAAAAGTTATTCTAAAGTGATTCGCATGGTTAAATCAGAAAAAACTGGTGCTTACGCTTTTAAAGAAGAGATTGTACCTAATGACAAAGTTAAAGGTATTTTAGCTAAAAAATAGTCTTAGGAAACTAAAAAAATAAAGCTTTTTTCGATTTTCGAAAAAAGCTTTTTTTTTATCATAGAATAATTCTATTTTTTTTATTGACTAAGTACTAATATTTAGTACTTTAGCGCAAATATTTTGCACATGGGTTTATTTAGTATTTTTTCGAAAGACAAGAAACAAAAACTTGACGAGGGTTTAGAAAAAACCAAAAATGGTATTTTTAATAAGATTACTAAGGCTGTTGCTGGTAAAACTACCGTTGACGAAGAAGTATTAGATGATTTAGAAGAGATTCTAATTCTCTCTGATGTTGGTGTAAAAACTACTCTTAAAATAATTGAGAATATTGAAGCTCGTGTTGCTAAAGACAAATATTTAGGAACCTCTGAATTAAATAGAATATTAAAAGAAGAAATTATTAAGCTTCTCGAAAAAAATGAAAGTAATCATCTAATAACTTTTGATTTTGAAAAGAGAGAGACCCCTTATGTAATAATGGTAGTAGGAGTTAATGGTGTTGGGAAAACAACTACTATTGGCAAACTTGCTTATCAGTTTAAAAAAGCAGGAAAGAAAGTAGTTCTTGGAGCTGCCGACACTTTTCGTGCCGCCGCTGTAGATCAACTTATTATTTGGTCGGAACGTGTTGGAGTACCATGCATTAATCAAGGCATGGATGCAGACCCCGCTTCTGTTGCTTTTGATACTCTCAAATCTGCTGTTAGTCAAAATGCTGATATTGTTCTAATCGACACAGCAGGAAGACTTCATAATAAAGTTAACCTCATGAATGAGTTAACAAAAATTAAACGCGTAATGCAAAAGATAATCCCTGATGCACCACACGAAATTTTACTTGTACTTGATGGCTCTACTGGACAAAATGCAGCTGAACAAACTCGCCAATTTACTGCCGCTACAGATGTAAATGCTCTCGCTCTTACAAAACTTGATGGCACAGCCAAAGGTGGTGTAGTAATAGGAATATCAGCAGAGTTTAATGTTCCTGTAAAATACATTGGTATTGGTGAAGGAATGGAAGATTTACAAATATTTAATCAAACTGAATTTGTAGATTCTATCTTTAGCTAAACCTTGACTAATTTTCTTTTTAAACTATCTGTTTTATTTATAAAAACAGATTTTTTATTTACACAAAAATTCAATTATGAAAACCAATATACCTACAAAAACTATTAATGTAATCACAATGGGCTGTTCAAAGAATCTTGTTGATTCTGAGAAACTCATGGGACAGCTTAAGCAAAATAATCTTAAAGTTTCACATGAATCTAATACTGAATCAGACTATGTAATCATTAATACTTGTGGATTTATAAAAGATGCCAAAGAAGAATCTATAGAAACTATTCTCAACTATATAGAAGCTAAGAAAGCTGGCTTGATTAAAAAGGTTTTTATAATGGGCTGCCTCTCAGAGCGATATCTTGACGACTTGAAGGAAGATCTTATTGATGCAGATGGAATTTATGGTGTTCATGATATGGAAGCTATAATTAAAGACATTGGTGCAGATTATAAGAAAGAATTAATTGGTGAAAGAATGCTAAGCACACCAAAACACTATGCCTATTTAAAGATATCTGAAGGTTGCGATAGAACATGTAGCTTTTGCGCGATACCACTAATTAGAGGCAAAAATATATCATTACCAATTGAGGAGTTAGTAATAGAAGCCAAAAAGCTTAGAGACCAAGGAGTAAAAGAAATAATGCTAATTGCTCAAGATTTAACTTATTATGGTGTTGACCTTTATGGTAAAAAAATGCTTGGTAAATTATTGGAAAAATTAAGCAATATTGATGGATTAGAATGGATTAGATTGCACTACACCTACCCTACTCAGTTTCCTGATGATGTATTACAATTGATGAAAGAGAAATCTAATATCTGCCATTATATGGATATTCCTCTCCAACATATTAGTGATAGAATATTAACTTCTATGAAGCGAGGTCATAAAGGCTCTACAACGCGAAAATTACTTAAAAAGTTCAGGGAATTTATGCCAGATATCAATATTCGTACTACAATGATAGTTGGTTATCCTGGCGAAACAGAAGAAGAATTCCAGGAACTATTAGATTTTGTAAAAGAAAGTAGATTTGATAGATTAGGAGCATTTACCTATTCTCCTGAAGAAGATACTCCCGCTTTTGTCATTGAAGATAATATTTCTGAAGATGAAAAAATGGACAGATTAAATAGATTAATGGAACTCCAAGAGGAAATATCTTTTGAGAAAAATGAAGAGAAAATTGGAAGAACTCTTAAAGTAATCATTGACAGAAAAGAGGGGGCAGAATATTATGGTCGTACCGAATACGATTCTCCAGAAGTTGATAATGAAGTCATTATTGAAACAAATAATAAATTAATTGTTGGTGATTTTTACAAAGTAAAAATCACAGGAGCCGAAGCTTTTGATTTAAGGGGTGAAATAATTAGCTAATTCCTAAATTGATGCGCAATACAAAATTTTCATAATACTTTTTCTAAACCCTAAAAGGATTCAAAAGAACCCCTTAGAAAAAAATCTCTTTCCAATACTTTTTCCAATAGCTAAAAAAGTATTCTTAAAAAGCCACACTTGGGAAAGAGGTTCTCAAAATAATTTCCAATCTCGCCGCAGAATTATTAAGCAAATATCCCTATCTTTGGCTACAATATTTTTGATTAGAATACAATCATTAAATTATTAATTATGACACATTTAAACGAAGGTGATATTGCTCCACAGTTCGAAACTATTGATGAGCAAGGCAACACTATAAAACTATCGGATTACAAAGGCAAAAAACTTATACTTTTTTCATACCCAAAAGCAATGACACCAGGCTGTACTGCTGAAGCCTGTAACCTAAGCGATAATTACGAACTCCTTAAATCAAAAGGATTTGAAATTCTTGGAATTAGTGCTGACGACACAAAAAAGCAAATACGATTTAAAGAAAAATATAATTTCCCTTACCCATTAATTCCAGATACAGAAAAAGAAATCCTTAAACTTTATGGTATTTGGGGGCCGAAAAAACTCTACGGAAGAGAATATGATGGAATTCATCGTACTACTTTCATTATTGATGAAGAAGGTAAAATTGAAAAAATCTTCAAGAAAGTAAAAACTAAAGAACATACTGCTCAGATATTGGCTGAATACTAAGGGCGGAGAAAGAGGAAAGGAGAAGGAGAAAGGAAGAAGAGTATTGAGGATTAATGATTGAAGAATTTAGATTAAATAGAATAATTTTCAACGTCAGACTGAGTAATTTTTTTGAAAAAAAATAGTATCGAAGGCTGACACAAACAAATAATCAAATAAACGAATCAACAAATAACCAAATAAGTATGGCAAAAGATGCAAACGCAGAAAAGTTGAAAGCACTTCAACTTACACTTGATAAAATTGACAAAAACTACGGAAAAGGAAGCATAATGCGCCTTGGAGATAATGCTGTAGAAGATGTTGAAGTAATCCCTACAGGAAGTTTGGGATTAGATTTAGCTCTAGGAATAGGTGGTTTCCCTCGTGGTAGAGTTATAGAAATATATGGTCCTGAATCCTCAGGAAAAACAACATTGGCAATTCATGCTATTGCAGAAGCACAAAAACAAGGAGGAATAGCAGCTTTCATTGATGCAGAACATGCCTTTGACAGATTTTATGCTGAAAATCTTGGAGTAGATATTGAAAACTTATTAGTATCTCAACCTGATTATGGCGAACAAGCTCTTGAGATTACTGATAGCCTAATTCGCTCTGGTGCAATTGATATTATAGTAATTGACTCCGTAGCAGCTCTTACTCCTAAGAGTGAAATTGAAGGTGAAATGGGTGATTCCAAAATGGGACTTCACGCTAGACTTATGTCACAAGCACTTCGTAAACTAACTGGTACAATTAGCAAAACAGGAACTACTTGCATTTTTATTAACCAATTACGAGAGAAAATTGGGGTTATGTTTGGAAATCCTGAGACCACTACTGGTGGTAATGCGCTTAAATTCTATGCATCGGTAAGGATTGATATTAGACGTTCATCTCAGATTAAAACCACCGACAAAGTAATTGGTAATCATGTTAAAATTAAAGTAGTTAAGAACAAAGTTGCACCACCATTTCGAATTGCAGAGCTAGATATCATTTACGGTGAAGGATTCTCAAAGGTTGGTGAATTAGTGGATCTTGGTGTTGAATTTAATATAGTAAAGAAAAGTGGATCATGGTTCTCATATGGTGATACAAAACTTGGACAGGGAAGAGAAGCTGTTAAACAATTACTAAAAGACAATCCTGAACTTGCTGATGAAATAGAAATAAAAATTAAAGAAGCTGTTAAAAATAAAGAATAGTTTCAGATAATAAGCAGAGGAACTCATCCTCTGCTTATTTATTAATTTAGTAAATTATGAAAAAATCAAGTATTATTACTTTAGGTTTCATATTATTTGCGATTGTATTTACAATATCAGCATGTAATAATAAAAAGACAGTTAGTCAAAAACCACAGAATATTGAACAGCTTTCTGAAGCAATAGATAGTAACCCAAATGACGTCATCCTTCTATCAAAAAGAGCTAATATGTATTATTCAAATGCAAAATATGAATTAGCTATTGCTGATTTACAAAACGCTGTAAATATTTCTCCAGATAGCATCTCATTTTATATGCGTTTAGCTGATAATTTTATGAAAGTAGGTAAAATTAAAAATGCTTTAGGGGTATTAAAAAAAGTCACTAGTCTAGACAAGAACTATACAGACGCATGGATTAAGCTTGGTGAAATTCATTTAATGTTTCGTAAGTATCAAGATGTATTTAACTATGCAAATAAAGCTTTAGAAGCTAACCAGTACAGTGATATGGCTTATTTTTTAAAAGCATATACTTTTAAAGAGATGAAAGATACTAATATGGCAATTCTCAACTTTCAGGAATGTTTGAAAAATAATCCACAGAATTATAATGCCAATATTGAGTTAGGAATACTATTTATGTCATTACAAAATCCTCTTTCTATAACATATTTTAATAATGCTATTGCAATTGACTCAACTAAGATTGATGCTTATTACGATTTAGGGTTATACTACCAAAACAATGATATGCTAAACGAAGCAATCAGCACTTACAAGAAAATAGAAAGTATTAATCCTACTTTTGCAAGTAGTTATTATAATATTGGATATATTTACTTGGAGCTATTAAATATTTCGGACAAGGCAATACCTTACTTTACAAAAGCCATAAATGCAGACCCAAACTACTATAAAGCTATATATAATAGAGGTCTTGCATATGAAAAATTAGGAGATGTAATCAATGCAAAAAAAGATTACAAAGAAGCACTAAGGATAAAACCAAATTACGAAAAGGCTATTGAGGGAATAAACAGAATAGAACGATAACTTTAAATCAACCCATAAATAACAATTAATGAAAAACATTAAATTACTTTTTACAGGCCTGATAATATTCATGTTTTCCTGTAATACAACACCTGTAAAATATTCTGAAAAGAATACAGATGATAAGTCTATTGCTGATAATCAGAAAGACGAGTTTATTAATCCAGGCATTATGACACCTGAGGTTCTATGGAAACTAGGACGATTATCAGATGTTCAAATCTCTTCTGATGGCGAGAAAATGATTTTTGGAATAAGCTATTATAGTGTTCAAAAGAACAAAGGAAATCGTGACTTATTTATTATGCCAACAAAAGGAGGTGAACCAACACAATTAACCAATACTAAAGGAGGAGAATATAATGCAATTTGGAGACCTGATGGTGAAAAAATTGCATATTTAGCAATTGCCGATGGAGCCATGCAAATATGGGAAATGAATACTGATGGAAGTTCAAAAAAACAAATCTCCAAAATTAAAGGAGGAGTCACAGCCTTTAAATATAGCCCAACAGGAAAAAGATTATTGTTTACAAAAGACGTAAAAATTGATAATAATATCCATGATATTTATCCTGACCTACCAAAAGCAAACGCAAAAATATATGATGAACTAATGTATCGCCATTGGGATCATTGGAGAGACGACAACTATAGCCATGTATTTGTAGCAGATTACGAAAATGGAAAACTAGCAAATACAAAAGACCTTATGGAGGGAGAAAGATATAATGCTCCTCGCGAACCTTTTAATGGTAGTGAAGATATTTGTTGGAGTCCTGATGGAAATAAACTTATTGTTTCTTACAAAAAACTAACAGGAAAAGACTATGCTCTAAGCACTAACTCTGAAGTTTATATTTACGATTTATCAAAAGGAACATCAACAAATCTAACAGAGAATGGTTTTGATGGTTACGATGATGGCGCTGTTTGGTCACCTGATGGGAAAACAATAGTATGGCACAGTATGGCTACCCCAGGCTTTGAATCAGACAAAAATAGAATAATGGTATATAATATTGATAATAAAAATATTACAGATTATAGCAAGGGTTTTGACCAAAGTTCAAGTAGCTTTGTTTATAGCGCTGATTCTAAAATTATTTACTTTCTTTCTGGAATTGAAGCTACTTACCAAATTTATTCTCTAAATCTTGAAACAAAAGAGATTAAACAAATTACTAACGGAGACCATAATTATCAGTCAGTTGCAGTTGCAGGGGATAAATTAATAGGTACAAAAATGAGTATGATATACCCTACCGAAGTATACTCCATTGACATGGCAGGAAATGAAACTCAGCTTACTTTTACAAATAAAGAAATTCTTGATAAAGTAACTCCTGCAAATTTTGAAAAACGCTGGGTAAAAACAACTGATGGTAAGAAAGAATTAGTATGGGTTATATTTCCTCCTAATTTCGATAAAACAAAAAAATATCCAACTTTACTTTACTGTCAAGGTGGACCTCAATCAGCTGTTAGTCAATTCTTCAGTTACAGATGGAATTTCCAAGTTATGGCATCAAACGGTTACATTGTAGTTGCACCAAACCGAAGAGGTTTACCAACATTTGGTCAAGAATGGAACGACCAAATCAGTGGTGATTATGGTGGCCAAAATATGAATGATTATTTATCAGCAATTGATGAAATAGCAAAAGAAGACTATGTTGATAATGATAGACTTGGTGCAATTGGCGCTAGCTATGGAGGATATAGTATATATTGGTTGGCAGGACACCATGAAGGAAGATTCAAAGCTTTAATTTCTCATTGTGGAATATTTGATTTACCAGCTATGTATACTGCTACTGAAGAAACTTTCTTTGTACATCATGATTTAGGTGGAGCTCCTTGGGATAAACCAATGCCAAAAAGCTATAAAGAATTTAATCCTGCTGATTTTGTCGGTAATTGGGATACCCCTATTCTTGTAATTACAGGAGGTCATGATTTCAGAATTCCTTATACTCAATCTATGCAAGCATTTAATGCCGCACAATTGCATAATGTTCCAAGTAGATTCTTATTCTTTCCTGATGAATCTCATTTTGTAGTTCAGCCTCAGAACGCTATTCTATGGCAGAGAGAATTCAAAGGATTCCTTGATAAATACCTAAAATAATATACTAAAATAAAGGGTATTATTTTGTCATCTATGTCGAATAATACCCTCTTTATTTTCACTCTAATGAAAATTATTATTACCATATTTTTTCTTTTAATTGCTTTCTTTACCATTTATAAAATCAAAATGTATGGAGCAAAAGGCATGAAAAAACATTGGTTTGCTGTTGCTTTTGCAATTAAAGTAATACTAGCGTCAGCAATGATTTTTATGTATTCTCGCACTCCAGAGATTAAAACAAATGCAGATATTTTTAGATATTATAATGATGCACAAGTTATTTATAATAGCATTAAAACAGATCCTACCATATTCTTTAAATTATTAGCTAATAACACCGAAGACTCTAAGCTAGTTCCTTATTACAAAAGAATGGATAATTGGAACTATAGTTATGGTTCCAAAATATATTCTAATAATAGATTTATTATTAGATATATTGCTCTTTTTAGTATAATTACCTTTGGATCATATGGAGCAATGGTTGTTATTACCATCTTTCTATCTTTTACTGGATTATTTTGGATATTTAGGTTTTTTAATTCAAAGATAAAAGGTAATACACTATTGATTTTTCTTATTGTTTTCCTAACTCCTTCAATTGCTTTTTGGTCGTCAGGTATATTAAAAGAAAGCTTATTAATATTTTTTATTGGCTTATTCCTTAACTGTGGTAGTCTAGCATTAAAAGGTCAAAAACCAATAGCTAGAGCTATTATTGTACTTCTAACATTAATAGTAATATTTCAACTAAAAGCTATTGTTCTTCTTCTATTACTACCTTCAAGCATAGCATACCTTTGGAATCATTTTATTCCTAATCAAAGAGCTATAATTCCATATTTCATATTATTCTTTGTTTCTTTTAGTTTAGCATCTGAGTCTAATAGTTTTCTTTCAAAAGGATTGTTTGAGCTTCTACAAGATAAGCAAAGCGGATTCATAGAAGTAGCAAATCATTATAATCCAAAAAGCATTATTTCCCCAATTGTATTTGAATCTAACGCTATTTCTATTGCTAGTAATTCACCAATAGCAATAGTCAACGTACTATTCAGACCAGCACTATGGGAAGCATACAATATTCAATCATATGCTTCTGCAATAGAGAATATTGCAATTTTTATTAGTCTATTATTAATAATTATTTCACCAAAGAAAGAAATTGATAATAAAAATCTATTTTTGTTTACAATAAGCTTTGCTCTCTCATTTATTATAATAATAGGTCTTTCAACACCAATTCTAGGAGCAATTTCTAGATATAGAATTATCCCATTATTATTTATTGAAATGAGTATAATACAGATTATAGACACTACTAAGATTAAAAGTTTATTCCCATTCAAATAATTTTTTGTAACTAATCAGTGTAAATTGCCTTTATTATTACAATTATAGAATACTACGTATATCACTGACCCTGAAAGGGTCAAATACGAATAACCATGGGCGGAGCCCCATGGTTATGAATACTAATTCTAGAGGTTTTGGCGGTATTTTTGCTTTTTTTTAGCAAAAATAGTGACAAAGCACAAATTTTTAATTTCTAATAAAGTGGAATAGAGGATTTTGATAAACTGATTAGTTGCAATTTTTTTAAGAATAATTTCACTTTGTTTTTCATAGATTACTAATAATCAACACTTGATAGTAACTGCATTTTATAATGAAGGTAATTAAACCACTTCAAAAGCAAATTCTAAAAACCAAGTTACAATTACAGAATTTTCTAAAAGCGGATTGTATTACTGGAAGCTAACTAATGAAGATGATGACCTTCTGATTTGTGGTAAAATAAAACACAATAGGTAATCAAAGTATTTCAACAAAAGAGACTATCTTTGTTCATATAATACCAATTTGGTATCAAAATACGCTATAAATAAATTGGAATATATTTTCCTATTAGAAGACAAAAATTATTTGCATAGCCGTAGCTATGGAAATAATATTTAACGCAGTAATAGGGAAATATAAACGATTTATATGGCGTGTTTTGGTATTAATTTGGTATAATTATATTTTTAAATAATACGTTATGAAGCGAAGAGAAGCTTTTAAGAAGATTGGCATATTAGCATTATTGAGTGGTGGTG
>Ga0164318_10005517_pt1 | contig 12229 bp, 9 predicted proteins | sample GuaBasSedimGuay9_FD_113734 | JGI IMG/M metagenome (GOLD analysis project Ga0164318, IMG submission 113734) | Subseafloor sediment microbial communities from Guaymas Basin, Gulf of California, Mexico - Guay9, Core 4571-4, 0-3 cm | ecosystem: Environmental > Aquatic > Marine > Hydrothermal vents >... | reverse complement strand
TGACGCAGGTGGTTCTGGCCCTTTGGAGTGCGGTGGCTTGACGCCGCCATTTCCCGTCGCGGCTCGACGCGACATCGATCCTATGTCAATCGTCGCTGCAGCAATCGCCTTACGGAAGGAGCTGAATCTGTCTATTGGAGCGCGGTGCCAAGCCACCGCAAATGCAAGCGGCGTCAAGCCACCGCACTCCAAACTCACCCAACGGGTGTAACTTACAGACCGATGTCTGCCGAACTCAAAGCATCTGCGCAGCGGCAAAGCGTGTTCATCCGACCATCTGCCGCTTGAATCTTGAACCCAGGCCAAATATATTGAGTCGTGTAACAGCGTGTGAGCTTGCAGCTGGAGAATTACTTTTACCGATTGGGAGAATGGGATGGATATCGATGTTAAGCTTCTGCAGTTTGACTGCCAAAACTCCATGGCGGACGTGGTCGGCAGTTCCAATGGTATCGAGCGTAGGCAGCTGGATGAGTTTGCGCAAAACAGAGGAAACAAAGCATCACGTGCCATAATGAACAGGCGTGTGGACCTGAATCTGGCATTTGCCGATGCGGTATATGATCACGAGAGCATCGATGCCGCCAAATCCCTTGCCAGACAGCTTGCGGGAAGGTTCGATAACCTCGTGATTATTGGCATCGGCGGCTCCGCTCTGGGCAACACTATGCTCCACTCTGCCCTGCTCGACCCCCTGCACAACTTCAAGACAGCCGAGCAGCGAGATGGCAGGCCCAGGTGGTTTGTGCTCGACAACGTCGATCCCGAATATACAGCTGCTCTTCTCGAGTCGCTGGACATGTCAAAAACGCTCTTCGTCGTAACGAGCAAGTCGGGCACGACGGCTGAGACCATGGCGAACTTCGCTATCGCCTACAAGCGACTGCGCGGCGCGGTCGCCCGATCCGAAGTCGCATCACACGTCGTCGCCATCACCGACCCCGAAAATGGTTTCCTGCGGCAGCTGGCCAGAAGCGAGGGTTTCGCCACCCTTGCGATCCCGCCTAAGCTCGGGGGCAGGTTCTCCGTGCTATCGCCCGTCGGCCTTTTCCCCGCTGCTCTATGCGGCATCGGCGTTGAGTCGCTGCTCGAGGGCGCCCGCGAGATGCTGGAAGGGTGTTACGACAGGGGCATAGTAACCGAGAGTCCCGCCTATCTCGCTGCCATGGTCTATTACCTCGCCGACACGACCAAGGGCAAGCACATCAACGTCCTCTTCCCGTACAGCACACGGCTGGCTGCATTCGCGGAGTGGTTCGTCCAGCTCTGGGCGGAGAGCCTCGGCAAGGCCACGAATCGCGACGGTATGACGGTCAATGTCGGCCAGACTCCCATCGCCGCAATCGGCGCCACCGACCAGCACTCGCAGAATCAGCTCTTCATGGAAGGACCCTCCGACAAGATAATAACCTTCCTTGGGGTCGAGCGCTTCAAACAGGACCTCACCATCCCTGACGACTTTCAGAAGGACCCACAAGTTGGCTACCTCGCCGGCCACTCACTCGCCAAACTCATCAGCGCAGAGAAAAAGGGCACCGAACTCGCCCTTAAGGAACGCAGAAGGCCAACTTGTTCGATCACCCTCCCCGTCATTGATGAGAAGGCCATGGGGCAGCTCATCATGCTGTTCGAGATGGCGACCGCCTTCGCAGGCGAGCTCTACAACATCGACGCGTTCGACCAGCCCGGCGTCGAGCTCGGCAAGAAGATCGCCCGCGAGCGCCTGGCGCAGGGATAGTCGTCAATGAGGCCGGAACGCCGGCGCAACGCCATTTAACCCCGAGACCACGCAGGAAGTCCGGAGATGTGTGCGTATTACCCAGGATCAAGGGTCGAGATAAGCGGATTCGCCGCAAGACATTACGATATGCTGATGAACGTGATGATATTGGGGAGATACGCCTCCTTCATCTGGAAAGCCATTCAATTCATGGGGATCAGGCCAACTGACAAGATTCTCGATTTGGGAGCGGGCACAGGCAGGAATGCCTGCTTGATGGCGAGGCATCTTTCCTCAGGAGGAGAGATCGTAGGGCTAGATATATCCCAAGAGATGATCTCTCAGTTTGAGAGGAACTGTCGAGGTCTTTGCAATGTCAAGATCATCAATGCGAGAATTGATCAGGACTTGCCCTATGAGAGATATTTCGACAAGGTCTTCATCTCCTTTGTGTTGCACGGGTTCCCCCAGGAGGCGAGGGATCAGATTATCAGCAATGCGTTCAAGGCATTAAGAGAGGGCGGCGAGTTCTTTATATTGGACTATGCTGAGTTCTCGTTACATGAAACGCCTTTCTATGTAAGGATTCCCTTCGAACTGGTGGAGTGTCGTTACGCATTTGACTTTATTGAGAAGGATTGGAAGGAGATATTGTCATCACGAGGCTTCGGTAATTTTGAGGAACACTTTTTCTTCAGCCGATATGTGCGACTACTTAAGGCAATAAGACATTATGAGAGCACCGAGCTTCAGCTTGAAACAGATCGGAGTTATCCGGACTCCTTACACAAACAACGCACCGTATCAACCGGTGGATGAGGACGAGGGCGACTTCCGCATAATCATCGATCTCCCGTTCGTCCGTGGCCTCTACAAGCTTGCGACATTTCGTTACATCTACGTCATCTACTTCATCGACCGCATAAGGCAGAAGCTGTCAATGGAGACATCCCCTCCGTGGGCTGGTGGCACTAAGGTCGGCCTGTTTGCCAGCAGGTCCCCAGTCCGACCGAATCCGATCGGCCTCAGCGTTGTCCGCATAAAGCAGGTTGTGGATAACGAGATCGAGACATCGGGGTTAGATGTCTTTGATGGCACCCCGCTGCTTGACATCAAGCCCTACGTGAGGGATTTGGATGCTAAGGCCGATGCGAATTATGGCTGGATAGAGGAGATGGCCGGCAGAGAACACCTTCTTCTGCACATCAAGGGCATTCCTCACGACTATTGAGCGAAAGCCCCGGCCGTGCGGGACTTGACGCGGCGGCGGGCTTACACAGTGCCCGCGCGTCGAGCTCGGGGAAAGGATCGCGAGGTCGCGGCCGGCAAGGAGATAGCCATCCATTTAAGGGGCACCCCGGGTCTACAGCTAAATCTCGCGATATTGCAGCCCGGGCCAGTGCGAGAACCAAGAGTCACAACCACACAATCAAGTATGCTGTTGTGTTCTTGATTGCATATATTGTATAGTGCTCTGGAGAATACGTTTCCGAGCATGGGTGTTGGGAGGATTGTGTCGTGCAAAAATCGTTTTTCGACGAAAAGCAAGAGCCCGCCAGAATAAAGCATCTGATTCTCGAAAAGTATCTCCACGCATGGGCAACGGTTATACGAAGCAAATTCCCGGCGGGGTTTTATGTGGATGCCTTTGCGGGTCAGGGCGAATACGAGAGTGGAGAGGAGGGCTCCCCAATCATAGCAGCCAGAATACTTGGGGAAGAGGAACAGCCGAACTGCCTGTTCAAGGTTATATGCGTTGAGAAGAACAGGCAGCACTTTACAAGGCTCCAGAACGCCATCTCGCAACGAGAGTCTCGTGTCCCAGTTACCCCTTACTTGGGAGAGTTCGATGACTACGCGGACCGAATTCTGGCAGAGATCGGCGATACCCCGGCCTTCTTCTTCATAGATCCGTCCGGATTCAAAGGGGTGGAGATGCGCACGGTCAGGAACATCCTTGAGCGTCCACACAAAGAGGTTTTCATCAACTTCATGTATAACGCTGTCCAACGCTGGAAGAGCTCTCCTTCCCCGGGATTGGGCAAGACGCTCGACGCTTTCTTTGGCGGTCGGGAATGGCAGCGGATACAAGGCGAGCTGGACCTATTAAAACTATATCTTCGCAAGCTGAGGCATGGCGGCGCGTATGCTTATCATTTTCGAAACAAATTCCCTGACAAGGACCGCACATTTTACTACTTGGTTTACGCGACAAAAGTCTTCGTAGCCTTCAAGATCATGAAAGACGTCATGGTCAAGCGAGAGATGAAGGAACGGTTCCAAATGAACTTGTTTGAGGATCTGGAGTTCGGCGAATACCGTCGAAGAGTGTATTCGAAAATCGCTAGTCAGGTGACAGTTCCACGAGATGATCTTGTTAGATTCACGTATCTGGAGACCGACTCATATGTAAACCGCGATCTCACCAAGGCGCTCAAACGTCTGGAGAAGGAAGGCAAGATTGTGAAGGTTTCGACAGGCAATGAACCCGTTTATGCAGCCCGCTCAGATCCAGAGGCGCCAAGCCCAAGAGGCGTCTATCGAGCGGTGAGGGCTGTTGAACCAACAGTGCCTGTCTGGGACGAGTCACAGCGAGTTGTAAGACAACCCGGAATAAAGATTTCTCAGTTTGAGTCGCTGGATGGCTCGGTCAAGAAGATGGTGGCAAGAGTGGGTGACGGTTCCATCATAACTAGGTTTGACAAGACTCCAGTCCCAAGCAAACCGACTGATGTGGTGTGCCCTCATTTCCTTGAGCTCAAATGGGCCTATGGATGCCCTTACGATTGCGCATGGTGCTATCTTAAAGGCACGTTTCGGTTCCTGCCGACAAGGGCCAGACCGAAATTCAAAGATAGGCAAAAGGTCGAACAACACGTGCTTGCCTTCCTGAACACGCCAACCCAACCAGAGGTCCTAAACACCGGCGAGATTGCCGATTCGCTCATGCAGGAGAACACCAGTGGCTCGTTTGTGGAGTTCATCGCGCCGTTGTTCGAGTCCCAGAACCGCCACAAGGTGCTGTTTGTAACCAAATCTGACAAGATCGAGCACTTGCTCCAGCAGCCGACTCACGACCAGGTAATTGTCAGCTTCAGCTTGAATGCTGAAAAGGTGGCCGAGCGTTGGGAGAAACTGGCCCCAGTCGTTCCTCAGAGAATCGAGGCCGCGAGACGCCTCACAGAAGCCGGATTCACTGTGCGTATAAGGATAGACCCTATCATCCCCGTTCCTCGATGGAAACAGATGTATACGAAACTTCTGGAGGATATCTTCTCCTCCTTCCGGCCGGAGCGAATCACGCTTGGCTCCCTCCGTGGGCTTCAAAGCACCATCAATGGTTGCAGCGACAAGTCGTGGACCCAATATCTTTCTGAGCGCTCGAACTGGGGCAAGAAGATAGCGTTCGGGACCCGTCTTCAGATGTATGAAACAGTAAGTGAAGCTTTAAGAAAGAAGCACAACTACGCCAGAATCGCGCTCTGCAAGGAAACTGTAAGGATGTGGGACGCTCTGGGCATGGACTACACTAAGATCAAGTGTAACTGCGTCTGGTAGATAGATGGACTGGCCCCCATCGGCGTTGCCTGGTCATTGGCCCCTACTCATACGTGGTGTCGATGTCAACCAGGCCGGACTTGATGAGCTCGGCGTTCACAAAGGTGCCGTCGTCGAGATAGACGTAAGCCAACCGGCGGCCCTTGTCATCGAACTTGAAGCGCTTGCTCTCCCTTAGATAGACTTTTTTGGCCACTGTGAGCCTCTCAAGCAGCCCGGTAACCTCCGCCTCCTTGCCCGCAATCGGCTGGTAGCCAATCAGGTGGACCTTCGTCTCGTCGTCCAGCTCCAAAAGCCACGGCCCCAAGATGCGCTTTACCTTGCGGAGCTCCTCTTCGGGCGCCTGCCCCGCCTTGATGCGAGAGCCGTAGGTCCTCTTCCTGGAATCAACCTTCCGCGTTACCTTGACGACATCCCTGAACACGTATGGCAGCTTGGCGATCGAAGCCTTCAGGTCCGGCAGCGGGTCCTTCTGAGAAACAAACTCAAACCTCACATCACCTCCAAAGACCGTAACCTCTCTAGCGCCAGTTTTCTGCTCTATAAGCGGGCGATAGTTGGGGTTGATCTCGTAGCCGATCGAGTTTCTGCCCTGATTCTTGGCCGCAAGCGTCGTCGTGCCGCTGCCTAAGAAGGGGTCGAGCACCGTGTCGCCAACGAACGAGAACATCCGGATGAGTCGCTTGGGCAGCTCCTCGGGGAACGGCGCGATGTGCTCAAGCCATTGCGGACCACGGCTTGCGGCTTGCGGACTGCGCTTTCCCCCAAGACGTGTCTCATTCGAATCACCCACCGACGACGTATCGCCAAAGGGAGACGTCCTCTTCGAAAGATCTGAACGAGGCTTTCTCTTGGCGGAGGCGTTCTTCTTGATTCGCTCACCTGGGAAGTCCCAGTGCCCATAGAAGTACTTATTCCATTCGGTTAGGCTGAGTTTTGAGGCTTTTTTTGCCTCGTCCGAGACCTCGGGTGGCTCGCCGAGCTTCTTGAATATCAGAATGAACTCGTAGTCCAGCTTGATTATCCCATTGCGCGGGTAGGGATAAGAGCCCATGATCGAGGCGCCGCCGGTGGTGTTGCAGGTCGTAACCTTCTGCCAGATGATGGCTCCCATGTAGTCCAGCCCCAGCGCCTCGCACATCCTGACGATCTCGGTGCGGATTGGGATGACCTTGTATCTGCCGTAGTATGCGGCGCGGGCGAACTGGTCGCCGATGTTGATGCAGAGTCGGCAGCCTTTGTGCAAGACTCGCTGGCATTCCTTCCAGACGAGGTTGAGGCTGTTGATGTAGTCCTCGTATGTGTCGTCGAAGCCGATCTGGCCCTTCGCACCGTAGTCCTTCAACTGCCAGTAGGGTGGCGATGTAACGATCAGATGAACGGACTCGTCGGCCACCTCCGCCATGGAGCGGCTATCGCCGAATATTATCTTGTGCGTCGTTTGCATTGGTTACAAGTCAGATAGGCTTAGCGACCGGTGAAAAAAGTGGAAGCTGGCTCCATCGGTCTCGCTGAACGACTGCCGCGCTCTTAGCATCGACCAATATCTGCTGATAGAGATCGTCAAGTATTGCCGAGCTGGCCTGCAGAGCCTGTTCAAGGGGCACGTCATTACAGCGACACCTGGAGAAGTGTTCAACCGACTTGGCCATGAGGATCGCGAATACATCAACTTTTGAGACCGGCAGGCCAGAGTCCAGCGTTCGGTGGACCCAGTCGGCTGAATCATCTGCGATTCTCGTTTTCACGTTAGGCCAAGGGGACCGCGGCTCTGGAGACGGTCCCTTGCGACACACAAAGACCGCGTCGTATCGGATGTTTCCCTCGCTGCTGTGAAACCCGCTCTTACCCTCGGAGCGCACTATGGGACAAGCAGAGACGTAGAATCCGGCGCCAGAGATGGCCTCTGCGACTCGCTGCCACGCGGTAACGCGGTTGTGGTGGAATGTGAATACTAACAGACCATTGGACTTGAGGACTCGACGACATTCGGCAAAAACGTCCCGCAACGAATCCTGAAACAAGGATGCTCCCTTGCCCATCTTGTCGTTTTGAATCATCTCGTCTGCCCGGCTGGAGAGTTCCGGCCGGAAACAAGCGTATGAGTCCTTCAGTGCGAGTCTGAGCCAAACGTAGAAGAAGTCGGCCAGCTCAGAATACTGAACATTGTCCAAGTATGGGGGGTCTGTAATGACGGCGTCCACAGAGGCATCAGGGATAAACGAGAGTTCGCGAGAAGATTGGCTCTTAAGAAGTACTCCCCTTCGAGCCTTCATCAGTCCCTTAAATGATGACTCCATCCGTGTTTGATAGGCCTTCGCGGGCTCGAGCGCAGAACTACCTCCGGTCGATTTCGGCGTCGAGAGTGTGCTGTATTCAGCCCAATAGGCTTTCGCCCGGCGCATTTTTTGGTAGCACTTCACAAACGTAGAACGTCCGTATCTGGCGCCCCAAACATTGTTCTCCGTCGGTCGCTCGATTGGGTGGAAAGCATGAAGACCGAAGAGGAGAGATATTTTATGCCATTGGACCTCATATTTGCAGAACATGTTGTTCGCGTCCAAACAATCGGAAAAGGCTATGAGCATCAGTTCGCGCACGTTTCTGTCAGGTATCTTTCTTATCTCCGACAGCAGCGTGCCAAGACAGAGAAGTTGCCTCTCGTTGAACATTTGGCTGAAGTAACGATACCCATGGTTTACCGGGCGAGGATCGCTTCTGCCCTCGACCGGTATCAGCTGTCTGGGTATAAGGAGTTTTTGACGGTCTTCCCTGAAAAGGGCTCTTGCTCTCTCGAAAAGGTCTATGTCTGCCGAATCAGCACGTTTGAAAAAGCGGCCGCATGTATTGCAATACCCTTCAAGTGCGAAAAGCTGTGCGTCCAGTGCACCTCCCCTTCTTTCCACCGCATCAATCACTCTTTGAGTTGCGCCACATACATTACATCGGAATGTCCCTTTCCCCGACACACCTTTGGATGGGACGAAACAATAGCCGCATTGGGGACACCGAGTTCTTGAGGATCCAGGACCTGCCACATCGAACAAATGGAGGCATTCCGGACAGACCACAACACTTGAACCGTTCTTCCGAGAAAGCTCATAGTTGGGGAAAAGCCGTATTCGAGACCCGCATTCAGAGCAGACGGCCGATTTGACCCAAAAGGCATACATAACCTCCGCCGAATGTCCCGCGGGACAACGTGTGGTATAAAGTTTTTTGATGAACTTACCAGCGGTATTCTCAAGACGATTAAAAGCTCTATCCAGTTCGGTTAAGCTTACAGGCTCTATTTCCTTCTTTGTTATGAACCAGGCTACGGGATTGATGTCCACTCCGATGACTCGCGCACCCAGGGCCAAAGCTTCAACCACCGTTGTCCCACCTCCCATAAAAGGATCAAGAATAACGGTCCTCTCCAGGTCAAATCCACGTTCAAACTTCGACCATATTTCTGCCTCACTTTCCTCGGCATCCACAGACGCGGCTAGAGTGATCATCCTAAAAACGGTGCCGAGGCGCCGCGCCCACCATTTGTGCATTCGGTAGACGGGTTTTTTAGAATTGCCCTCTGCCAGCGCCAGCGGGTTAAGTCGCTCGACCGGCAGATCCCTCTCGATGTATCTCATGCTCATGAATTCAACTTGAGGAGGTTGGCCCACATGGTGTCAACGTCTTCGCCATAGAGCTGGATGAACTGAGCCGTCAGCTCCTCCATTCTATCTATTATAAGCTGACGAAGCGAGCGCCCGTCAGGGGCACGGAATGTCTCCGCAACTTCCGCTGCAATGTTATAGACCTCGTCGATACACTTTGGATCATCAGAGATAAACTCCCAGAACGCTCGGCCGGCCAGCCAATCGACGCCACCCTCCTGTCGCACATATTTCCTCACGATCCCACTGACCTGCCGGGGAGCCCCATAACACATGCCATACAGAGCTACAGAACCCCGATTGCGGCGCTGTGCGCTTCTCAATAAAGATGCCAACCGAACCCCCAGACCCTTTGGAATGGTGTTCGGCCCGCTCTTGATTTGGATGTGGTAATGTGTTCCCTCCTTGGTTTTCAGTATGTCTGCCCCCTCAACACCGGTCCCCTCCGAAAAAACCTTCGCGGCATCTTGCAGCGCAATCCCGAGGGAGGTAACGGCTCCTCGTTCCAGCCTCTGCTGCATAAGCCACCGGACGACATCTCTCGGTTCTCGCATGTCAAGACTAGGTGCGAGTAGTTTAATAAGGAATGGATTCACATTGAGATCGGTAATGCTAAGCTTGGATACCTTCTTGTAACGTTCCTGCAAAAACCTCACGAAAATGGCTTTGATGCGCTCGCGCTGCTCTTTCGTCATCTCTTTCCTGAATAATGGCCCAATGCGATTGCCCGTCTGCACCCTTCATAAAACCATAGCCTAACGTATGCTCACCATTATTATAGTCAAAGCGCATTCCGATTCAATTGCCTCAATTAGGCACGGACCATCATGTTCGCAGTGGTCGCTCACAGGGGATTGTTTCTTCAAAAGTAACGCTTTGCTACAATGTGCCTTCTTTTATTATCCATTTTGAAACCAAAGGATGGGGCGATGCAGGAGGATAACGAGCAGGTAAGTCGGGACGAGGAGGAGTTTAAGCCTTACGTCGCCGCGGAGCGGGCGGTTCCAGAGTTCACAATCCGCTCAATCGTGTTGGGCGTCGTGCTTGGGATAGTGTTCGGGGCGGCGAACGCCTACCTCGGCCTGAAGGTCGGCATGACCGTCAGCGCCTCGATCCCCGTGGCGGTCATCTCGATGGCAATACTGCGCGGCCTGATGCGAGGCGGGACAATCCTTGAGAACAACATGGTTCAGACGATCGGCTCGGCCGGCGAGTCGCTTGCGGCCGGCGTCATTTTCACGATTCCGGCGATGATTCTGCTCGGTATTGGCGACGTGGGCCTGCTGAAGATCATGGTCTTGGCGCTTTTGGGCGGGTGGCTGGGCGTGCTGTTCATGATCCCGCTGAGGCGCTATCTGATCGTCTCTCAGCACAAGAAGCTGCCGTATCCCGAGGGGACTGCTTGCGCCGAGGTGCTCGTTGCGGGCGATACGGGCGGGACAAAGGCGAAGAAGGTCTTCTTTGGCGTGGCGTGGGGAGCGGTCTTCAAGTTCCTGATGGACCCTCACGGCCTTGCGCTCTGGAAGGAGACGCCGAGCTGGCGGCTCCCTGTCCCGCAGGGCGCACAGGTCAGCGTTGAGACGCTCCCGTCGCTGCTGGGCGTCGGGTTCATCATCGGTCCCAAGATATCAGCTTACATGCTCTCCGGAGGCGTTTTGGGCTGGCTCGTCTTCATCCCACTGTTCTACGCACTGGGCTCGCGCATCGCAGAGCCGCTCTTCCTCGCAAGCGTGCCAATCAGTCAAATGGAGCCAATAGACGTCTGGCACAACTACATCAGATATATCGGCGCTGGTGCGGTCGCCGTGGGTGGGATAATGAGCCTCGTCAGGGCTGTCCCGACCGTCGTCGAATCGGTGAAGCTCGGGCTGAGCAAGGCCTACAAGACAATCGGCATCGTCAAGGCCAAGCGGACCGACCGCGACCTCCCGCTCAAGCTCGTCGCGGCCGTCGCAATAGCGATGGGCATCGCGATCTGGCTGCTTCCGCAGGTGAACATCGGCCTTGTAGGCGGGTTCGCGACGGTGATCTTCAGCTTCTTCTTCGTTACGGTCTCCGCCAGAATTGTGGGCATCCTCGGCAGCTCCTCCAATCCCGCATCGGGCATGACAATCGCGACGCTCTTGGGGACCTCGGCCATCTTCGTTCTGTTCGGTATCGGCGGCACGGCGGGGATGGCAGCGGCCCTCAGCGTGGGCGCGGTCGTCTGCATCTCAATCTGCATAGCCGGGGACACGTCGCAGGACCTAAAGACAGGCTTCCTCGTTGGAGCAACGCCGCGGCTGCAACAGATAGGTGAATTCCTGGGCGTTCTGACGTCCGCGGTCTTCGTAGGCGGAACGCTGTTCATCCTGCACGAGGGATATGGCATCGGCTCGGCCGCGCTCCCGGCGCCTCAGGCAACGCTGATGAAGATGGTCGTCCAGGGTGTTTTCCAGGGCAAAATGCCGTGGACATTGATCATCGTCGGCGCGTTCGCCGCGTTGGTTGTCGAGCTGTTCGGCATCTCCTCGCTCCCCTTCGCGGTCGGTCTCTACCTGCCGCTCGAGCTCACAACGCCAATTATGATGGGCGCCCTTGTCAAAAGCGCAGTGGAGAAGAGAGGGCATGCCGAGCGACTCAAGGGGCGAGGAGAGGGTGGGATATTGTTCAGCTCGGGGCTCATCGCGGGCGGAGCCTTGGTTGGCATCGCCTTCGCCCTCATCGCATACTCCGGCGCCAAGATGGGCTTTGGCGGGGGCAAATGGATGGGACCCTGGGCCGATCCTGTCTCGCTAGCGCTATTCGTGGGGCTGGCCGCAAGCCTCTACAAGGCAGCGCGCTCAAGGTGAGAACAACAGCGCACAAGGCCGACTGAGCCGCTAAGTCTTGTCATCATCCTCTCCGAGCGGCCGAACCTTGATGGAGCTTCCGGGCTTGGCAACGTCCGAGAGCCAATCGGGAACGCTCGGGCCGTCCGCATTCTGCTCCTTTGCCGCATCTGTCAGCGCGGCGTAGAACTGCCGGGACATGTCGGAGAGCTGGCCCCAAACCCGGCCTATGCTGCGCGCAACTCCGGGCAGCCTCTTCGGCCCAACGAACAGCAACGCTATCACAAAGATAAGCAGAAGCTCTGTCAACCCAATGCCAAACAAGATGGTTCTCCTTTCGACGCCCAGAAGCATGCGCTCCGCTTTGAGCAATTGCAAGCCAGAGGCGAGACCCCAATAATCAGACTGACGCAGATGGTTCCAGCCTTTTGGAGTGCGGCCGCTTGACGCGACATCGATCCTACGTCAATCATGACTGCAGCAAT
>Ga0164318_10005516_pt1 | contig 12230 bp, 21 predicted proteins | sample GuaBasSedimGuay9_FD_113734 | JGI IMG/M metagenome (GOLD analysis project Ga0164318, IMG submission 113734) | Subseafloor sediment microbial communities from Guaymas Basin, Gulf of California, Mexico - Guay9, Core 4571-4, 0-3 cm | ecosystem: Environmental > Aquatic > Marine > Hydrothermal vents... | reverse complement strand
CCTAGTTCACTATTAGTCAATTCTATAGCCTTAGCCAATGCAAATCTGGCAATATCTTTTTCAGATTTCATACGACTTTCTGATAATTCAAGTAATGCGTGTATACGATTATCGTTTTCTTTTAACTTAGTAATATCTACGAAACTTTCAACTAAATACCTTTTAGTGCCATATAAAACAGTGTTAATAGTTTTATTTATAATAAGCTGCGTACCATCATCTCTAGTTATCGATGTTTCATAATTTTCTAAGAACATATTATTGGTTATTAAAGGACAAGATGCTGGATCTTGAGTGCAGTAGTACTCAGTACATGGGTGACCTAACAAAACATCGTCTCTACAACCAATCATAATAAGAGCCGCACTATTTACATATACAATTTCTCTATTATCAACATCAATAACAACTATACCGCAATTTATAGCATCAAAAAGTTTTTTAGCAAAAGGTATTTCCAAATCAGAATGAGTTACCATGTTAAAGCTCCCGTATAATTACAGTTCTAATGTACTCCTATTATACACAGTTGTTACATTCATCAAAATCTAATTCCAAACCGCTCGTTTCTAGCGATTGGTTCACTAATTTTTTAGTAGCAGCAAAGAGTTCGCTATCCATAAGTTTTTTTAATTCTACATCTTCTTTGGCACCCTTTGCTTTAGCCGGTGTAGATCCTGGACACCCCAACTCTTTTGCACGTCTATTAATACAAGCAGCTATGCGACGTTGGGTCGCGGCAGAAAATTTAGAACGTTTTAAATAAGCTTTCGCGGCTCTAACATGAGCGCAATCATTCACTGGAAAACTTCTATTTGGACCGCAAAATACACTTTTAGGAAGTTTTTTCCGTGTCTTTGTAGTTAATTTTTTAGCAACTTCGTCAGCATATTTAATAGCTTCGTTCACTTCTTTAATAGCTTTTTCTAATCCCATAATAACTAACCTCCTATGTTTATTATAGCATACTACCTAAAATTTGTGGGCCATTTTTTAATATAGCAACAGAATTTTCAAAATGTGCAGCATTTTTTCCGTCCGCAGTTAAAATAGTCCACCCATTAGATGATACTTTATACTTATTTGTATTTTCAACAAGCATTGGCTCAATAGCAATAACCATACCTATTTTTAAAGGTAAATTCACAGCTAACTTGGTAACATAGTTTGATACTGGTGGGTATTCATGAAGTTTTATACCTACACCATGTCCTCCAAAATCTTGCACCACTTTAAACTTATGTTTTATAGCAACGTTATAAATTGCATTAGAAATATCGTTTAATCTATTTCCAACATGAGCTTTCTTAATGCCTTCAATTAAACACGATCTAGTAGCGTGCACTAGTGATTTAACTTTATCAGAAGATGATCCGACTATTTTTGTAAAAGCTGAATCACTTACATATCCATTAAGCGCTAATCCAAAATCAACACTAACAACATCGCCGGGAGCTATAACTCTATCTGATGGTAAACCATGAATAATTTCGTCATTAATAGAAACGCATAAACGATTCGGAAATCCATTAAAATTATAAAAAACAGGGCGTATTTTATATTTTTCACAGAACTTAATTGCTAACTCTTCTAATTCTAATGTTGATATACCAACTCGAATATAATCATGGCATATCAACAAAAATTCAGAACCTAATTTATTAGCTTTCTCAATTTCTTTAATTTGTGATGGTGTCTTTAAATACGTAATGAACATTAACAAATTAGACCTTCTACTATAACGGTTAGTTTAATTATTTTTTCTGCTTTGCAGCCTCTATAGCGGCTTTTTCATCCTCGGTAAATTCTTGTGGTAACGCCTCATCAAAATTTAAATCCAGCTCTACCACTAGACCTATTATACCATTGGAAAATTCGTTACGTCTGTATGTTACCTTCATTTCACCACTATCAGCACGTAAAATAGCATTTCTTACAGACATCCAGTCTATAAGCATGCGTTCTTTACCAGTAAATTCTTTTAATTGTGTCATAATAACCCCCTTTTAACGGTTAGCCTTTTCCTCTGCTTTTAATTGATCATATTTCGCAATTGATATTGTGCTTAGTGCTTGCGCCCACATAGGATCATCTTTATTTAATTCTATCTCCGCATAAAAGTCTTCAATATCGTGCTTAATTGTTTTATAATTACCTTTATCATCTATAAATGCGTGACGCAATTCATGCGATAAAATACGTTTTTTATCGTTATCGTTGGCTAATTCCCAAACTAGTTCCGAAAGAAAAATAATATAATCAACACCAGCCAAATTTTGACCCGTACGAGTAAAAAACCGCTCTATCTCATTAGCACATTTAATCGATGCGAATGTCATACGTTTTGTTAATTTATCAATTTTAGGTTTAGCATCAATCAATATTTTAATATTCGCTGCTCTCAAACCACCAAAGCGATCATCTATTAAATCTTCCATAATTCTATAAGCGGTATCATCCGCTTCATAATATCTAGCCATAATTCTCTCCTTTTCCCTTATTTATCTTTTATTATTTATTTACTTCCTTCCGCCTTTTCGTCCCTTACGCGGTGATTTTCGTGTGGTTCCTTTTTTACAAGGACCGGCCCCTCTACCAGTACGTGGACCTTTACCATCTGGACCTGTTCCATCTCGTCTAGGCATAACTTAACACCTCCTTATTTGATATTTAAGCGAAGCCCCCAAAATACTTTAAATACTACTTAATTTCTATAACTATAGAATCATCTTTTTCTTTATCTATATCTTTTTTAACATTAAAACTAATAATACCTTTATCATAAGAGGCTTCAGCACCATCACTACTTATTTTTTCAGGAAATCTAACAACGCGTTTAAAAGCACGCTGTGAAATTTCGCGTCGTAAATAAGTTTTATCTTCTTCTTCATTTTGTTCTTGCTTATTAGCCTCGATAAAAAGTGCGTTATCATTAAGAATTAACTTAATATCATTTTTATCAAAACCAGCTATAGCAATATCAACGGTATATGTACTATCATCTTCACTAACATTTATTTTAGGAAAAGATGATTTGGGTTGTATATCGTCAAACAACGATAATTTCCAATTATCACTAAAAAAATTCGATACAAAATTATCAAATAAATCATCCATCTCATCACGGAAACGTTTTAAAGCTGGTCTTCCCATTAGGCTAAAACCAGGCAGTAAACTTTCTTTGTGTGTCATTTTCTTATACCTCCTACCAATTTAAATTATAAGAGGGCTTCGCTTAAATATTAAACAAAGTAGTAAAATCAGATTCAGTAAATGGTAAATAAATCGCTTTAGGTAATGACTGTAAAATTAAATAGACAATAGAAACGTCCCAACTATGTATAATCAACATACTATTGTTGTTGGGATTATCGGGATTGTCCTTTAAAAATATAGCCACTTCAGCACATCCTCTTCCTGTTTCATTTAAATTTCCACCAAAAAATATATAATCATATACATTATGTTTTAAATAATAAATTGCATCTTCAGAATTCTCAATTATAGTTAAATTATGAGAACCGAAACGTTCAATAAAAAATATAATTCTATCTGTTAAATTGTCAACCACTAATATATTTTTTTTCAATCTTTTTGCCTCATTTTTTTAAAGTGGAGCGTGATAAAATTCATCACGCTCCTATATATAGACAACACTCTGGAGAATATACAGTCTAATATAAGCAGCTTTTTATATCAGACGCTCTTCACATTGATTGAGCCACCAACTAAAAATTGGACGTATTAAGTATATTCTAGCTGCCACAGAGTGTTGGTGCTATCAAACACCAAGTCTATTTTTTACTTTCATCGTCTGGGTGTATCTAGTATAACGCTCACCACTTTCTGATAACCATGAAGAAAGCGCACGTCCATGAGCGTATCGATATTGAAATCTTATCGATTCAGGACTACGACCCAAAAACCTTACCAAATATTTATTCATAACTTTGGTATTCGGAGCTAATAAAACCGCGGCAATTTCTAAATCTGACCACGCTTTACCAGTATGTGCATCTTCATAATAATACAAATTAGCATTACCGTACTTACGTTTTTTCCATTCCCTGCGATATTTAGCAACATTGACCATCCACCAAGCAGCAGCGTCGTGCTCCAAATTAGAACCCTTAGCACGAACCGCCAACTCTAAATATTTTAATGCTGCTTTAAATTTACCTTGTGCTAAATACTCTAGTCCTTTTTGTAATTTTTTTCTTGATTTTGACATAATAACCCCTCCTTTAATTATTTCCTATCCTTTTACCACAAAAAACACAATAATTTATTGTAACCGCATAGTTATTAATAGTTGTAGTAGCCGCATCCCTATCAATTTCTTTCCACACTAACAACCATTTATTGTTTTCTTTTTGAAAAACCTTATTATTATCTACCATCCATTTCATATCTTCACAATCACAAGGATACATAAATCAATCTCCAAATAAAATGTTTTGATCTAATTTACTTACCGTCTTATCAATATATTCACTAGGTTTTTCAATAAGATTTGGTGAAAGCGATTCAACCCTTGCCTTAGCATATTTAACATATTCTTCTCGCAATTCATATCCTATAAAATTACGTCCTAATTTTTTCGCTGCCACAGCGGTTGTTCCTGACCCCATCCAAGTATCTAAAACGGTGTCCCCAGGAAAACTGTATAATTTTATACAATTTGCAGCTAATTCTTCAGGAAACATTGCTTCATGAATATTATTACGTTGAACAGATCTAATTCTCCATACACCATGTACTAATTTTTTCCATTCTTTTTTAGTAATCCACCTACCATCTTTGGCTGACTTATCTAACCTATCCGTTTTACCTTTCCTAAAAACAAAAACATACTCCCAAGCGGGTAAAACACGATACGATCCATGTTGTATCTTACTATGAAAACTGACATGAGAATTATTAGCCCAAGGATCATCCTTTTCCCATATAATTCGTGCATGTAAATAAGTGTCTAAAGTACGTAAGTAATCCGCTACCTTAGGCAATATCATAATTTCTTCAGGAAACCCGCCGTTATAAGCAGACCCAACAACATTATCGCCTATATTAATACATATTTTCCCGCCTGGTACAGTTACACGCACTACTTCTTTATAAGCATCAAATAATAATTTAAAATGTTCATCCAAAGACTTAACATAAGATTCATATTCTTTGTTTACAGCATAAGGCGGTGAACCTACAGTAAGATGAATAGATTCATCATCTATTTTATCCATATTACGACAATCGCCGCAATAAATTTTATTTAATTCCATTAATCCGTTCCTTTTAATATTTCATTATAATATTCTATACAATATTTTTTCAACGTGCATTGTTCATCAGAACAATTTTTTATATCCCCAAAACAAGGCCGTCTAATTATCGCCCATTCTGCAAAACAATTAATACAAATACCATGACTTCCGTTATACTCTCCCACTCCCCAATATGTTCCACATACAATACATTGTGTACGCTGAGTGGGAGATTCAGCCTCTGCTTCTAGTATCATTAGCTCGTCCCTTCTCTTTTATTAAGGTTTCAATTCACGCTGCCGCACGGAGCACGGCTTTTAGGCATTGCACTTATATTATAGAATAAAATCACAATTTTGCTAGATAAAAATTTATAATTATTTAATTATTAAGAAGCTGGAATCCAAGTATTCCCATTCCATTTCCAAGTCTTATCAGGCGATGCGCCACCAGTGGTTTTACCAAAAGAGCTGTATCCTTCCGTTGGATAATTATGGTATTGAAGCATTCCATCGGCTGAGACTTCTTTTTTATCACTAAAACCACGGTTTTCTACATCAATATCACCCAAACCAGTAATATCAAGCCAATCATTCATGATTCTAAAATTAGGATTTTTACCATCTCCACGGCCACCATAAGGATTATAATTAAACAATGACCAATCAACACCATGGCCTAAATATCCATCATTAACTTCTCTTTCAGGATTTTGTTGGCTATCGTATCCAAAAGTCACACGCGTTCTATCTCCACTATACCTACCTTCTACAAAATAATATTGTGGATTAGAAATTTTATCGCCGGGCGCTTGGTTACTTAAAGCTTTGTCTCCACTAAACACCCAATCACTTCCCATTTCTCCAGGGAGCAGTTGAAACCCATCATATTGTCCCTTACTATTGTCATTCGCTGGCATAATTTTTTCCTCCATATATAATATAGTATATTAAAAAAGGGTCAGTAGAAAAATCTACTAACCCTTACCTATATTATAGAATACAAATTCATTTTTGCTAGATAAAAAATTGCTACCATTAAAATAATTTTTATTTTCCATGCAATTAATTACCTTTAAGTAAATTAATAGGCTCTTTTGCGTCATAAGATTTTAAAATTCTATTAAATTCTTTAAAAATAGCACGCCAACCAATTATAACATAATCAGGAAATTTACCATCGTCCTTACGCGAAGCTGCAAGAATCATGTTAGTTTGTTGCTTCGAAGTAAATTGGCCTTGAGCACCTATATCGTTTATATTAATACTATTATTAGCAATATATTTATAAGGAATACAAATAGGTGTCCCATCCATATCTATTTTGATCCAATACTGCGCATCAAATGGTCGAAAATAATATAATTTTCTTAATGGAACATGAATCGAGGGACAACGAGTAATATCTTTTAAAATAGAATAATTCTGTTTATGCTCTTCAAATTCTAATGAAATAACACGACGCATTTTAGTAATAACCTTATTTCTATATTTCCTTTCATGTACATCACAAATAACAGCATCAGAAATAACACATTTACCTATCTCTGGTACAAAGTGTTCTTCAGTATCCTTTATAATTTTAAAATCGGTCTTATATTTATCTTTATTTCGATTTAAAAAATTTCTCACGTGTTTAATACATTCATCCTCTTTACGCGGTAAACGAGGCTTTCGTTTTGCCATATTTGATCTCCTATAGTATCTTTTCTTCACATACGCAATATCACAACAATTTTCTACTGTCGCCATAAAGCCTCCGTTATGTTAAAATTGATTTATTTCTGTATCTTACTATATTTATCAAATCACCCTCCCAAAAACGCACACTTATCCCTGCTTCTTTAAACATTATTTTTGTTCGTTCCGCTTCTTTAACCCATTGGTTATAATTATTATCATCCCAAGTTTTATCGACTATAACCTCTACTATTCCAGAATTAATTATACCCCAAGCACAACCATTGCAAGGCATGCCATTTGTATACAAGCGACATCCTTTTAAAGGTATTCCGACCATTGCAGCATTATATAACGCGTTTCGTTCAGCGTGAGAAAACCATTGATATTTTTCTGGCCGCTCTTGTCTTTCAGAAACATTATCATTAATTCCACGGGGAAAATTATTATATCCTACTGATCTTACTTCATTATCTGGCCCCACAACAACAGCACCAACATGAGTATTTTCGTCTTTACTTTTCATAGCTACTAAATAAACCATATTCATAAATAAATCATCCCAATTTATAATAAATTTATTATCCATACAATCCCCTTTCCATAAGCATATATCCAGTTTTATTAATTACTCTTCTAAACATCATCTTCAGCATGAAGAGCTTCTAGTTTACCTTGAAGATCTCTAGCATAAGCTATGTCATTACAATTAAGTATATACATTATTTTATTTTTGCCACACACTGAGCAGACTACTTCAACCCTAATCACACAATTATCCGTCAGCATATCAGCAACGTCCTTTACACTATGGTATTGGCACTGATTACAACTAAAAAACACTAACTTCTTCATACTATCATAGTGTGTAATATGCATCTAGCTCTCCTTAAACTCCAACATGTAGTTATCTAACTTTCTTTCAATATAATCACAGTATTCTTCATTTAAATCAGCCGATATCCAATACCGATTTAATTTTCTACACACATCTATTTCGCTTCCTGATCCTGCAAAAAGAATTAACACAATGTCTTTAGGTTTAGTGACACTTTTAATAAGTAACGCGGAAACTTTTTGCGGAATAACGCATGGATGATCTATATAATTCGCACGTTTAGTTACATTTTTCACCAAATCGGCGTAAAACCACGAATAAGGAGCTCTACCTTTACTACCCTTTCTTAATAAACGCCTTATTCGCTTATCATTTTGATTAATATATGGTTCTGCTACATTCTCTTTATAAAATTTACTATATTTTGATTTTCTACAATGTAAAATAGATCTATGTGCTGTAGTAAATCTATGAGGTGAATGCCCAATATTTGAATTATAAACCCAAACATATTCTTGAACATCATAATATGTCTTATCTAAATACTGAACCCACAAATAAGCATTATTTCGTGGATAATTAATAAAAAAAGCACTACCATCATCTTTTAAAATACGGGTAGATTCAGATGCTAGTCCTATATATTCAGACATATATTTATCAAAAGCTTTTGTATAACTCCTACCTTTATATTTAATGCCTACATTATAATCTATATCTGAATATATGCAATTTACTGATTTATCTGGTAATTCACGTAACAATTCATTTATATCTTTATTATGTATTTTATTTAAATATTGTTGCATAATTATTTATCCCTTCACGGGTTTTTTTAATTCTACGCCGTTTACCCTTAAAATCCAACTCTCACCAGTTTTAGTATCAACTTCCATATCAAATTCTACTTCATGCAATGAGTATAAAAAATTACTCATAAATTTTTCATTATCTTCTAAACCAAATATGTGTGCTTTATCAGCATTACTATCTGTCTCATTGTGTACATATTCTTTATATTTTAATTTCCTTGGAAGTTCTTCAATTTTAAATAGCCCTCCAGGCTTTAAATCTTCCTTTTTAGCCTTGTTCAAAAGAGCATGTTTAATTTCTTCTTTAAGATAATCAAAAACCAAATCCAGATTGGACATCAAAAAATCTTTCGGCTCAATTTTTGTTATATTCCATTCTAGGTCACCCGCTCTACATCGCACATTTATTTGAACACTTTCACCTTCTTTATTATTATATAAACTTGGTTCAACTACACATTCAATTCTACTAATAAAATTCTTCATTTTAATTCTCCATTTATTGTGTTTATATGTCTATTCATCTATATCCACATACAATATACCATCTTTATTAGGCTTTGGTATTGATGTAGATTTAAACACTGTACTGTTTTTATATTCATGTAATTCCCCCGTATTTGGATTTCTCAACCTGAATAAAGATCCTATTGTTATGTCCTCAAATTTTTTAATTTTCCACCCATTATTTTCATATATTTCTACAACCATTAAATTTTCCATATTATGTATCTCACCTTTAAACATTTTAACATCTTACTATACTAATTTAAAACTTCTTCTATGTAATTCACAAGGACCATATTTTTCAATAGCCGCGCGATGTTCTTTAGTGCCGTAGCCTTTATTATGATCCCAACCATACATTGGATACTTTTTATGGGCCTCTAAAACCCAATTATCACGAACAACTTTAGCCACTATGCTAGCAGCTGCAATAGAAACTGACAACCTATCGCCCCCTATCACAGCTTGCGCTGGAATAATAATAAACTTAGGAACAAAATTACCGTCTATTAAAGCAAAATCAGCGTCTGGTATTTTATAAATACACTGACGCATCGCTAATTTAGTTGCCTCTAAAATATTAATAGCATCTATCATATTATTATCTACCATTGAATAACTATAAATACATTCCTCTATAATTCTATTATAGAATAATTCTCGCTTTTTGCTAGATAATTTTTTAGAATCATTTATACCTGTAGTATCAAACCCATCAGGAATACAAACAGCGGCAGCACAAACTGGGCCAGCCAACGGCCCCCTCCCTGATTCATCGATACCTATAATAAATCTATATCCTTGGTTTTGCAAAGATAACTCTAAATCAAATGTAGGAGTTGAATTCTTTTTAGCCATCATGTCTATTTATCCAAACTTCTATTTTTTTAATTCCAGAAATTTTTCTAGTACAATTTCTAATAATTTTAGCTACTTCTTCTGTAGTATAACATTGGTATGTGTTTTCAGGAAATTTAGTATTTGCGGACTCTTCAGTAAAACAATCAACAGTATATTTACCTAAAACACTGTTTCCATATTCAACAACCTCTTCAATTAATTTTCGTTCTTTAGAAAACCAAGCATATAATGCAGACATGTCTTTATCTCCATTAATTAAGCATTCTTCCAACAACCCTAAAATATTATTTATTGTTATCTTATCCATTAAAAACCCCCATATAACTATTATTTATCATTAACGGTTGACTGCATAAATTTATTTAAATCTCCAGTAAGTGGGTGCTGTATATTAGAAACAGAAGGAGTTTCTTTTAATGTAGTCTGATACTGCTCTAGCGTTTTTTCATTAAATCGTTTTTTTACTTTTCGTTTTTTCTCTTTATCCCACCACCAATCCGGTCGTAGTTGACTTGGAATTTCTTCACGTCTATCAAAAAAATTATCTACTTTTTCAATATCTGGCTTGTATTGACTACACACTCGTTTTTTATTAAGACGTATTGTACTATTTTTTTTCTTAACACATTTACCTTCCAGTTCAAACTGACAAAATTTACATCTTACTTTACTCATAATAAACCCTCCAATTTAAATTTCACAAGACCCAGTAGCGCATTGCACAGATTCCTCGCCTAGAGATTCCATAAGTTTATTTTCTTTTAAATATTGTTTCACTTCTTTTTTAGTTAATGGATTAAGAATTTGACCTTCATAGCTACCATCGACATAAACAGTTACACCTTTTAAATCATAAATATATTCTAGCATGTAAGTACTCAATTCTTGAGGCGTGGTATTTAAAGGCATATTAATAGTTTTTGATACCGCACCATCTACATATTTTTGTACTATTGATTGCATCTCAAAATGATCTGTTGGTTTTAAATCATCCGTATCAACATACCACTCAGGAGTTTTTTCATTGTTATTAATTATATTACGATATATAGAATGTACATACATACGATCGCCTACTCTATCATGTCTTAAATACGCTTTTCTAAATAAAGGCTCGATACCAGATGAAACATCTGCTAACAAACTAATGGTTCCAGTAGGTGCGATAGCAATACCAGTGACACATCGTACACCGTGTTTCTTGACGTCCATACGCAACGAGGCTGGAAGTTTTCTTATAAACGACGCCTTACCATAGGCCACTGGCTCAAACTTGGGAAATGCGCCCTTTTCTACTGCTAATTCAATTAAAGTTTGGTAAACAACATCACGTATAAATCGCATAAGTTTTTCTACTTCCATGATAGCTTTTTCAGAACCATATCGTAATTTTTTAGCAAATAAATATTCCGCTAATCCCATAACACCGATACCTATACGACGAGAATTATGAGCCTTAATATCAATTTCTTTTAATACATATTTATTAACATCTATTACATCATCTAAAAATCTAACAGCAAGTTTAATTGTTTCTTCTAGTTTTTTCCAATTAGTATAAACAGTACCAGTAATAAAATTAGGAAGCACTAATGAACCTAAATCGCAAACGTCATACGGAGATAAAATTGCCTCGCCGCAATTTGACGTAAGTATGTGATTATACTTAGGTTTTTTATTAGCACCAACACCGGCGCTAGTTAAAATATAAAAATTATGATGCTCATCTACCGTACCATTATACACATTTTCATACCCATCCTCTTCAACAGAAACTACTACAAAATTTAATTCAGCTGCTTCTTTTAATTCTTTATATGATGTAAAACAATATTCATTAAACCCAGACTCATTAGCGCTTCGTATTCTAGAAGGTACATTGTTTTTCTTACAAGCGATCATCCATTCTTTTTTCAAAGGATCTCTTCCAAACACTTTCTTTAATTCATTATAAATATTTATTTGAGCATTTCTTGTTTCCTGTTGTTTATTCTCATAATGAGAATAAAATTTAGATATACTTGCTTCATTATTCCAGCCGTAGTCACTAGAACATTTTCTAGAACAAAAAGCCCGTTCCCTACTATCCCAATTTACTATAAATGACTTACCACACCATTCACATTTTTTATTTACATAAATACGACCGTTTTCAAAAAATATATCTAGATCTGTTTCTTTTAATAACTTAAGATAATGTTTGTAAGATCTAATATGAGCTGAATAGTCATAAACCACTACGTCAGCCTTTTTCGCCGCAGCTCGCAATAAT
>Ga0164318_10005515_pt1 | contig 12231 bp, 10 predicted proteins | sample GuaBasSedimGuay9_FD_113734 | JGI IMG/M metagenome (GOLD analysis project Ga0164318, IMG submission 113734) | Subseafloor sediment microbial communities from Guaymas Basin, Gulf of California, Mexico - Guay9, Core 4571-4, 0-3 cm | ecosystem: Environmental > Aquatic > Marine > Hydrothermal vents... | reverse complement strand
TCTTTATTTTTCCAAAAATTCCTAAATTTATCAGAAATTCCTCCAATTCGCTTTCAAGGATTGCATGAATTTCTTTATCTTTCATAATGTTAAATAAAATCGATAAATGATATTTAAGCTTTGGTTTATTTTAGTCTAATTTGAAAATTCTTATCTTATTTTCCAGTTTTCAGTGCCTGTAATTATATAATATTGTAATTCATAAAACACAATTTCCAAAAATTCTGTAAAGATCCTTTTTTTTAACTTTTTTGAAACATGAATCATTCAAAATCGCTCTGACTATCGCTGTTTTGCTCATGCTATCTCCATTGAAAGCATGCAACAGCATTTCTTTCAATATTAGAATTTTCATTAATGGTCATTGTCACCAAAAACTTATTAAAAGTTGCCTCAATCACTTCCCTAATGCTTAAGGTTTACAACACTCTCACCAGAAAAAAGGAAGAATTTATTCCAGTTGAAAATGGAAAAGTAAAGATGTATGTTTGCGGCATGACTGTATATAGCGATGCTCACATCGGTCATGCTAGAACTTATGTTGCATTTGATATTATAAGGAGATATTTTGAATATAAAGGATATGAAGTCACATACGTGCAGAATATTACTGACGTGGATGACAAAATTATCAATGCAGCGAATAAGGAAGGCATAGATGCTTTGGAATATTCTAAGCGATATGCTGAAAGATGCTTTCATGATTTGGAATTACTAGGAATAAAACCTGCCGATATTTATCCAAAAGCATCTGAGACCATAGATGACATGATAGAGATGATAAAAAAGATTATCAAAAATGGGTATGGCTATGAGGCAGATGGGGATGTTTATTTTTCTGTCGAGAAGTTTAAAGATTATGGAAAATTATCCAAGCAGAAAATAGAGGAGATGAAAGTCGGAGCACGTATTGAGCCTGGAGAGAAAAAGAGAAATCCCCTCGATTTTGCTCTCTGGAAAAAAGCGAAGCCTGGTGAGCCTTCTTGGGACTCTCCTTGGGGAAAAGGAAGACCTGGGTGGCATATTGAATGCTCGACAATGAGCAGTAAATATCTTGGATTACCTTTTGATATCCATGGGGGAGGTATGGATTTAATTTTCCCCCATCATGAAAATGAGATTGCGCAGGCAGAGGCAGCATATGGAAAGGGATTTGCAAAATACTGGCTTCATTCCGGAATGCTCAAAGTTAGGGGAGAAAAGATGAGTAAATCCTTAGGAAATATAATAAACGTGAGAGATGCATTGAAACAATGGGATGCTGAAGTGCTACGCTTCTTCTTCGCCTCTTATCATTACAGAAGCCCAGCAGATTTTAGTGAGAAAGCAATTGAAATGGCAGAAAGAGGTGTGGAAAGAATCAATCGTGTTATGGAAAGATTAAAGGAGATAGCAGGAAATGCCTCTGGAGAAGTGAGCAAATTAAATGAAAAAGAGAAGGAATATTACAATGCCATTTTGGATTTCAGAAAAAAATTTGAGGAAGCAATGGATGATGATTTTAATACACCAGAAGCAATAGCATCAATCTTTGATTTTGTCAAGGCTACAAATAAATACTTCATGGAATGTGAGGAGGAAAATAAAAATTTATGTGCTTATGCTTTAGATATTCTTGCTAAAACAGGAAATGTTTTAACTTTATTTCAGAAAAAGGAAGAAAAATATGATGTTAAGCCATTAATTTCCATTGCAAAAAAATATGGGGGGAAAGGAGAGGGAAGTTTTGAGGAAATAATGAAAGAAATTCTTGAAATTAGAGAAAATGCAAGGAAAGATAAAAATTGGAAGATGGCAGATGCCATTCGTGATGAGCTATCCAACCTAGGATTTGAAATACAGGATACTGCGGATGGTCCAAAATGGCGTAAGAAATGATCATTTTTTCTTTAAAATTTTCTTTGACTCATCTGCAAACCATATAACATGCTGTGGAAATGGAATCTCTATTCCTTCTTTCTCCAGAGCAACTTTAATTTTCCACAACATTTCTGTCTTTACAGAAAACCAATGGTTTGATGGAGCCCAAATGCGGATACTTAAATTTACACTACTCTCTCCCAATTCTTCAACGAAAATCGCTGGGGCAGGTTCTTTTAATATCAAGGGATGCTCTTCCAGCAAACTTTTAATAATTTTAACAGCCTTTTCAGCATCATCACTGTATCTTATGCCAATTTTGTATTCAAATCTCCTTGCAACATGGGCAACATAATTTTGAATGTTTGAAGAGAATACTCTATCATTTGGTATCCTCACATAGATGCCATCGTAAGTCCTTATGGTCGTTGATAGTATCCTTATGTCTTTTACCACCCCACTCACATCACCAATATTCACTCCATCTCCAATTTTTATTGGCTTCTCCACCATTAGAAATAATCCGCTTATTAAATTGGATACCACTGTTTGGCTTGCAAATCCTATGACTATGCCCAGTATGCCGCCCGCCACCAGCAGCCCGCTCAAAGAAAAGCCAATGTAAGGCAGGGCTACCATAAGTCCGATAAAAATGATTCCATAGTAAGCGATTTTTTCTATGGCGACAAGAGTTGCGCCTGGTACCTTTTCTCTGAGTATCCTCCTTAAATTGATTCTTACCATCTTTCCTATAACTACGGCAAGTAAAAGAATGAAAATAAAGGTAAATATGTTGACTACTGTTATACCCCCGACCTTCAATTCCAGCACATCTTTCAATGAATCCCAGATGTTCATTTAAATCCCAACTCCATAATAAATTTCTTCTCAAATTTTTTAATTCCTTTAGCAAGATATATATCAATTGCCCCTTTCATATTCTTTGGTTTTCTTTTATTGAAAGTGGTTTCTCCAAAGGTTTTCTTTAAAATAGTTAGCGTGGCATGCATGTACGCATACTCGTTGTAAAAAAGTTTCATGTCAAATGCTCTGAAGACCACTTTGTTTATTTCCATCCATTCATAATAATTGTTTGCTATCTCAATTTTCATTATGCCTTCATATAATCTATCCACCTCTGGCATCTCACTGTACACATCGCTTTTCCACCATTTGCATATTATTCCATTTTCAGGAGGACCGTAAAGGGTATATTTCGGTTTTGTTTTGGTAAAAATGTCTATGCGTTCAACATCCTTTTTATCTACAAGAAAAACACCTATCTCAACAGGGAATTTAACATAGAAAGTATCCTTAAATCCTGATTCAATTATAAATGGCTTATCCAATTCTATGAGCAAATGTTCCGCCACACCTTCCTTTGGGAGATTAACAGGCTCTACAGGGCATATAACAACCTTTCCTTCCTCTGCATGAATGAATTTTTTTACTTCCTCTTCCCCTACTTTCCTATAATAGCTTTTTCTTTTTCCTTTTCCTTCTATAGTAATCTCAACATCCTGCTCTTTTAACTGAGTACTTAAATCATATTCTCCAAACACTCTTAGAAATATCATTTGGGGTATAAATACTATTACGATTAATTCATATCTTATGCATTTCTGAAATTATATATAATCTAATTTCCATATACAAAATATGAAAATTGCAACCGCTCATCTCCTCTTTCTTATCCTCATCATGCCATTTATTACACCTGCAAATAATAATGCATCTCCAGATGTTTTCATAAATATTGATTGTAATAAAACAAACGGTATCATAGTACCCTATGCTGAAATCAATTCTGGACCAATACCAATTCATTATATTAAAGATGGCGTAGACCTCACAAAACAATATCAAGAAATTGGCATAAATTTTGTGAGAACGCATGACTTTTGTGGTCCTACTGACATAAGCAGCATTTTTCCAAACTGGAGTGCTGACCCAGACCAGGAATCGAGTTATAATTTCAGCGCCAGCGATGCATGCATTACTTCCATAATAAATGCTGGCTGTCGTGTTTTTTACCGCCTGGGCGAGAGTGCAAGCGATAATGAAAATCTTCGCCAGCCACCAAAAAATTTCAGTAAATGGGCGGAGGTATGCAAGCACATTGTCATGCATTATAATGATGGTTGGAATGATGGATATCATTACAACATTACTTACTGGGAAATATGGAATGAGCCAGATTTGAATGGATTCTGGAATGGAACAGCTGGAGAATACTATCAGCTTTACAATATTACAGCAAAAACCCTAAAATCTTACAATTCATCCCTCAAAATAGGTGGACCCTGTGTTTCTTCTCTTGATAACAAAAATTATACCATTAATTTTCTTAAATATGTTGCAGAGCAAAACATCCCTCTTGACTTTTTCTCTTGGCACATGTATGCCAATAGCCCTCAAGAACTATACAATGCATCAAATTTTGTTCGTAAAATGCTCGATGACCATGACTTCACCAATTGTGAAAATATTAATACGGAGTGGAATATTAATATCTTAACACCGCAGCGTGATAAAGACAATGCAAAAAATGCAGCTTTTACTGCTTCCAGCCTCATTGCTTTTCAGGGTGCAAGCTTAGATCACGCTTTTCGATATCGTGGAACTCAAGATAACAATTGGCTCATGCGCCTTTTAGGCTTTGACCTAAGCCTCTTTACTTTCGATGGAAAATACAAAACACCTGCCCTATCTTATCTTGCAATGCATTATATTGCTGAAGATACACCCATCCGTCTCGCCGCCTCGGCAAATTCAGGGATTACATATCTTGCAGGAATATCCAAGGATAAAAGCAATGTGAGTATTTTAATAAGCAACTATGAATCCAATGACACTCCTTGCATCATCAATGTTACCAACCTTCCATGGAATGGTTCGTATAATGCTGTCCATTATGTTATCGATGCCTCTCACCATCTGGAAATCGTTGAAAATGCCACATGCAATGCATCCGTCTACACCACAACAAAAATTGTTAAACGAAACACTGTCCACTTCATACGTTTAACAAATTCCAATTCATTCCCAGAGGAAGGACCACCAGTTGCAAAAATTCCCTTTATTTTACGCCTTCATATACTCGATGGCATAACACGCCTACTAGGCATTCTTTTACTTATGCTGATATTCGGCTAAATTTATTCAATAAAATCCATCATCTATTTTCATTTTGCTTTCTTCTTTTTCACTTTCAATCTCTTCCAAAAAATCATCATACCAGTGTATTTTTACGGGAATTGCAAATGGCGCTCCAGGATAAGTAATCAATGCTTCCCCCACTTCTAAAGTTTGTATTTCTTTTTCCAATTTTGATAAATCTTGTTTGGCAGAGGATTTTAGAATATTCCTGTCTCCTTCATCTGCAAGTCCAAGAATGCAGAATGTATTGAATTGTGAGAGGATTTCTTCCTTTATCAATTTTGGCTGCTGAGTTATTGCACATAACCCGACTTTAAATTTCCTGCCTTCCCTAGCTATCTGAGAGAAAATGTTTTCCTTTTGCTGCAGAACACGCTGAGCCTCCTCTATTACAATGAGGATGGGAGAAATTTTTTGAAAATTTTCTTTCTGGTATAAAAACTTTGCATAGGACAATATTTTTCTTGCGAGAACAATGCTTATCAATAATTCTTCATATTCAGAAAGTCCAGAGGTGTCTACTAGAACAACCTTTTCATCGCACAAATGCTGTATAATTGAATCAACAATCGAAATATTGTTATCTCTACGGACTATATTTGAAAAAATTATACGTTCCAGCCTTCTTTTCAGAACATTGAAAGTTACATCCTGAATTTTTTTATCAAATGATGCAACCAGGCTATCTACATCTTGCTCGCATAATTCAACCAGCCATCTTTTTCCAAATTTTGAGGATAAGGCATAGAGGGCATCTTCCTGAGCTTCTGTGAAGGAGAAAATATTTTTTATATCGCCAACTGTTATTTCGTGTGCGGAGAGAGCGAGGATGTTATATGCCCCACTTATGGAATGAGGGGAGTAGACAACTAAGGAATCATCTGCCATGGGATGATGCATTAATCCTTTTCCCATTTTTCCTTTATAATATTCACCATGAGGATCAATAATGAGCAATCCACAACCTCCTTTTTGCAAAATGGAAGATGCAAATACCCTCATGAGATTGCTTTTTCCCATTCCTGTTGTTGCAAATACCCCGATATGGTAGGAAAGTAAATCTTTTTTAATGCCTACTGGAACATCAACAACATTCTCTCCACTCCTCAGCTTCCCAATTTCAATTTCCCCCAAATATTTTTTCAAAAAGGAATAATCTTCCTTGCCTGCTCTCCTTACTTTAGCAAAATGGGATGGTATTGCCTTTGGCTTGTGAAATTTTTTATCGAACAGGTAACCTAGGGGAGTGCAAATTCCAAGTTTAAACAGCCTTCTTTCCTTCTCTCTCATTGTGAATGCTTCTTCCATCTCGTCCATCAAAATCATGTCGCCTGCTGCCCGCAAGCCCCATGCCTCTGCTCCTTCCATTCCATATCTTAGGTCTGTGACGCGAAGAAAAAATTTTTTCCCCTCGTCCTCTGCAATCAATATTTCCCCTATTTTTACATCCTCTTTGTATTTATATCTAAAAATTATTTCTGTTGCATTTCTTCCTATAACTCTTCCAAGCATTTCATCACCTCAAATATTCATGGTAGTCAAAGAATAATGTTTCCCAATCATCCATGCTAAAGCCACTTTCAATCATCATTTTTTTCAATCTTGTTTTTATTGCAAGGCGATCATGAGATTTTATGACAACATTATTATGAACATCTGCCAGAGGATAGGGATAGCCAAGGAAGCATACATCATTGCATAATGTTGCTATCTCCCCAAGGACTTGTTCATTTTCTTCATTCATGTCAACCCTAAATACGAAGCGGGAGAGAGGATGAAATTTTACGATATAACGCCCTTCAGAAAAAGGATAATACCATCTTTTGTTAGCAAAAAGTTTCTCGCCCTTTTTCTTTACCCAATTTACTATTGAAACATTTTTTACTGCCAATCCACATTTTTTTGAAATTCCTACAACATGAATGCCCCTTTCATGAGCCATTTCAAAATTCTCTTTCATTATTTTTGACACAAATTCATTTCCTTCCAGGGAGCCATCTATAAGAAGAATGTCATCTTTTTCCAATTTTTTCATCGCTTCCCTTGCCATCAAATGCTCCTCCATTTCTCTGAGCATCTCATTTATTTCATGAGGATTTTCTGGAATTTTTGTCCCTTGCATCCTACTTTCCTTACTCAGAAAATCTACTTTAATTTCCCCTATTTTTCTCTCCAAAATTTTTTCATCATCAGCAATGACATAACCTACTCTCCTCCCACCAATAATAAAAAATTCTCCATCCAGTATATCACATGAACTTCCATCGATTGCTGCAACCCTTTTACATTTTCTTTCTTCAAAACAGTTGAATAATTTTTCATCCAATCCAATTTTTTTGGATATGCTTTCAAAATTTTTTTTGCCTAGTACTTCTTTAAGAAAAATAAATGTTTTTTCCAGGCTGTCCATCAAAGGTATATTTCCTCCCTCTTTTTAAATTATAGCTATGACATAATTTTATACTCTGCAATCACCCTCCCATCCTCTGCAACCAGCCTGCGCATCTCTCCCTTTCTATATACTTTCAGACTTTCCCCAATGTTTTCTATGTGATCCCATCCCTGCATGGAGAAAAATTATGAATGGAATATATAAATATTGCTAAAAATTTTGATGAGTTACCTCATTTTAAATTCCACAAATATTTATATATTCACATCCAATAACTTTCAACATGGAAAAGGAGAAGAAAAGGGTTGCTGCAGTCCTTACCTTTATTGCTTTTATCTACTTTTTATGGATAATTGTCGTGGCTTTAAAAGAAAATGGATACATTTTTTCAACAACCAATTTTTTCCTTTCATTGAGGGAATGGGCAATCATTGGCATTCTTTTGTATCTCATCTTTGTTATCATTGAGGTTTATTATTATCTCTCTGCCCCAAAAGAAGAGAAAAAAATCGAGGGAATTAAACTGGTTTCCACAGTCACAAAGAAAGTAATGTGCAATAATTGCAAGACAGTATTCACCATTGCTGACACTGGCAAAAGACCCCTGCGATATTCATGCCCCAATTGTGGTGAAGAAGGTGTGTTAAGGGGTACAACTGCAGAGGGCATAAGAAAAATGGTTGCATGCGAGAACTGCAAGAACATATTTGAGATATATGATACTGGAGAAAGACCTTTTTCGTATAGATGCCCTAAATGCCATTATGAGTCCTCTCTTTCTTAAAAAGTGATTTTATGTTTAAAGCAAGAGTTGAGATAAAATTAAAGAAAGGCATTGCAGATCCAGAAGGAAAGAATATTTTAAAAGCACTCCATTTGTTGGGTTTTGAGGAAGTTAAAGATGTGAAGATGGCAAAGGTGACAGAAATTTTTATGGATGGTGATGAAAAGGAAGTGGAAGAGAGGGTAAAAGAAATGTGCAACCGCCTTCTCACAAATCCAGTCATTCATGATTATACCATCAGCATTGAGAGGATATAGATGATGGAGGAGTTTGTCCAGCGGAAAGGCTATGTCTCTACCATTGACATTTTGAAGGCAAACGATGAAGAGCTTGCTATAATAAGCAGGGAAATGGGGCTTGCATTGAGCAAGGAAGAAATGAAAAAAATAAAGGAATATTTTAAGCATAAGGGTCGACTTCCAACCGACTTAGAGCTGCAAGCACTAGGACAAGCATGGAGTGAGCATTGCTGTTACAAATCATCAAAGCCAATACTCAAGGAAAATATTTATGGAATTGAGGAGGAAAAAATAATTGCAAGAGAGGATGCAGGAGTAATGGAATTTGATGATGAGCATTATTATGTGGCAGCATTGGAATCCCATAACCATCCATCTGCAATTGAGCCATATGGTGGGGCAGCAACAGGTATTGGCGGCATCGTGAGAGATGTTTTATGCATGGGGGCACAGCCAATAGCTTTAATTGATCCTCTCTATTTCGGAAGGCTTGATTTTGATTATAAAAAGCTGCCTAAAGGGGTTAAGCATCCCCGATATTTATTTAAGAGAGTTGTTGAAGGAATTCGCGATTACGGAAATAGAATAGGCATTCCCACAGTAGCGGGTCAGGTTTACTTTCATGATGGATATGTTGGCAACTGCATAGTGAATGTTGGGTGCATTGGAATCGTGAAGAAAAAAAATTTGATCCATAGTAGGGTAAAGAAGCCTGGAGATGTTTATATATATGCAGGAGGTAAAACAGGAAGAGATGGCATTCATGGTGTTACATTTGCCTCTGAAGAACTAAGAGAGGAATCAGAGGAGGAATCTTTATCTGCAGTTCAGCTGGGAGACCCAATAACGAAAGAACCATTAATTCATGCTTGCCTGGAATGCGTTGAGAAAGGACTGGTAGAGGGAATGAAAGACATGGGAGGAGGAGGGCTATCATGTGTTTGTGGTGAGCTTGCATATGATGCTGGTTATGGAGCAGAGATTTATCTCGACAAAGTTCCTCTCAGGGAAGAAAATATGTCTCCATGGGAGATATGGGTTTCTGAATCACAGGAAAGGATGATGCTTGCAGTAAAGAAAAAAAATGTTGATGCTGTTTTATCCATTTTTAGGCAGTGGGATGTTGAAGCTGTGCCTGTTGGGAAAGTCATAGAAGAGCCTGTGATAAGAATTTTATTTAAAGGGCAAATTGTTGGAGAAATGGACTTGCGATTTCAAGTAGGTGCGGTCATACATAAAAGGGAGAAAGTTAAGCCAGCATGCATGGAAAAAGAAGAAGATTTTCCTCCCTTGCCTGTAGAAGAATCATTTTTACGCATTTTGTCTTCCTTGAACGTTTCCTCTCGTGAATGGGTCATACGTCAATACGATTTTGAAGTAAGAGGCTCTACTGTAGGAAAGCCCCTTTGTGGGGCAATAGAAAGGCAAACCCATGCTGATGCAGTTGTAATAAAACCTTTGGAGAATTCTTTCAAGGGCATTGCTTTAACAGCAGACTGTAACCCTTTCTTTACTTCAATAAATCCATACTGGGGGGCTTGCTCAGCGGTCGATGAGATATGCAGGAATTTGGTTGCAGTTGGAGCATATCCTGATTCCATTGCCGATTGCCTAAATTTTGGAAATCCTGAAAAACCAGAGAGAATGGGGGAACTGGATGAGGCTACTCGTGGATTAGCTTATATGGCAAGGGAATTGCATCTTCCCTTTATCTCGGGCAATGTAAGCCTTTACAATGAAAATCCCACAGGACCTATTCCCCCCACACCAACACTTCTTGGCATCGGAATTATTGAAGACGTGAGGAAATGCATTTCATCATATTTCAAAAAGGAGGGGAATCCTATCTTCCTTATAGGAAAAACAAAAAAAGAAATGGGAGGCAGTGAGTATTATCAATTAATGGAAAAGAAGGGAGGCATTGTTCCCCGGGTGGATATTCCCCTACTAAAAAAATGCATGGATGTTATTCATAATAGCATTCAAAAAGGTTTTATTTCATCATGCCATGATATTTCCAATGGAGGGCTTGCAGTTTGCTTGGCAGAGATGGTAATTGGGGGAAAAGGGGCAGAGGTATGTCTTTATGGAATGGGAGACATGAGGATAGATTTTAAGTTATTCTCTGAGTCAAATACAAGATGGATTGTTGAAGTGGAGAAAGAAAAAGAGGATGAATTTAAGAAATTTTGTGAGGGCATTCCAATCCTAAAAATTGGAGAAGTTAAAGGAGATAGGTTAACAATTTATGATGGAGATGAAATGAAGAAATACATTGATGTTTCAAGAGATAAACTTTTTGACACATGGAATAAAACACTCTGGAATTATATGGGCTAAATCATCATGTTTAAATAAAATTATTATCATTGGGTGAATATGGAAAATGAAAAAGTGGTTGTCATTCATTACGGAGAAATCGGCTTAAAAGGGAAAAATAGAGAATTTTTTGAAAGGAGGCTTATAACGACCATAAATGCTGCTTTGAAGGAATTGACAAAAAATAAGGCAATGAGGAAATATGGAAGAATTATTTTACCTTTAGAAGGCGAAGAGGAAAAGATAAAAGAAAGACTGACGCATATATGCGGAATCAAATATTTTTCATTTGCAAAAATTGTACCTTTGGAGATGGAGAAGATAAAGGAAGTGGCATTAGACATGGTTAAAAAAAAGGAAGGATGTTTCAGGGTTGAGACATCTCGCTCCAATAAATCATTTTTTTTGAATTCTATGGACATAAATCAAATTGTTGGGGAATATATTGTTCAGAAAACAAAAAGAAAAGTAAGTCTTAAAAATCCAGATGTGACCATTTTCATAGAAATTTGCGAGAAAGAGGCTTACATATATTCAGAAAAAATACAAGGTATTGGAGGGCTGCCAATCATTCCTTCCGAAAAAGTAGTATGTTTACTCTCTGGAGGAATTGATAGTGCTGCCGCATCCTTTTTAATGATGAAGAGGGGGTGCAAAGTAATATTTATTCATTTTTTTAATAAAACGATTCATTCATCCTTTGTGATAAAAAAAATAGAGAGATTGGTTGAAATGCTATCATCTTATCAATTAAAAAGTAAGTTATACATCATTCCCTTTGAGGACATACAAAAAGAGATTATCAAAAAAGTTCCAGCGAAGCAGAGGATGATAATATATCGCCGTTACATGATGAGAATTGCAAATAAAATTGCAATCAAGGAAAAAGCAAATGCAGTTGTTACAGGTGATAGTGTTGCACAGGTTGCCTCCCAGACACTGGATAATCTTAAAGTTATCTATGATGTTTCATCATTACCAGTACTCCCTCCTTTAATTGGGTTTGATAAGGAGGATATAATTAAAATAGCAAAAAAAATTGGAACATACGAAATTTCCATTATGCCATATGAAGACTGCTGCTCCTTCATGATTGCCAAACATCCTGAGACAAAGGCAAAGAAAAGGGAAATAGAAAGTCTGGAGAACATATTAGATATTGAGGAACTTATAAATGAATCCGTTAAAAATGCGAAGGTATTGTCCATTTACCCAAAATGGTAGATTTTAACGATAGTTAAATTTTAATATCCCTTTTTAATAAGCGTTTTGTGATATCATGAAAAAAGGAATTGTGATGTTTGCTGCTCTTTTTTTAGTATTGACAGCAGTGCAGATAACTCCAGCAAAAACTCTGAATAATCCACCAGAAAAGCCCACCATAAATGGACCAACATCTGGTGAAGCAGGTAAGTCCTACACTTACACTGCTGTCTCAACAGACCCAGATGGTGATAAGATATTTTATTGTTTCAACT